>Ga0256404_1000481_pt1 | contig 103598 bp, 102 predicted proteins | sample RumenRJG_01DNA_FD_185990 | JGI IMG/M metagenome (GOLD analysis project Ga0256404, IMG submission 185990) | Bovine rumen microbial communities from Lethbridge, Alberta, Canada - RJG_01 | ecosystem: Host-associated > Mammals > Digestive system > Stomach > Rumen | place: Canada: Alberta...
TGGAATCATATGCATCAGGTGCATACTGACCCCACAGTTTTTTAAAGCGAATTTAAAATTTGTCAGCTAAGACCCCACGATTTCTTAAAGCGAAATTCGTCAAACCCCACGATTATTTAAAGCGCCCTTTTATTTCTATTCACCAATAGCTGCCATCATAGCTTTCTGGAAAACTTCAGTTTTACTTGCTGCATCAGCCGCATCTTTACCTTTAATTGAGAAATAGAATTTACATTTTGGTTCTGTACCAGATGGTCTTGCAGCAATCCAGCTACCATCTTCTAAATAATATTTCAAGACATTAGATTTTGGTAAGTCAATAACACTACCATCACTACGTGTAGAATTTGCATAATCTTCAGCAAGAGTTACCTTGTATCCACCAATTTCCTTTGGTGACTCTTTTCTTAAATTATCCATGATTTCAGCAATACGCTTAGCACCTTCAACACCAGCCTTCGCAAGGGCAATCTGGCTTTCCTTGAATGTACCATGTTTAGCATAAAGTTCATTTAAGACATCAATAAGATCCTTGCCCTGCTTCTTATAGTAATTGCCACATTCTGCAGCAAGTAAGACAGCCTGGACTGCATCTTTATCTCTTACGAAGTCCTTAACAACACAGCCATATGATTCTTCATAACCAAAGATGAACTGCTTTTCGCCAGTCTTTTCATATTTTCTAATCTTATCACCAATAAACTTGAAGCCAGTTAATGTCTTTTCAACATCTACGCCATAGCTTCTTGCAACAAGTTCACCTAAATCTGAAGTGACGATTGTATTGTACATAACCGCATTTGTAGGAAGTTTACCCTGTTCTTTTAACTGTGAAAGAATATATTCAAGATAAACTGCTGCTGACTGGTTACCAGACATCAGTACATATTCACCATTATGCTTTGCGACTACACCAAGTCTATCACCATCAGGGTCAGTAATTGCAATAACGTCAGCATCCACTCTCTTCGCTAACTTGATGGCTTCATCATATGAAGAAGCTACTTCAGGGTTAGGAGATTTTGTATTGTAGTAATCTGGATCAGGTGCACATTGTGATAATACAGGCACAATATCATAACCTAATTCTTTTAAGACTGTTCTTACTGGCCAGTTATCAGCACCATGCTGTGGTGAATAGACAATCTTGAAATCACTCTTATCTAAGCCAGGATTAATTTCACAGCTCTTAACAGCATCATAATAAGCACGGTCAATTTCTTCACCAACCCAGTTAATAAGATCATATACTTCATCTTCATCAGGTACTTTTACTGCTAATTCGTCTTCTACTTCATTAACATATTTTGTCACCTGATCAGCCCATTCAGGAATAAGCTGACAGCCAGTATCATCATAAACCTTATAACCATTATATTCAGCTGGGTTATGAGAAGCAGTAATCATGATACCACCAGCACATTTTAAATATCTTACTGCAAATGATAATTCAGGTGTTGGTCTTAAAGATTCCATGATATATGTCTTAATACCAAAGCCAGCCAAGATCTTCGCAGATTCATTCGCAAAGATATAAGATTGATGTCTGTTATCATAAGAAATAACAACACCTCTTTCTTTACCATTTGGCTGTTCTAGAATCCATTTTGCATAACCTACATTTGCTTTTCTAACCATGTAGATATTCATACGGTTTGTACCAGCGCCAAGAACACCACGCATACCAGCCGTACCAAATTCAATATTCTTATAGAAGGCATCTTCTTTTGTCTTTTCGTCCATGCCCTTTAATTCATTCTTCAAAGTACTATCTAGGCCTTCGAAGTTTAGCCATTTTTCATAGTTTGTCTTATAATCCATTCTCAATTCACCTCTAGCCCCATTATAGCAAACTTCTTATTATCTTAAAATAGAAAACGGTTACCTCGTTGATATTTATTGTATACAATTAATCTTTGTTTGTCGCCAAGAAATAAGGCAGTGCTACAAAAACAATACCACCAACAATATTACCTAATGTTACAACAATTAAATTATAGAAATAACCTGATAAAGTTATTGGTAATCCGGCTGGATTCAATAAAGCAACACTTAACTGTGTCATATTCGCAATAGAGTGTTCAAAGCCACAAATAATAAAGGCAAACAAGCACCAGAAAACCATAATCAGCTTTCCTGAATCACTCTTGCATCTAAAGCCGCACCATACAGCAAGACAAACAAGAATATTACATAAAATGCCTCTGACAAATAACTGCAAAGCACCAGCTGACATTTTCGCAAGTGCGCCTGTTGCTAAAAACTTCGCAGTAGCAGGTGTATTCATGCCAGATAGCTCAAATAACCAGGCTAGCAGTACACTGCCTGCCAAGTTTCCAATCCAGCATACGACAAATAAAATCAACATATCCTTGATAGAAACTTTCTTCTTCATAACACCAGCACTCATAACCAGCGTATTGCCGGTAAAGAGCTCTGCCCCAGCGATTACGACAAGTGATAAGGCAATGCCAAATGCTGCCCCCATAACAATCTTTGTTGCTGGTGCACCATTTAATAAACCACCAATTGTATTGATCAAGATATTCCCAAAGCCAATAAAAGCTCCTGCCATCATTGAAGAAATGAAATAGCCTATTGGTCTTTTCTTTAAGAATCTTGATTTGTTTCTTGCTGCATTACTCAATGCATCAAAAGTATCATCGTACATATTTGTTTACTCCTTCTTACATATTGATATTTAAAGCATACCAATAATAAAATGTAAGGGCAATCATTTTTTGAAAAAGAAAAAGGAGAGTCTCCTCTCCTTCTCATTCTTATTATTCAGCAACTTTCTGTTCTTTAACAACTTTTTCGATAGATGCGATTGCGTCTTTTTCATCTTCACCTTCAGCAGTGATTTCAACGCTAGCCTTAGTTGGAACACCTAAAGACATAACACCCATGATAGACTTTAAGTTAACTTCTTTACCATTATAAGTTAATTTAATGTTTGAAGTAAATTTTGAAGCCTGGTTTACTAAGATAGTTGCAGGTCTTGCATGTAATCCTACTGGATCAGCTACAACGAATGAATATTTTTCCATTAATAAAATCCTCCTTGAATATGCATTCATTATAGCACAAATTCTACACATTTCCATAACTTCTCAAAACTTTTTTAAATCGCTTACATATAAACCTTTCAATCCCTCTCAAACGCTTATATTCCAAGGATTTCTTGTGATTTTTTTCATTATAAATTATGCCCATTAAATAATCAAAAAAGAGCATCCCAGTAGATGCTCCTAAGCGATTTCCTGATAGCTGCCTGTTAACTTTGCAATAATGATAAATCGATATGTTGAAAGGCTATAGAAGCCCTGATTTTTCATATCACGTAAGGCTTGTGTATAGAATTGGAGAAACTTTTCACGTTCCTGTATTAATTCAGGGACAACTTTCTTCAAGTATGTATCAAGCTGATTAAGGTTTCTGAAATGCAAATAACCATAGTCCTCATAAGCCTCAAGAATCGTAAAGCCAGCATTGATTAAGGATTGCTTGGCTGTTTCGATATTCCATTGACTACGAAGGGCAAGAGGCATATACATATTGAGGAATTCTTTGAGATTCTCGCTGCCATTCTGATTTAAGACGAAGATTCCACCTGGTTTCAAGACACGGGCAACCTCTCCTTTATCATATGTTGAGTACTCATTTAAGAATAAATCAATATGATTGTCCTTGAAAGGAAGTCCTTTCTCATTTGTAAGACTAGTAACCTTGATGGGTAAGCCTTCAAGATTCTGTTCAACTTGATGCTGGTCAAAGAAGGGCTCAACATCAAAAGTAACTTCTGGATAATCCTTAAAGCTCTTGACATAATCTCCACCATCAATGGACATGAAGGCAAGATGGTCCGTGGGCTTGAGGTATTTTTTGGTAAGTTCTGTTTCATTGTATGTTGGCATGGATTTCTCACAGTCTTCTTCCTTGAAGTCAGCATTCTCGAAGTAGGCTTTTACATCTTCTTCTAGCTTCTCTGTTTCAACAATATATTTCTTAAAGCGAAATTTACCATAATAGAGTACAAGATACTGCACAACGGCATCAGAGACAATCCCCATGGCAATAAAGACAAGCAAATAGAGGAACCATTCTGTTGAAAACATATTTTGATTAAAGAATAGTAAATAGACAAAGAAATATACAAAGCCCATACGCGCTGAACGGTTATAGCTATAGGGTAAATTGAAAATCATAAAATAGCCTGTATTCTTTGTCTTAAGTGCTTTTCTTGCCATGAGCTCAACAGTAATAATCTGCATTACAAGAAGAATGCCAATAAGCGCAAGCAGTGAGACAAAGAGACTCATCACATTATCCATAAAATCCCTCCCTAGTTAATAGCTTTTCCTTTTAGATCATAATATTTTCTTTCATTCACAACAATGAACCCTCTTGTATCAAGTTTCACAGGTTCTTCTGTTGAGAAAATGACTTTGAAGCCATTATCAGCATCATAAACATAATTACGACCATTTCTATTTAAGATCATATAATTATTCTCATTAATATGAACAACTGCATCTTCCTTAAAGCTCGTACATTTATCTTCAAGCATTTCATCACCACTAGCACTTACAACAGTAAATGATCCATCCGCCTTATAATGGGCATAATAGCCATCACCAATATAAGCAATTCTTTGTTTTGAAGCGAGAACTTCTTTACCTTCTTCATCAAGAAGAACATATTCATGATTCTTCTTGATGGCAATAGCTGCACCTTCAACACCAAATGCCTGGGCATCAATAAAGACCTTATCAAAGGCTTTCTTGCCATTCATATCATAATATGCAAAACCCTTATCCTTAATATAAGCCGGATAAAGCTTGCCTTCTAAATAAGTGACAGCTGGCTTTAACTGGACATCTTTAAGTTTATTTGTCTTTTGACCATTGATGACAAGATGTGGACCATAGACATATTGTTCATCACGTTTGAGATAATGTTCACTATCCTGATAGTAGGAATTGACTCTCACGCTTTGGCCTTTCTTGTTGATAAGATATGTACCGGTTGTATTTTCAAGAATGATATTGTCGTTGGAAAGGGAGGCTTTGGTTACTTCCTGATCAACACATTGAATCATTTTCTTTTTTGTATCGGCAACAATAGCTGCTTTATTATCTCCATCATAGAGTACAACCTGATGATCATTACTTGCCATAATCTTATAATTACCACCTTCATCAATAGAAAGCGGCTTACTTAGCGTTTGGGACATGAAGATCTTAAGCTTATGATTGAAGACAATCACGAAGACATCTTCATTACCTAAAGTATACATAACTTCTTCTTTGCCCTTATAAAGGTCATCTTTTGTATCATAGAGAACACGGTAGATGCCTTTTTCATAAAGCACAGGAACAGCCGTCTTCTTGATGGCCACTTTCCCATTTGCCTTATAAATGGTTTTTCCTCGAGCATTCATGATTGTTGTCTGACCATATGATAATGGGACATTCTTTGTTTTGACTAAAGTATGAGGATCACGTTTGACAATAAGGGTTGTCCGATAGACTTTATCACTAATGGTTGCACTGATGATTGCTTCACCGGCTTTGTGGGCTGTAATTGTCCCTGCTTCATCAACACTAGCGACTTCAGGATAATCACTTGCCCAAGTTATATGCTGGTTCACAAGATTCTTGACTTGAATACTGCCCGTTGTCCCTTTTGTCAAAGTCATGGTAGAAGGAACAGAGAGCTTTTCCTCTTTGACAATGAACTTACATTTAAGTGTTGAATCACCAGCCTGAACAGTCACAACATCCCAGCCTGGATTTAAAGCGCGCACTTCACCCTTTTCATCAACTTCAATGATATTCTTCTTGCCGGTCTTAAAGCTTAAAACACGCTTACCAGCATTTTTGACTTTCATCTGATAACTCTTCCCAAGCATCAATGTCTTTTCATTTTCATCAAGCGTAATATGGCGGTCCTTAACTGTAACTGTTGTTGTAAACTTCTTGCCTTCAGCAGAAAGTGTAATCTTTGTCTTGCCTGATTTGATGGCTGTTAGTATACCATTATCAATCTTCACAATCTTTTCATCAGCACTCTTATAAGTAACAGGGGCATCTGCTTTCACATGTCTTATGCCAACCTTTGTCTGTTCATCTTCAGTCAGGACAATATTTTCTTTATTGAGAGAAAGGATACGTTTCTTAACAGTTATTTTTGATTGATATTTTTGATTGTCAATTGTTGCAGTAATAGTAGCATTTCCCTTTTTCTTAGCTGTCACAAGACCATTATTGTCCACTTCAGCTACATCCTTCTTGTTTGAAGACCATGTAATAGGTGTATTAGGATCACTATTTTTAACTGATAATTGTAATGTTTCAAGTTCAGTTAAAGTCGCTTCTTTTTGACTGATGGCAACCTTGACATCAGAAACATGAACCTGGGCTTTAAGCTTACGTTTGCCCACAGTTGCTTTGATGGTTGTTGTTCCTTTCTTCAAGGCTTTCATCTTGCCATATTCATCAATCGATATAATAGCAGGATTGGCTGATTGATATGTCACTGTTGTATTCGGTTTAAGATCTTTGATTTCAACATTTGTTTCCTGTCCAACAGTCAAATCATAGTTTTTCTTTTTCAAACGCAAATCACGTTTTTTCACCGTCACGAGTACATTTACTTTCTGACTCATGACACTTGCCGTGATTGTCACCTTACCGGCCTTCTTAGGTGTCACCTGGCCATTTTGATCAACTAGGGCTATTCTCTTATTCCCCGATGACCATTTCACCTTTTCTCCTTCACGAACACCATTTAAGTTTATCTTAAATGGATCATCATCTGAAAAGACTGTCTTTTTCTTGATATCAGCCGTTACTGTTGGTTCAGTTACTTCAACCTTCACCTTAAGTGTGTCATTACCGGTCTTGGCTTTGATGGTCGTTGTCCCCTTCTTTAAGGCTGTCAAATGACCATTTGCATCGATGGAAGCAATCTTGTCATCAGCACTTGACCATTTCACTTCACGATTACGATTATCTAGCACAATGATATCTTGTGCTTTACCAACATCAAGCTTGATATGATCAGTAGATAATTTCGGAGTAATGGGTGTCACTGTGATGAGGGCATCAACACTTTCATCACCCACCCGTGCTGTTATTGTTGCTTTTCCTGCCTTAATGGCATTCACAACACCATTTTGATCAACTGTCACAATCTTATTATTGGATGAAGTATAAACAGGAGTGCTTCTAGCATTCTGTAAATTCAGGGTTGTTGAAGTGAGTTCTTCTAAAGTTAGCTCATTCTTTTCAAGTTGTAAGTTTGAAGATGGGGTATTATAGGTTGTTAGTAAGGTATTTGTGCCAGTGATATATTTATTATTGATGGTTTCCTTACCATTATAATCAATAAAACGATATTGATCCTGTTTATTTTGTACAATATATCCCGCATTCTTAACTTCCTGATAGTTCTTATATTTGTAGTCGGTGAGCTTCTTGCCTTTTGTATTATATAATGCGTAGAGATTTCCAGCCTTATTTTTTGCCATAAATGTAATGGTTTCGCTCTTTGAACTGCTACAGCCACTGATTGCGAACGTTGCGACAAAAAGACCTGCTAAGATACGTTTCATGCGTATTTCCTCCTATATTGCCAATTATATCATAATTTAACCAAAAGAAAACCAGTCACAAAGACTGGTCAAACTATGAGAGATGTAAAGGCTTGTTATTAGATCCGGTAATATTATCGTCTTCATCAATAGCCACATAATAAATCGCATTTTCTTGTGGTTTATAATAGATATCGAGCTGCTTAAGTGAAGATATCTTTAGTCCTTCAGCCTTTAATGCCTCTTTTACCGTATTCTCAACATCTTTCACATTTACATCATCTCTAAACTGAATATGAATGGATGTCTTCATGGCTAAGCCCTCCCTTTGATAATATTTTATCACAGTCAGCGCTGATCATAAAGAATATACGTATTTTTCAATAAATGTGCTTTCTTATAGAAATGGAAACAAATCAGTATTGTTATAATCGCAAGAAGCAAAGTGAGTGCAAGATAGGGTATCATTGCACTTACAACATCTTGTTCGACAAGAAAATGAGGAACAAGGGGCAATGTTTCAAAGGTTGATAAATGCATGGTATTCTTTGTCGAAGCTGCAAGACCATCCTTGATACTGATAGCTGTCGCAAAGACCTGACCGATAAGTAAATCAACAGCACTGATGACAACAGAACTAATGATTCCCTTCTTGTCCATGCGCTCACCAAGCCACAGATAACCAAAGAAAGTACAAAGCCCAAGAATAATACCTGAAAGCGAGACAATAAGGCCAAGCTTATGATAATGGGCAAACATCCATGAGCCAATCAATCCCAGCAAAAGTGCTGATAATAAACCAGTATTCTTGCTTTTCTTAGGCTGATGTTCACGCTCCTGTTTTGCAAAGGACTGACGGCTGACAATCTCAATATCTTCAGCCATAAATGCAGGGTAGAGCACACCTGGTTGTTTGGTGAAACGATCAACAGTATGAATATTGAGTTCTTTTAATGTAATGACAAGATTCTTGAGAATAGCTTCAAATTCCTTCTGGTCCATTCGGCGATAATTAAGGACAATACCTAGATCATGTTCAATCAGATAGGCACGTCGAATATCATCATTATGGATATAAAGACGATTAAGGTAATCGGCAAGAGATTTCTTGTATGTCACTGAACTCATGATAGCTAAACGATAAAAAGGCATGAAAGCGAGTATGAGAATATACTCATCAATAACGAGATAATAATAATCAGGCTTATCAGTAGGATTCAATTTTAAATTAAGAATATCCTGCTTCTTCATATTACCCCTCCTATCAAAAAAGGGAAACTTACATTTCCCTATTTTTATTAGTCGTTGACAGCAGCATTCTTTGCTCTGAATGCTCTCTTACGTTCATTTTCAGTTAAGTATCTCTTTCTTAATCTGATTGATTCTGGTGTTACTTCTACTAATTCATCTTCGTTAATATAGTCAAGACATGTTTCAAGATTCATAATTCTTGGACGCTTTAAGACAACAGTAGAATCCTTTGTAGAAGAACGTGTATTTGTCTTTTCTTTAAGCTTAGTGACATTGACAACTAAGTCATTATCCTTAGCATGTTCACCAACAATCATACCTTCATAAACCTGGACACCTGGGCCGACAAACATCACACCACGGGCTTCGGCTGAACCAAGTGAGTAAGCTGTAGTCTGGCCGGTATCAATAGAGATTAAGACACCAAGTTTTCTTTCTCCGACAATACTATCATTGTCCATCGGACGATATTCTAAGAATGTATGGTTGATAATACCATAACCTCTTGTCATTGTGATGAAGTTTGTCATAAAGCCAATTAAGCCTCTTGAAGGAATCACATAATGAACCTTTGTCATACCATTATCAGAAGACATATCATCCATGATACCCTTTCTTAAGCCCAATGATTCAATGACCGAACCAATACAATCATCAGGTGCTTCAATTTCAAGATCTTCATATGGTTCACACTTCACACCATCGATATTCTTGATGATAACATGTGGACGAGAAACCTGTAATTCATAGCCTTCTCTTCTTAATGTTTCAATAAGGATGGACAAATGTAATTCACCACGTCCAGAAACAATCCATTCTTCTGAGTTAGGAACTCTTTCTACCTTTAATGATACATCCTTATTTGTTTCACGAAGAAGACGTTCTTCAAGTTTAGTAGCTGTGACGAACTTGCCTTCCTGTCCGGCAAAAGGTGATGTATTTGTACCAAAGACCATCTGAATTGTTGGTTCATCAATATGTAATAATGGTAATGGATCAATATGCTGTGGATCACAAACCGTTTCCCCAACACCAATATCAGCCAATCCGGCAAATGCACAGATATCACCGGCATCCACTTCATCAACTTCAATACGATGTAGGCCAAGGAATGTATAGAGCTTTTGTACTCTAAATTGTGTTGTTGTACCATCAGCACGACAACATACAACACTATCATTTAAATGAATTGTACCTCTTTGAATACGACCGATACCAATACGTCCTACATAGTCATTGTAGTCAAGTAAGGCAGGCTGTAACTGTAAGCCATCTTCAACATCGACAATTGGGGCTGGAATTTCATTGACAATCATATCAAATAAGTTATCCATTGTAGGTTCCTGTGTTGCTGGATCTGGATCTAGTGAAGATGTACCATTTAAGGCTGAGACATAACATGTTGGGAAGTCTAACTGATCATCATCAGCACCAAGTTCCATGAATAATTCAAGAACTTCATCCATAACTTCATCAATACGTGTCACTGGACGGTCAACCTTATTAATGACAACGATTGGCTTAACATGGGCTTCTAAGGCTTTCTTTAAGACGAAACGTGTCTGTGGCATTGTACCTTCATAAGCATCAACAAGAAGTACGCAACCATCCACCATGTGCATGATACGTTCTACTTCACCACCAAAGTCTGCATGGCCTGGTGTGTCTAAGATATTGATTTTATAATCTTTATAATGAATTGCCGTTGTCTTAGCTAAGATTGTAATGCCTCTCTCTCTTTCTAGGTCATTACTATCCATTGCTCTTTCAGCAATTTCTTCATGGGCTTCAAGTGTCTTTGACTGCTTTAACAGCTGGTCAACAAGTGTAGTTTTACCATGGTCAACATGGGCAATAATCGCTACATTTCTAATTTCCATATAATGTGCACCTCTTTCTAACTCGCATATTATAACACAACATTTTTCTATCACAACAAAAAAGTATCAAAAATAAACCCTTACAATCATACTTTTCTTACTTGCCAATAATTACTTCTAGATGATATTCCTCTCTAATCGTATCATTAACCTGTAAAGCTGTTGAGATTTGCTTGCGAATCTTACGAGCCGCCTTATTGTAAGTTCCTTTGACTCTTTCTTCATCTTCAACTTGTTTTCGCTGTTCGTTCTGGAATTTTGAATAGTCTTTGAGCTTTGCTTTTGTAAAAACATTGGCTGATTCATCATAGATTTCAAGACTATCCTGGTTGATATGATGGGAAAGGACTTTGATTTTTCCTATATCAATCGTAATCTTTTTGTCGGAAATAGTGATTTTAGCCTGGTCAGGATGAACACCTACTTTCATCTCACCACGATAAGTCATCAGAAAATAGCCTTTTGGATTCTGGTTTTTCCAGTTCTCTACACCAAGACTGTCATCAAAGCGTCCTACTCTAGAATAGTCATATGCGATAGAAGATATTTCTTCTAAGGAACTCAGCGTACTCTTGAGACTCTGCTTTGTGATGGCATGTTGATCTTGAATGCGATAGAATGTTCCAGCGATAAAGACTAACACAACAACAATACCAATAATCACAATACTGATGATAAAGTTTTTCTTTTTTGAATGCATGTTGCACCTCCATTACCCATATTATGCACTTGAATAGATGCCTTTTAAAGAATACAAAGAAAAAAAGGCCATTTTCATGACCTATTTCTTAATCATCTGTATTGCGATACAACCTGGACCACCATGTGTCACAAAGACCGGCGTCAGTTCATGAATTACAATTTCTGTTTGTGGGAATGCATTCCTTAAGACTTCTGCATAACCCTTCGCCTTCATTAATGCTCCAGCATGTGTGACATAAAGAATCGCATGCTCATCAACGCCCATCTCCTTATAGCACTTGATGATTGTCTTTAATGCTCCACTTTCTGTTTTCTTGATGGCATATTTATCAAGCTTCTTGCCATCATCACTTAATTCCAAGACTGCTGTAATCTTAAGTAAACCACCTAGCTTTGCCGCTAATGGTGAAAGGCGTCCACCTCTTTTTAAGAATTCAAAGTCAGTTGGTATCAAAAAGCTTTTTGTATATTGAATCTTATCATTGATGGTATCAATGATTTCTTTTGTTGTAGCACCATCCTTTTGTAGTCTTATAGCTACATCAACTAAATGACGATGAGGACCACAAAGTGTTCTTGTATTGATGATATGAATATGTTCAGGATGTTCAAGCTGGTTTTTTGCGAGAATTGTGGATGCATAAGTTCCTGATAGACCTTCACTCATCGTAAAGACAAGACAATCTTCATTTTGATATTGTTCTAAAACTTCTACTGTATGACCAACACTTGGTTGTGATGATTGAGGCAAAGAGCCTGCTTCAATTTTCTGAATAAGTTCATCAGCTGTCATATCGACTAATTCTGTATATGTCTCATTATTAATTGTGACATGTAAAGGTAATACTTCAATGCCTAATGCCTGACCTTCCTGTGGGGAATATAATGCGCTTGTATCCGTAATAATCTTCATTCCATATCATCTCCTACTTCAACATTAATACTTCTAGTTACAAGTGTCAACACATTTAGTATTTAATACTAGATTATTTGACTTAGTTTATCTATTGGTGTATTCTTCATATTGAGGTGATATCTTATGGATGCACAGTATAATCAAGTTCATATTTTGCGCTGGCAGGAGCTGCCGGATTTTGATCTCTATATGGATCAGGTTATTGGATTAATTGAAAAGAGCTTATCATTCTTAAAGCTGAATGAAGATGACAAAGTTGTCACGTCAACAATGATTAATAATTATGTCAAAGCAAAACTTGTCACTCCTCCCATAAAAAAGAAATATAGCCGTGAACATGTTGCCTATTTCACAGTCATTTGTTTTCTTAAGAGAGTATTCTCACTTGATGAGATATCTACACTTCTTAAGATTCAGTTTGAAAATGTCCCCCTTGATGAATCTTATAATATCTTTTGTGAAGTATTGGAACAGTTGCTTTTAAATGAAGATATTTCTGATGATACAAAGGTGATAGATGGACATATTGGTGACTTGTTTTTAAAAGTCATGCGTGCCTGCGTCTATGCAATACGTGCTTCACGCATCATTAGCGAAGCAGCTAGAAAAAAACAAGATAATGAGAAAAAAGGTTAAGCTTTTTTCTGGCGATATTCAATAAAGCCTAGCACTCAAATTGATGAGAGCTAGGCTTTTTAGATGGTGTTTAACACTTCATTGCCAAAGAACTAGAACGACGATTGCCTTTCTTCATTCGAAAAACAATTATTTTTCCTCTCCTTAGTTTATTCACCATTTATTTCTTGTTTATTAAGAAAAGCTTCATTATGAAAATCTTTGATGTCTTCTATGTCTTCGATAAATTCTTTTAAATTCCTAATATCCTTATTAAACAAATCTTTAAAAATGGAAGAACAGGAAAATATTAATGCAACAACCATTATACAGAAAAGAAATATCAAGAATGCACCATAGATTAAATCCATAAGTTTTGCGTCATCAAATATTTTTTGTAGCAACAAAGTTAACATTGGAAGAAGTATATAAGTTGTCATACTCCCAAATGATACTTTGAAATCTTTCCATATATCATAGGCTTTTTGTTCTTTTGTTGCTCGTTCTATTAAACGGTCCAATTGATTATCATCACTGATATCAATATGAAATTCATTTAATAGCTTTATCATCTGTTTCATTCGCTCTTTAGAGTTATTTTCTTTAATAAGTCTTTCCTGTTCTTCTGGCTGATGTCTTTTTATTGCGAAGATGATAATCCAAAAAAGTATAATTGCAAACGTCACAATTAATCCTATTTTATTGTTTAAAAAAGAGAAAGCAGCGAAAAGCGATGCATCTGAAATCAACACTATTAGAAAAATTTTCTCATAAAGATTCAGGTCTTTGAATTTTCCACGATAAGGTCTCATTATCTCTTTCTGATATTTCATATATAACAAATTAAACATAATCTCACCTTCCATTAGATAGTCCAGAATCTAGTTTTTTAGAATGTAATACTTTAATTCTCCCACTCCATTCTTTGCACAAAGCTTTTATATCACTATAACAATGAATTACTATGTTTATTTATCAGTTCAAGAAGCTACACGCCAATTAGATATAAGAAGGACGGAATATTCCACTAAATGGCATTCCGTCCTCTAAATTCCAAGCTACTCAGTAATACAAAAGGAACCAAAGCATACACTTTATATAAATATATTTTATGACTTATCCTTTTTTGTGTAAGCATGCTGTGTGATTTCATGCATGATTCTAAAGAGTTGTTCTTTGTTTTTTGTACGGAAGAGGAAGATATGGTCACTCATTGCTTCAGCAAGTGCAGCATCCACATCATCTTCCAAGGCAATAAACTGGCCATAACGCTTGATGATTTGTTCATTACTTAAGGCATACTGAACATCATTACGTCTGCCCGCATAGCCAACCCAATACTGTCTATTGATATCATAGAAACACTGATCATATAAAATCATATCAGCCCAGATGGTATAGACATCAACATCATAAGCTAAATTCATCATATCAGGAATATAGGCACCCGGTGCTCTCATATTGACTTCTAATCCAACAAGATTGCCCTTTCTTCCTAAATAATCTTTATCTTCCGTCAAACGAATGAATTCGAAATGGAAGAAACGACTCTTTGTGCCAAATGCTTTAACTGTTCTTTCCCCAATATCATAGATATCGGATGCAAAGACCGGCTGCTGATAGAAGGTTGTATCAAGATGCTCATTAACCATATCCATGACAGGATCACACATGACATGGGATGTTGACATGAGAATATTGCCCTGACTGTCAGTAATGCCTTCAAATGTTTCAACATTGCCTGGTACATAGTCTTCGACAATAAACTGTGTTTCTTGATCAAGTGTTTGATAAATATTTCTAAAATCATCATCACTTGTCAGCTTGTAAGTACAGCTTGCACCCATACCGTCATCAGGCTTGACAATCACGGGATAGCCAACTTCCCTAGCGAAAGCTAGTCCTGTCTCTAAGCTATCTAAATAGGCATATTTGGCAACAGGTATACCTGCTCTTTGATAAACATCTTTCATCTTTGACTTATGACGTAACTGATCCATGTCTTCGAGTTTTGGTCCAGTTGTGACATTGAAGTCTGTACGTAAATGTGCCTCAAGATAGAGCCAGTATTCATTCTCTGATTCAATCCAGTCAATCTTGCCATACTTAGCTGTATAGAAACCTACGGCACGATAGACATCTTCATAGTCCTGGAGATCAGGAACGTAATAGTATTCGTCAAGAGCGTTCTTAGTATTATCATCAACACCATCATATGGTGTGTCACCAATACCTAGTACGCGTGCCCCTCTTTCTTTAAGACGCAGGCAGAAATTATAGTAATAATGTGGAAACTGTGGTGAAATGAAAATGACATTCATTGAGAAACCTCCTAGATGACTCTCTCAAAGAAATAAGGTAACTGTACACGCCACCATGGCCAGTCATGGTTGACATCATAGCCCCAGAAATCAATCCAGGCAGGAATATTTTTTGCTTCCAAGAGCTCTTTCATACGACCTGTTGAACGCACCATATCATCTTCCCAGGCTCCCTGACCACAACATAGAACAATACGGCATCTTCTATATTTGTCGACAAATGGGTGGTCGTAGCTCATGCCCTGAAGATATTCTACTGGTGAATTACGATAAGTAATATCGTTGTGGAAATCACCAAAGAAAAGATCACTGTCATAATAACCTGATAAAGCGACACAGCCCTTGAAGATATCTGGCGCTCTAAACATGAAGTTAGCGGCATGGGCTGCTCCCATCGAACATCCTGTGGTAATAATGCCATCGGCATATCGTCCATCTTTCTTATTGATTTCAAAGATTCTTGGAACTAATTCATTGACAATATAATAATAGAATTGTTCAACGATATGTGTACGCTGCTCATATGTTTCACCCGGCTGACCAGTCCAGCCTTCTCTATCCATTGAATCACAACAGAACATCTGAATTCTACCAGCATTAATTAAATGCGCAACAGATTCAATCATGCCCTGGTTTTCAAAGTCATAGAAACGCCCATCCTGGCTAGGAAAAACTAAAACCGGTTCAGCTCCTTCTTCACCATAAACCTTAAATTCCATGTCTCTTTCAAGACACTGACTATATTCTTTAAAATATTGTGTTTTCATAAGCATCCTCCATTAACCTAATACAAATTCAATAAATGCATTCACTTCATCCATTGTTTCGAAACGTGCTGTATACATGTCATTACCCATATCATCACTCAAGATATCTGGCATTCTTTCTACCATCACGAGATCATGATGATATCTTTTCTTGATTTCTTCATCCGTATGTTTATAGGCAATCTCGTCACGTCTACCTGTATAGACACAATGGTATGGTCTCCTATTTCTATTATAGTGACTTTCTCCAGTTGTGACCATATCTGCATAAATATCATAAACATTTATGTCATTAGCCCAGTTCATCATATCAGGTGTATAACCCCCTGGCATACGCATATTGACTTCCAAGCCGACAACATCACCTTTGTTGGCAAGGCCTGGTTTGTCTTTTGTCAGTCTGAAGAACTCCATGTGGAAACAACGGCCATTGACCGGAAAGACTTTGACTGCTTCTTCCCCATAGCGTTTTAAGTCTTCTGGTATTTCTCGTTGTGAATAATAAACAAATGATTTATTTGATGTCACAACATCTAATAATGGATCTGGAAAGACATGACTTGTTTCAAAGATAATGTCATGGTTTTGTGAAGCAATGCCATCAAACGACTCAATAACCCCTTCTACAAACTCTTCCATAATATACTGCACATCGGATTTATGTTCAAAGAAGTCCACAAGTTCTTCTTCATTATTAATCTTATGTGTATCCTGAGCACCCATGCCACTATCAGGCTTGGCAATAACAGGATAAGCCACTTCATCGATAAAGGCTTTCGCTTCATCAATTGTTGTGACGAGAATATAACGGGCTGTAGGAATATGTGCCTTGGCATAATAATCCTTCATTCTTGATTTGTGTTTGACATCTTCAATAATGTCATTCTGTAAGCCAGTTGTGATATTGAAATCTGTACGCAAGCGCGCATCACTTTCCAGCCAGTATTCATTATTGCTTTCAAGATAATCAATGCGGCCATAATGAAAAATAAAATATCCCATTGCTTTCACTAAAGCATCATAGTCTTCAAGCGTATCAACATAATAATATTCTTTAACTGAATGTTTAACTTCTTCACTCAGTTCATCATATGGTACATCCCCAATCGCAAGAACATTAACCCCCTGCTCCTGCAAGCTTTCACAAAAATGATAATATGTTTTTGGAAAGCCAGGTGAAATAAACACAAAATTCATTTCCTTATCCCCCTTTTGGTTTGTAGTATAGCATTTTTTGTATCAATGCACTAATGTTTTATTATATTTCTAACTCAACATTCAATATTTATGATAATACGAATACTTTCATCAATTTTATACTTATCCAGACAAAAGACTAGAGACACTATACTGTCTCTAGTCTTTTAATGAGGTCTTGAATTTCATAAAAGTAACCGACATCACCAACACAAAATAATCTTCTAACAGTTCTCTAAGACGGCTTGCTGCTTCTTCTTTTAGTTCACGGCTGTCCTTTTTCGTAAGGATCTTACCTAGACGTGACAAAGCGCCTTTCTTAGAAGAGGTTTGAAGAAGCGTTGTCACATCCCCAATGGCTAATGCCTGGTAGGGATGATAGGCTTGAATGAATTGTTGATAACTTACATCCTGTCCCAATGTTGAAAAGTCTGTTTGATGATTGAGGCTTTGAGCGATATTACAATAAAGATTTAATATCGCAAAGCATGAACCATAGATATCAGCATAGCTAATTACAAAATGTGAATAGTTATTCTCATAGCGATCAATCTTTTCAACAAGATTATGGGCAAAGCGCGCAAAGGAAGGTGAATAGCCATGTTCAGTTCTCTTCGCAAATTCCTCAAAGTGCGCATTAAGCTTTAAGGCTTCAAAAATAATCTTGTCTTCAAACATATCATTGGTCAGACGATTTATATCCTCTAAATCATGAGCAACACGCATAAGCAGAACCTTCTTGCTCAGAGATATGCATTCTTCACTTTGAGCACTCCAGACTGGAAACATCACATCATCCATCTCACCGACAAGCACATCACAATATAAATCATAATTCATAACTTATTCCTACTTTGTCATATACTTGGCAAGAATATGCACAACTTCTTCAACTGGCATTTCTGTGATTTGTGAAATTTCTTTATTTGTCATGCCTCTTTCGCTTAAATGACAAATAATGCGTTGGATCTTTTTCTCATAGCTTGTGAGAATTGTTTCCAATTCATCATTTTCCTGTTCTTCAACCTGTGCTCTTAGTTTCTTATATGCATATTCATGTTTCTTCATTTCTTTATGACGATGCGCTCTTGCTTCCATGAATTCTCTTGTAAACTTTTCTAAATTCTCATTCATATGATTCACCCACCTTTATTGTACAAAAAAGCCAGAGAAAGTTTAATCAAAATGAAAAAATAGGCACAAAAATGTACCTATGAATAAAATGCCATTTTAGTAATCTTATTATTGGTAATAGTGAAATCAATACCTGGTGCACTCTTAGCATCTTTGAAGAAATCAGCTTTCTTCATTTCAATATCTTTTTCACCATAAAAATAGAACTTAACCTGATCATCAAACATAAATGTACGACTTGCATCATCAAAACGTTCTTCTACTTCTTCCCCATCGGCACTCATTTCTACAAAGCTACCCTTAATTGTAATATACTGATCCCCAACAAGAGTCATATCAGTAATCTGACCAACTTCTAATCCCGCATGAGTACTTGATGAATAGGTTCCATCCTTTATCGAAAAGACTTTGACACTTTGTGATGGCTGTGTGTTTGTCTCTTTCTCTTTTGTGACTGTTGCTGGTTTCTGTTCATCATCTTTGACAATCTGTTTCTTGATTTCTTCTTTCGCCTTATTCTCTTCCTTCTTTTGTTTCTTTTCCTTTGTCTTACTAACGATTTGCGGTGTCTTTGTCACATTATTCTTCGTCATATAGAAATAACTAGCGCCACATATCAAAGCTAATAATACAATTATCATAAATATCTTCTTTTTCATATTAATACCTGCTTTCATGACCTACTTCTACCAATAACAATAACAATAGAACCATCAATATGCAAGAACCTAACTATACAAAAAGCAGTTATCCCGCTAAAGGCGAATAAGTAGAATAGTTGGCAGGATAGCTGTTATTGGTAGGAAGTATGATGCCCTACCCTATGGATGCGGGAATATGCTATGCATTATTCCTATGAAAATTTTATCACTTTTATCACAAATATAAAGCCCTTTGTGAACGTTTTCCTATATTTGATATAAATTCAACACATTATCATGAAGAATTGGAAAAAAGCAAGGAAATCCGTTTGAAAAGAGTGTACAAAAAAGAATTTATCAGTATAATAATTAATGTCTCAATTCCCAAATACACGCAAACATGAGACGCGATACCTAGCTATTTAGCTAGGTTTTCGTTTGCACTTTTGATCATATGAACTTGAGTCATTTTTAAAGACAAATGTGTACAAGCTGATTGCTTGTTTTCTTTTGTCATTCATTGTTTAATGGAGAATATGAAGGAGTGAAATTATGGATCAGTCAATATTACAATATGTTGTTGAGAAAAATGGATATAAGAGCTTAGATATACGCCTGTTTTTAAAAGTACATGGTCCTTTACTATATGAACATAACATTTATACCAATCTCATCATGCTTGTAGCTCTCTTTGATCAATATGAATCAAATAATATCCATCTTGTCTATATACCACAAGCCTCCCTCTATAAGCCTGCTCGCTTTCACTATCGTCACGATAGCCAGCTTTCCAAAGAAAAACAATATGCCCAATATCTTTCCAAAGAGAAAACAAGGGAAACGAACACTCTTGAACGCATCCAGCAAGATAATATCGATACACTCACTCAATATCGTATTATCAAAGATGCCTACCTTATTCAAAAAAGAAATGCCCACACAAATTTCAAAGAAGAGCTCTACGCTCTTAATGAAGAACTCTATCCAAATGGACATGGCTGTATCAGTCAATATTATCTTCAACTCACAAGGGATCTTGATATCCTTGCACGTTTAAATGAACAAGGCATCTATGAACGTGTTGATGCTCTCAACGATGGTCTTTTAGGCTTACTTGATGCCGTTGAAACATATCCGATTGCTTCAGGGGTGGATTTTGTGAAATATGCCGAGAGCTATATGCGTGATCGCATTACCCATGGTGCTCTTGAAGCAAGCAATCCTGAACTACCTGGAGGCAAGCTTTCCCCTTATTACTATCAGATTATGAAGCTACATGATAAGTATATGCTGGAGGGTTATGAGGAAGATGTCATATTACGTATGATTTATAAAGATATCAACACACAAAAAAAATCATTACCACACCAATGATTGAACAGGCATTAGCTTATCGCTATCGTTATGAAAAGCCAAGAAGTCAAGAAATAGAGGAACTAAATCCCTTCATGAGCATGGAGACTTTTAGAAAAACACATCTCTATGACCACTTGCGTCCCTATTTCCGTTTTAATCTTCATAAACAATTTGTCCGTATCTTTGAACGTCTTGATCACCAAAAGAAAGAACTTGTCATTTTCCTCTATGATCTCAACGATACAAGAAAGGATCGTATTGAAGAACTGACAAAAGATACACTATCTGTTAAAGCTTATCAAAAAGCTATTGATCAAGCTGATCATGAATATTCAATGACATTAAGAAAAGATATGTTTGCATCTACATATCATATTAGAGATATTAATGAACTTGAAGAAGAAGCTTATGATGATATATTGGAAATTGGCGGACAGAGGCTTGTTGAAACATATGATGAATTTATCAACAATTATATTAAAGTTACACTAATTGACTAAAGGGTGGACATTTGTCCACCCTTTAATGTGTTGTTAGATTTTGTGTTGCATATTCCTGATATAGATCTAATAGATTGCCCCAGGCTTTTGTGAGCATGGTATTGTAGGCAGTGATGAATTGGGCCTGATCAGGTGGTAATTTCTCAATAACCTGATCCGATGACATCAAAACATCTTTCACCATCTCAATACTCTCCCACAGCTTTTCACTCTCTTCAAATGTCATATTTTCTCTCCTGATACCATCTTACCATATCAGCACACAGTCACAAAGCTTATTCTAAATTAAGTCGCTTTTCTAAGAAATACCAAGTCACAAACCAATAGATTGCAGCTACAATACCAAAGCCAACAATCATGATAAGCAAACCAAAGCCAAAAGGATTGGCAACACCATTCATATCAAATGGACGATTCAATAAAGCAAAGATATAGTGACTTGCATAGCCTGTCATACCTAAGATTGTCATAATAACGGCTTCAGCAATCTGGAATCCCCCATAAGCAAGAATACTGCCAATAATACGATGTTCATTCCATTGTGAGCCAATAGCCATTGCTGCATAGATACGAATAATCATTAAAGATATGATGACAATCAAAACAATAATACCAAGAATGATATTGATTATCATTGTAGGGGTAACTTGACTTAAAGTATGTGCTATTTCTTCAAATGTTGGTGTGACGATTGTTACTGGATCTTCACCACTAAGACCAATCATTGTAAATGCAAGAGCACTTGCTGAAATAATGAAAGCTAAGACACTAAAGATAATCCAGATGACATTGGAAATCACTTTAGCACTAATCAGCTTATTTGTTGAAACAGGCAAAGAAAACATCAGATAGCCTTCACGCCCCAGCAGGTTCTTATTGAAGCTATTGATAAGTAACACAATGGTCATCACCCCAACAGCGACAAGAATAACGCCATAGACAATAGGCATGAATGCCATCAAATATTCATCAAGCACATTATTCATGACAGCTGATAAACTTAAGCCTGTAATAACTGAAGTTGCGATTAACAAGCCATAGAGTGGCAATAAGATTCTGCCAAACATCTTCATTTCATATTTCAATAACTTCCCTAACATTTAAATACCTCCCTGAAATATTCATCAACACTCATGCCTGTCTTTTCTCTAAGTTCATCGGCATTCTCATGAAGCACAACTTCCCCTTCTTTTAAGAAGACCACTTCATCAAGAATGGACTCAACATCATTAATAAGATGTGTTGAGATAAGAACAACCGCATTTTCATTATAGTGCGATACAATCGTATGAAGAATATAATCTCTAGCTGCTGGATCAACCCCAGCAATAGGTTCATCAAGTAAATAGATTCTCGCCTGTCTGCTCATTGTGAGAATAAGCTGAACCTTTTCACGATTACCTTTAGAAAGCTTTTTGATGGTTTTCGTACAATCGATATGTAAGTTCTCCAGCATTTCTCTCGCAATCTTTTCATCAAAGTCTTCATAGAAATCTTTATACATCTTGATTAAGTCGTTGACTTTCATCCAGTCCGGTAAGAAATCACGATCAGGTAAATAAGAGACAAAGCTCTTTGTCTTCGCTCCTGGTGCTAATTCGTTGAGTATAATTAGCCCACTTGTTGGTACAAGCAAGTGCTCTAATAGCTTAATCAGCGTAGTCTTACCACTGCCATTAGGCCCAAGTAAGCCGACAATACGCCCTGCTTCTAAAGACAAATTCACTTGTTTTAAAGAAACTGTACTTCCATAGTTCTTACTAACATCCTTACATTCAATAAGTGCCATTTACTTCTCCCCCTTATCTTCCTCATAATTCTTCACAGCAGCAATAATCTCCTGCTTATCCATTCCCATCTTTTCAAGATTATGAAATAATTCAGCGATATATTGTTCACTCATAGCCTTTCTTAATTCCTTCATCACATTCTCATCCTCACTTACAAATCTACCTGCTGTTCTTTGTGTATAAAGCAAACCTTCTTGTTCTAATTGTGTTAAGGCACGTTGCATTGTATTGGGATTCACACCAGCATCAACTGCCATTTCTCTAACTGGAGGGATTTTACTGCCGGCAGTCAATTCCCCACTAGCAATCATCCCTTTAATCTGAGCAATGATCTGGAGATAAATAGGAATACCATTCTTAAATTCCCATTTCATATTTTCACTTCCTTTGTATTACCTTCTTAGTACAATAACACAATATCACGAGACTCATCTTGTGTCAATGCATTAATACAATAATTCAAGAAGAAAAAAAGAGCACCGAAGTGCTCATTGTTCATCCGTCTTTACGACATAACATTGTTTCTTATTGAAGGATATGCCATAGCCTACTGCATGTGCATATTTCTTAAATCTCTTCTCTCCGAAATAATTGCGATCCGTGATTTGTTTTGCGCCATCTACTGCATCTTCAATCAGGTCATCATCGCTTAAGGAATGCTTGCATTCAATAATGATTACAGTACCAAGTATCGAGTCAGGCAAGATGCACAAGTCAAACCTGCCATCTCCCGCCTCTCTGTTGGAGATGACTTCATGATCATTCAGCAGTCCTACTAAGAATTCATGATAGAAGCTTTCCTGGTTGTCATAGTAGCTGATGCTTCTCATTAATATGTCATTAAGTACCTCATTCACGCTTGCTTCATTTCCTGAAATGAGTTCCTGATAGAGTGTGTTCTTTCTTGCACTTGCATAGTCCCTGAAGTAGCTCATGAAGGACTGCCGATAGATCTCGTAGACTTCCCTGTTTGGGATGACGAGTTCATACCGGTGATCACCCAGGTCATTGATTGCCTTGAGATAGCCTGTAAGCAGCAGGAAGCTGTAGATGTTGTTGATGTTGTCCATCTCACGGTACGTCAGCTCCGCCTTGATGTCCTTTATGATGGACTGACCGTTCATGAGCTGCTCAAACTCGTTTCTTAGCCTTCTGTCACCACTCTGGATATACTGCATGACAATACTATTGCTGCTCGTATTGGCCCAGAAGGAGACATCCCTTATCCTGTACTTCACATAGCTTAGGGTGCTCCATGGATTATAGATCTCAAGATCTCCAAACCTGTATCCATCATACCATTCCCTGACCTCATTCATGCTCTGAGATAACTGATAGTCAGATAAGAGCTGCTCAACCTCTTTGGTGGTGAAGCCAAAACACTCATTGGCGATATTGTCAAGGATTGAATAGGATGAGAAGCTATTGAGGCCTGTAAAAATGCTTTCCTTGGATATTCTTAGACAGCCTGTCATGATGCCTTTCTCTAGTGCATCATTGGTCTTGAGAGATGACGAGAATACGCTTCTTAGAAAATCAACCATCTTATCATAATAATCATTCTGGTAAGCTGCCTGCATAGGAACGTCATATTCATCTATCAGGATGATGACTTTCTCGTGGTAATGTGCGAACATTGCCTGAGATATTATGCGCAATGATGTACTCAGGTCCTCTATGGAAGCAGTCTCGCTATGCAAGCTGTTAAGCTTATTCTTTGTGATATCTGTGAGATGATCAGATTCTAATAGTTCTAAGTTTTTTTCTAATAATTCATAGATGATATTTGAAAATGCATTCAGTTGTCGCTCATATGATAAGTTTGTCATTTCTTTCAACGAGAGAAAGATAACAGGATACTGGTTCTGATGCTTCATTGCTTCGCTGTTATGTTGGATGTTCAGGCCTTCAAAGAGATAGCTATTCTCTTTCTCCTTGTTGGAGAAGAAATAGTAAAGCATCGACATGTTCAGTGTCTTGCCAAAGCGTCTAGGGCGTGTGTAGAGAACAACTTGTTCATTAAGGACTTCTGAGATGAAGTTTGTCTTGTCTATATAGTAGGCATTCTTATCAATCAGCGTCTTGAAGTTCTCTATTCCAGTTGGTATCAGCTTCATTCTGTCACTTCCTTTCACTATCTAGGTTGATTCCTCTTGTCATATTATATCCTATATCCATTTTTATTGCATTATGGGAAAAGTTTTATATTCATTTATATCATTCGCGCCAAAGAAAAAAGGATAGAATAATCCATCCCTTAGCATATTAATATGTAGATTTAACCATACCACCATCAACATTAAGTGCAACACCATTAATATAATGAGCCGGTTCAGAACTTAAGAAGACGGCTGCATTTGCGATTTCTTCTGGCTTTGCATAACGTCCAAATGGAATATTTGTCTTGGCATACCATTTAATAGCTTCTTCTTTTTCCATGCCTGTTGCTTCTGAAAGCTGATCACCCAACTGACCCTTAGCACGCCATAATGGTGTATCTACTGGACCAGGGCATACTGCGTTGACATTGACATTAAATGGAGCACAATAATTTGCATAGTCCTTAGATATCATGATATCTGCAGCTTTAATAGAATCATAGCTCAATAAGCCACCTGGCTGTTTACCAAACATGGATGCCATGTTGACAACAGAGCCCCAGCCATTTTCTTTGAAATATGGAATACAAAGTTGAATAAAACGAACAGGTGCATAAAGCATTAATTCAGAATGTTTTCTAAAGACATCTTCAGGGAATGTTGCTAAATCCATAATCTTAGCTGTACCTGCATTATTAACCAATACATCAATACGTCCATATTCTTTATGAACATGATCAACAAATGTCTTACAAGATTCAGCATTTGTGACATCTACCTTTTCTATATACACCTTAGTATCCTTCAATTCATCCTTAAGTGCCTTCAAGCCATCATAGTTAATATCAGCCAATGCCAGGTTAGCACCTTCTTTTGCATAGGCCTCTGCTGTTGCTTTACCAATACCACTTGCAGCACCAGTGACAATAACTGTACGACCTTTCAAACCTAATCCCATAAAAAGTCTGCCTCCAATTTACTTTTATGTTACCATCGGTATAGTCTTCTTCATTGGAGTTGTTAAGTTATATGACTTATTATTTGAATAGATTTCATAAAGATATGTTAGATATTATGTAAATACACAACATCTATCACATTAACAGCAACTTCACTAAGCTGGCTAAAAAGCTATGGGAAACATTCTCATAGCTTTTAGACATATATATCCTTTTTTACAAATATGATACAGCTTAATACACAAAGTATTATTGCAACAGCAAGCAAAAGAAAGCTTGAGGATAATCCATGAGCTTTGTTTGTAATGATGCCATTGGCATCAAAGAGCGTAAAAAATGTAAAGTATTTTGCGTCTTCAGCCTTTCCTCCAACATTCGCAAGCATTTGTAGAACATACATGAAGATAGGAATACCTGCGCCAAATCCAAGGGAATATTTTGTATCCTGGAAAATACATGAAAAGAAAAAGCATATTGAGGCAATAAAGTAATGCAGAAATAATAAGCCTAGATTCAGTTTTAATAATGCCATTGTATCTAAGCTATGTGGGAATTGATGTCTAGCATAAATGAGTTCTAATACTGTTGTATAGCCTATTAATAGACTTACTGCCAACAATAAGACAGCCAATTGTGTTATGACAATTGTCTTACGCTTATGTCCACCTGTAAGCAGTAAAGCCATTGTGCCATTATCCGTATATTTCGCAATCAAGTTATTTGCTCTTAAAATAGAAAATAACATCGGAAACAACAACAATATAAAACCATATAAATATGAAACCATAAATTCCAATAGTGTATGAGTCCCTGTATTCATGCCTACAGATGCCATTAAATCAGGCATCATCTTACTAAATGAATCCAAAGTCTTCATCATTTGGGGATCATACATATTTATAATAATGACAATATACATCGTCATAACAGCTCCTAGAATTAATAAAAGCTTAATGCTTCGTTTTAATTCATAGAAAAAAAGCGTGCGATTGAACATAGAATCATCTCCCATCATATTTGTTTATTAACAGCATATGTTATAGCTAATAATGCCAATATATTTATTGAGGCAATAAGTACAGAATTCCATTCCATCGCCAAGAGTTTCAAAAACCGCAATAAGACAACAAGTACTAATAAGACAATACCAACACGTACACAATACTTCCCACAAAGCAATTGAGCCTTTTTCCAGTTTTCTTTGTTTTCCATAGAACGTGTTGTTCTCATGCCGGAATACTGACTGATATCTCCATTAGCGATTTTCTTCCACCAAGGATAAGAGAAAATCATAAACAAAGGAATGCTGTAATCAATAATCATAAAGAAATATTTCATCATTGATCTCCTTGATAGTAGTCCATAAAGATATGTTCAAGACTGGATGTAGAAGTCACATGTACTTTATTCCCACCAACAACGATACCATCAAAGTCCCTAGCAAATGCTTCAGCTTCTTGGTTAGAAGGTAATGTAACAGTGTATTGATGCATATGTCTCTTACGTAATATTTCAATTGAATCTACCGTAACCATCTTTCCTTGACGTATAATACCAACACGATCACAAGTACGTTCAACTTCTTCAAAGATATGACTTGAAAGTAGTATTGTTTTACCTTTTTCTTTCTCTTTGGCGATAAGTTCAATAAAGTGTTTTTGCATAAGTGGGTCCAACCCACTAGTAGGTTCATCGAGAATAAGAATATCAGGATTATGCATGAAGGCTGAAACAATGCCTAGTTTCTGTTTCATACCTTTGCTCATTTTCTTGATTTTACCTTGAGGATTGAGTTCAAAGAGTTCAATGAGTTCTTGTTGTCTTCTCATATCAACATGACCACGATATTTAGCCATAAAGCCAAGGAATTCATGTCCAGTCATATCATCAAAGAAAGCCATCTCACCAGGAATATAGCCTAGATGCTTATTGATATAAGCACTCTCTTTCCAGCAATCATGACCATTAATCGTACAAGTGCCTGACTGATTCTTAATGAAGCCTACTAAATGCCTTATTGTCGTTGTCTTACCTGCACCATTTGGGCCTAGAAAGCCAAACACTTCTCCTCTATTCACATCAAACGAGATATCAAAGACACCTTTGCCATGCCCATAGTCTCTTGTAAGATGCTTGATTTCAATAACACCCATATGATCACATCCTTTACCCTTTATCTATAACTATCATATCTATTTTCTAAGCAAAGAAAAAGCACCTGTTATACAAACAAGTACTTTTGTCACTTATTCACTTAAATGATCAACTGCATATTGAGCTTCGGCTGGTTCGAATTGTTCTCCATAAGCCGATACGAGCTGATCATAAATAGCTTTCTTAGACATATTCATATCACTTTGATAAGTTTTAGCCTTTTCTAATGCATTTGCATTCCAGTCTGCTTTTACATGATCAATTGCATATTGAGCTGCATCAGCCGGGAACTGTTCACCATATTCAGAAGTTAACTGTTTATAAATGCCTTTCTTAGACATATGCATGTTATCTGAATAGCTTTTAGCTTTATGTAATGCATTAAGATATTCTATCGATGGCTTTTTGCCTTTTGAATAGGTAATTGTAAGTGAAGAGCCTTGTTTAACTGATGTATCAGCTTTAACACTTTGACTCACATAACCGCCTTCAGCAACACTATCAGAATAATCATCAACAAGCTTGTAGTTCATTTTATTATCCTGACACCATTTTTCAACGTCAGCTCTTGCCATCTTAGAAAAATCAACAACTTTGACTTTTACACTCTTTTCGGCAGTTTTTGGCGCAGTCTCCTTTGTTTTTGACTTGTCGTCGCCACCCATACTTGAAAAAGCAATGACAACAACGACTACAATAAGCCAGAACCACCATTTCTTAAATAATGGTTTCTTTTGTTTTAGTTGATCTAGGTCTTTATTCTTTGATTTCATCTTCATATTCCTCCCATTTTCTCAAAAAATACATAATCCCATAGAAATATTATATCAAGATGAAACAATTGATTGTAGAGACATATTTGTCTCATAAAGAACATATTAATGCTTTAAATGATAGATATAGCCACCATAAACTGGTTCATGTTTTGCCACTTCTATATGTATATGAGGTAAATAAGATTGAATGGCATCCATATAGTATTGGCTATGTGATAAGCCTCCAGTAATAACGACAGGCAGGTCATCTGTTTGCGCACTAGTAATCAGTTTTGCCGCATTGCTTGCAGAAGTTTTAATAATTTCTAAACATTCTTCAGGATGATCCAAGGCTATTCTTGCTGCCTTCGCAATTAGTGTTCGCTTAACAATACCATGATCAACAACTTTTGTGATAAGTTCATTTGGCGTATTGAGCTCATATAGTTCAGTGACTGAATCAAAGATGATACCTTTTCTCTTTCGTCCATCTGCTTCCAAGGCAAATGTTTTAAGTACATTTTGTCCAAGTTCATATCCAGAACCTTCATCACCCAAGACAAATCCCCAACCACCAATTTGCGTTGTTTTTGCGCTCTCTTTGCGAAAGGCAACACTGCCCGTACCAAGAATCACAGTAATACCATCGTGTCCTAACAATGTACTATACATGGCCATTTCTGTATCTGGAATAATGTGGTAGGGATGATTGCCGCATGCCTTAGCTACAAGCCAATCAATTTTATCTTTTAAGCTTTGGGAACGGCCATAGCCTGCAAAACCAAAGACAATAGGTGCATTGTCATCTAGAATACATGCCTGAATATTATTAATAATGGTCTCATCATCATTCTGCATGGGATGACAGCTGCCCACAACAACTTCGTTAAGTACATCTCCATTTTCATTATATAGAACAGCTTTTGACTTTGTTCCTCCTACATCAACACTAATGACCATAACTACATCTTTGTGAATTCAAACTTCTGCCATGGCTTGATGACATCGATTAAGAATTCTTCTTCCTTTCTCATGTGACCAACAACATTTGTCTTACCACTATTCATCATATCTTTTTTCGCAATCTGTACTTCACCTGCATAATGTCCATACTCAGAACTTTCAACAAGAATATCACCTCGATGAATATATTCTGGAGCATTGATAATTGGGAAATTCTCACCACGATATTTTACACGTGTCAATGTTGAACGAATAATATTTTCATTGATATCTCCCCTGTTCATTTGAAGTTCTCCAAAAAGAACCTTTTCAAAGATTTCAGGTAGTTCATCTATTACAGAAATAGAGAGATTAAGTACTTGTAAGTTAACTTTATTTAATGCTTGTAGTTCTTTTTTTGAAGGATAACAATTGGCTATAACAATATCATCAATATTGCCCATCGATACATAATGCTTAACCTGGATATCTAATGGAAGATGACGATGCATTTCAAGCGTACAAAGTCCTTCCTTTACTGGCCATGGTCCAAAGCTATCTTTTTCCTGTGAACCAACAAATGCTGCTGTTTTAAGGCCATATTGTTTAAATCTCTTTGTGGTGTTATAGAAGTGTTCGTATGTTAATCCTGTGTAGGGATGAGGATAGAAATTATGACAACCTTGTAAATGATAGATATCTGGCTGATAATCCATAATTGTATCAAGTATATGAGTGTTATTTGACATATTGATTTCAATAATGAGATGTTGAGGATTATAAGTCATTAGTGATTCTTCCATACCTGTAAAGCCCTGATCAAGGCGTATGCCATCTGCCTCTATTTCTTTAAAGAAAGATAAATCTTGATATGAAATACCTAGCTTACTAAAGACTGCAGGTGAAATATCTAAGATAACTTCATAGCCTAGTTGATGGGCATAATGATTCATTTCATAGAATTCTTTCTTAATAGCTTCTGGTTCTTTTGTTGCTGATAGCAAACAAGAAAAGATTCTTGATGCACCTATCTTCTGTGCATCTTTTAGATAGTTTTTAATATGTTCTAGATTGTCTTTTTCGGGATAAATAGAAAGACCTAATCTTCTCATAATACTTACTTCCTTTCATTAATAGACTTAAAGCGGATCACAGTGATCCGCTATGAGATAATATTAAGCATTTGCTTCGTTCTTTTCTTCTTCAACAAGTAATTCATTATCCCACATTTTAAAGAAAGGATAATAGATGACTATGCTCAATGCAATTAAAAGAATACTCAGAATAATTGCACGCCAGTCAGCACCTGTGGCAAGATAAGCACCAATAGGTCCTGGTAATGTCCATGGGGCATTGACGGATACACGATTAACAAGTCCAGCTGCAGTTGCTCCATAAGCAATAACTGCATTAAGGATTGGGCTGATAATAAATGGAATCATAAGCGTTGGATTAAGAACAATTGGTGTACCAAAGATAATTGGTTCATTGATATTGAAGATACATGGTAATAATGCCGTCTTACCAAGACTCTTAGCATAGCTTGAACGAGATCTAAAAGCCATCAAGATTGCTAGACCAATTGTACAGCCTGCTCCACCAATCCAGATAAACCACTGATAGAATGGTTCAGGAGCAATATTAGGTAGAGCCTGTCCGTTTGACATAGCTGTTGTATTAGCTTCAAGAAGGATTAACCATACTGGACGTGCAAGAGAACCAACGATTGAAGCACCGTGAATACCAAAGCACCAGAAGAAAGTTGTTAAGAAGACAATAAGAATAACGCTTCCTAATGAATCACTTGCTGAAACAAGAGGGGTAATAAGTTTTCCAATAAAACCATGCCAATCAAAACCAAGCCAGAAAGTAATGCCACCAATGACTAAGATCACAACTGCTGCTGGAGTTAAGTTTTCAAAACTTTTAGCAACTGCTGGTGGTACAGCATCAGGCATCTTGATTTTTAAGTTCTTGGCATCCATGAAATGATATATTTCCACGGCAATAATAGCAGTAATAATACCAACGAACATACCTGCTGAACCAAGTTTTGCCATTGGTAATGCCCAGCCCTGTAACTCTGCACCTTTAGCTGTAATATTGACAGGAACAATTGTAAGCAGGTAGGCTGTTTCAGCAAGAATAGAACCTGATAAGCCATCCAAGCCATAAGATTCAGCTAGTGAATGACCAATTCCAAATACTGCATACAATGTCATGATGAACATTGTCATACGATAAGGTAATACAATATTTGCCGCATTAGCAGTTAAGAATTTTGATATTCCCCAAGATGCAGGAAGTGGTGGATTAGCAATAATCAAAAAGAATGAGCCAACGATAATTAAAGGTAATGTTGCAATAATACCATCACGTACAGCTAAGAGATGGCGCTCACTAGCAAGCTTTGTCATTGGTCCTGAAAGCTTTGCATTGAGTAAGTCTGCAAATTTCTCAAACATAATATTTCCTCCCATTTATGTTTATGAGCTTTGTAAGCCCTTTGATAATCTTATTATAACAGTATGTAATATTATTTCAATACATAATTTATATTCTTGTAATGTTATTTCATATTAGAGTAAAAAAATAAGAACACTAATAGACAATCCAAAAATAATACCCATATTCCTATAAAAGCCTAAACAAATTCCACGCTTAGTATCAATAAAATAACGGGCAATCCCAGTTAATAACGCTAGCGAAATACTTAATGTAAGCGTAAGGGCTATTTTATTTGCAGGAAACAAATAAAGATCAAGTAACGTGAAAAGTAATAAGCCTCCCTGAATAAAGAAAGCACTCTTATAGGAAAAACGAGGTATCGCATATTGTGTTTTTGTCGTTATAGTAAAAGGATTTTGTTTCTTTGTCATTTAAAGACCTCCTTTGTTGAAGGGGTAATTGTACCTAAGATCATTTTTCTTTTTGCCCCTGTTGCGCTGATCATATTGGCATAATGGTGATGTAATGTTTCGTTACCAAGAATCACAAAAGCAATGGCTTCTTTCGCATTAGAAGAATAGCCTATCTCTTCTTGTGTCAAGACACGTACATGAGGAAGCTGTGATTGGAGACGTTCAAGTAATGTCCTATTAAAAGCACCACCACCTGCAACAATAAGTTCATCACAGCCATTTGTGAATGTCTTGATGTTATAGGCAATACTATCTGCTGTGAAATAAGTTAATGTTGTGATGAAATCATCAGCTGGTATTTTATAGCGTTCAAATAAAACATGGGCTAATTGTTTACCAAAGAGTTCTCTGCCTGTACTTTTTGGTGGAACCATATGAATATACTCCATGTGCATAAGTTCCTGATATAGAGCTTCACAAAGCCTTCCTCTTTTTGCATGCTTGCCATCACAATCATACTCTTGTCCATAGAAGTATCGCATTGCTTCATCAATGAGCATATTACCCGGTCCTGTATCAAAAGCGTATACATCTTCCTCTAAGCATCCCTTTTTAAGATAGGTAATATTAGAAATACCCCCAATATTTAAAAGTATGCGATCAAGATGATCATCCCGATACAACAAATAATCCGCATAAGGCACAAGTGGCGCACCCTGGCCTTCTGCTGCCATATCCATCGCTCGAAAGTTCGCAATCACCTGAAAACCTGTCTTATAAGCAATAAGAGCTGGTTCACCTATTTGTAATGTACTTTTATGGTAATTCTTAGTATCTTCAGGAATATGATAAATAGTCTGTCCATGTGAGGCGATATAATCAATAGATGTAATATTTCTTTCATCCATAAAGTTCTTTGTGCATTGACCAAACCAAGAACCTAGTTCAAAATTCAATGAACAAATATCCTGGACATGTCCACCATCAGTTTGACAACAATATTGAATTTTTTCTTTTAGATGATGAGGCATTTTCACTTCACGATAATCAAGTAATTTCACTTTGGTATCCGTATAGTTACCCTGAATATCACAATAAGCAATATCGAGACCATCCAAGCTTGTTCCCGACATCAGTCCTATTGCTTTCATAACTTGTTTGCCTCATTAATAGCTTCATGCACATTGCCCCCATTATGTGAAAGCAGATTCTTAGCATCATCATAGCTAATCTTACCAACACCCATAATCACCGCAATCTTGACATCATTATGACTCTCCTCAAGTAATCGCTTTGCTTGTTGGTGATTGCAGTGTACACATTTTTCAACTATACCAATAGCTCGTTGTTCAAGTTTTTCATTTGTTGGCTGTACATCAACCATGAGATTCTCATAAACCTTTCCGTAACGAATCATGCAACCTGTTGAAATCATATTACAGATCATCTTTTCAGCACTACCAGCCTTCATACGTGTAGATCCGGTAATGACTTCAGGACCAGTAATAACTTCAATAGGTGTAGAAGCATATTGACTAATGACAGCATTTGTAACACAAGCTACTGAAGCACTATAAGCACCTACTTCATTCGCGTAGCTCAGCCCACCGACAACATAAGGCGTTCTTCCGCTTGCTGCTAAGCCGACAACTGTATCATTTTCGTTAAGATCAAGTGCTTTTAAATCATCTTTGCCTTGATTTTCATTATCTTCAGCCCCCTCCTGGGATCTAAACATGGCCTGATAACCACCAGCAATAAGGCCTACAACAAGATCATTTGATACACCATACGTAGGTGGGCATTCAGAAGCATCAAGAATACCAATACGACCACTCGTACCAGCACCCATATAAATAAGACGTCCACCCTTTTTCATACGAGCACTACATTCATCAATAACTTCAGCAATTTTATCTAGTTGCAAAGCAATTGCATCAGCTACTTTATGATCTTCAGCATTAATCTTTTCAACAATCTCCAACGTACTCACCCGATCAATATCCATAGTATGGATATTGCGTTGTTCCGTTTCAATACGCTCTAAATCCATCAAGATAACCTCCCTGTCCATTTTCTCGTTTTCATAAGCGTTTCTTTATGCTCATCGAGATGTCGAGAGAAAAGTGTGAGATATACGATATCTGTAATCATTAAGGAAGCATCCCTGCTCGCAATAGCACCAGCACGTAAAGAATCTTCCTGTACTGGCAAGAAGAAATTAATATCACTCAAAGCTCTTAGAGATGTATTGCCCAAATGAGAAATACCAATAACTGTTGCACCTTGTTCTTTCGCAACCTTAACACTTTCTAGCACTGAAGCTGTTTCACCTGAATAACTAATCGCAATAACAGCATCACCCTCTCTTATTCCTGCAAGAGAAGCAAGCTGAATATGAGCATCAGTATTAAATATAGCCCGATAGCCAATACGATTAAGCTTGTGATAAAGGTCCATACATACATTACCACTACCACCTATCCCAATAAGATAGATACAGCTTGCCTTTTCAAGTATATCTGCACTTTGACTAACAACTTCTTCATCAATGAGTTCTTCAGTTCTTTGTAAGTTGCCTAAGCGATGGGAATATGTAGCTTTAATAAGGTCTGAAGGCTTCTCATCTTGTTCCAGTTCTTTTGTAAGATCAGGAATCTCTTCTTTTTTAGTAACTAATAAATCAACTTTTAATTGAGACAATCCACTATAGCCTAACGTTCTTGCGAAACGAATGATTGTTGGAGCACTTGTATGACAAACTTCTGCCATTTGTTTAGCTGAATAACTTGCAAGCTGTTCACCATGATCTAAGAAATAATCTGCAATTTTCTTCTCGCTTTCTGTTAAAGCACTATAAGAATCACGAATTCTATCATTTACACTCATCTTCACTTTCCTCCTTCTATTTTATTATATTTCACGTTTTTGTGAAATGCAATTTCATTTTTATATTTTATACACGTAGACCACATTTTTTTTGGCCTTTTAAGCAAATAAGTGACTAATTAATGAAATACCACTTATAGCACAAAAAAGATATCAACCTCAGTCAATATCTTTGATTTCTTCTATAAGATTGTTCATCGTTGCTTCAAAAGCATCCTTGATTTCACATTCCCAGACAGTAAGAACCCGATAATCCATTTGTTCTAGAAGATGGTAGTTCTTAGCGTCATTAGCCATATTACGTTCAATCTTCTTAACCCAATAGTCATGATGACTCTTAGGGACAGTAGCGAGCTTGCAATGATAGTGATGATGCCAGAAACAGCCATTCACGAAGATACATACATGATATTTATCGATGACAATATCAGGTGTACCTGGTAGTCCTCTCACATTCTTACGATAACGAAAGCCATGATGATAGAGATATTTGCGTACTTTAAGTTCTAAAGACGTATCTTTGCCTTTAATAGCTTTCATATTGTTTGAACGCTTCTCATCCATACCATCACCCACCTGCTTCCATTATACCAAAGAACAAGTTAGATCTGAAAAACAAATAGAAAACATTCCTTATTATAAAAAACGTATTCTATGTTATTAATACGTAGAATACGTTTTTATTAATCTAATGGTTGTCTATAGAAATGCCCAACAAAGCGTTCAGTAGATAATACATTGATGATAGCTTTAGGATCAATCCTCTTGATAAGATGAATGGCATCATGTAGTTCATAGAATGAAATAACAGTATGAATTAAAGACAATTCTTTGTGTTCATATCCCCCAATACCAGCAACCTCTGATAACCCATGACGATAATGTTTGATGTATGCTTTGCATATTTCTTTTGGATGATATGTAGTTATCTCTAATGTTACTAGTTTATACCTCTTATAAAATGAATCTATTGTTTTTGTGGAAATAAACTGAAATAGAATTGAATATCCAGCATATTTCCATCCAAACATATACCCAAAAATTAGAAGTAAAACTGAATTAAAGACAAAGACATATTCAAATATTGACTTCCCAATTTTATTAGAAACCCATAAGGCAATAAAATCAGTACCCGCTGTTGAAGCATTTCCTCTTAGTGCTAGCGATATCGCAATACCATATAGAAAGCCACCAAAACATACATTAAGCAGTAGATCATCAAATAACAATGTATAATGAAAATTAAGAAATATACTCAATAATATGACTTGTAGAATTGAGAAAAAGACAAACTTCTTACCAATACTTCTAAAACATAAAACGCCTAAAGGTATATTGAGTATTAATACAAGTAATGATACCGGGATTGTAAATCCAAATAGAGAGGAAATTTTATTGATCAGAATGGCTAAACCTGTAAAGCCACTTGAAAGTAGCTTAGATGGAGTAATGAAAACGTTAATACAAAAGGACTGTAGAAGAGCTGACAAAAAGACACAAAATAATGTTTTAAGATATTTATTGTGTATTATGGATAAGCTTGCTGACTTGGTCACAATTGACAACCTCATACTTCATTTCATTGTCATGATAATAGCCATAAGATACCTTGCCATTTGATGTTGTTGTATCGATTTTATAGGATTTACATGATGAATGAAGCTGTTTAACATGCGTATAGTTTTTAAATTCTAAGGCATTATCCGCATTAATACCACAACCAGCTAATATCTCTATTTGACTGCCAAAATGTTCTTCAAGTCTCTTAATAGTATTCTTTCCAGCAATCGCATTAGCTTCACCACCACTTGTCAGTATGCGATCCACATGTAGAGTGATAAGTTCAGCAATAGCTTTTTTCAAATCTGCTGTGCAATCAAACGCTCTATGAAATACTGCTTCTTTGTGATATGAATGTATAATCTTTACAAATTCACTTGTTCTTTCCATATCGACATGAAAGTCCTTTGTAAGAAAGCCAAAAGCAATACCATCAGCCCCATTTTCTAAAAAGTCTTTAGCCTCTGCTTTCATCTGAATAAATTCATTCTCATCATAACAGAACCCTGCTCCTCTAGGTCTAACCATACAAATAATTTTAAGATCTGTTTTTGCCTTTAGAAGCTTCAATGTACTTACTGTAGGTGAAAGGCCACCAAGATATAGAGCACTATTAAGCTCAATTCTTTTTGCACCGCCATAATATGCATTCATGCCATCTTCAAAACTTCCACAACAAACTTCAATCATCATAAATGTTCCTCCAGACCTAACCGATATAATGTCAATGCATAGATTTTCGTAATCATAATAAGATCATCAATTTTCATCCATTCATTAGGATTGTGTCCAATCCCTTTTTGTCCAGGGAATGATGGACCAAAAGGTACAATATGAGGCATTAACTTTGCATAGGTTCCACCTGTTGTTGTCACTGGCGTACCGTCCAATCCCGTTACTGCTTCATATGATTCTTGCATAATGGAAATCATTGGTGCATTGCGATTAAAATATACAGGATCATAATTTCCTACAACATCAACTTCAAAACCTTTATTTTTCAATTTCTCTACAAGCTCATTAGAAGTAATCCCATAAGGATAGCTTATCGCAAACTGAAATGTTTTGTCATCTATGATCTTGTAGTTTCTTGTTTCTAGCTTTCCAAATTCATCATTCTTATAGTCAATCTCTAACTTAACACCACTATTATCACTATTAAGTATATAAGTATTCAAGAACTGATGAAGTGCTGGCGTATTTGCATATTTTACATTGACAACAAGTCGTCCTCTTTCAGCATAGACAACCGGGAACTTACAATCAGGTGTAAAACCAGCTAAAGGTGGTTGCTTTTTTGAAAGATAGTATTTTAAGTCATGAAAACCTGTCTCTTCATTACAGCCAAAAATAATTCTGATTTCTCTGTTGGGCTTATATCCAAGTTGCTTGAGTGCAAATAAAGCATATAGGCATGAAAGAATAGGTCCTTTATTATCAAGAATTCCTCTTGAATAAATAACGCCATCTTCTTCATAAGCTGAAAATGGATCATGCTTCCATCCTTCGCCAACAGGAACAACATCAAGATGCCCTATTGCCGCAATATAACCATCTTTATTTTTAGGACCAAAAGAAGCATATCCAATATGGTTATCAATATTCACAGTCTCAAAACCAAGCTCTTCACATAGATTTAGTGTTTCTACAAGTGCTTTTCTCGCATTCTCTCCATAAGGTGCATCTTCAGTGGCTGTATCTTGAACAGATGGTATTCTCACAATTCTTTTAATACCGTTGATAAGTTCTGGTACAATCTTGTCAACTTGATTCATTATTTTATCCATTTACTTTTTCTCCAAAGGTGCTGTTCTACTTCTCATATACTCATCCATCCATTGTTGACTTGCCACCTTAAAAACACAATGTCCATTCTCATGTTCAACAAGATAAACTGTTGGCTTTAATGAATCTGTTGCAACAACGAAAGAAAAGCCTTCAATATTGGTTGCACAGCCCCATTCACCTTTATTATTCAAAGCAATAAGACTCATATCACCAGCTTTTCCTCTCTTTTTAATAAGTAATGCATTGATATGAGATACTGCCTTTTCACACGCCTCTTGTGGATGCATACCTTCTTTCATCATTCTAACGATTTCATAAGACACACAGCCCTTCATCACATCTTCGCCTAGCCCCGTAGCAGAGGCACCACCAATTTCAGAATCAACATAAAAACCAGAACCAGATACAGGAGAATCACCAACACGACCAGCACGTTTCATAAATAAACCACTTGTCGATGTTGCCGCTGTCATCTTTTCCTGCTGATCAAGACATATCATACCAACCGTATCATGTCCTGAATAGGGCTTGATTTCCATTTCCATTTCTTTTGAGCGATTGTGATAATGTATTTTTGCACGTTCTGTCAACATATTCTTTCTTTCAAAGCCATTCTTATGCGCATATTTTTCTGCACCTTCTCCAACTAAAAAATTATTGACAGGCTCATGGGATAACTTTCGTGCTATAAGCACTGGATTCGCAAAGTCTTTTATTGCGCCAACAGCTCCAATAGATAATGTATTGCCATTCATATAAGCTGCATCAAGTTCAACTTCCATCTCCTCATTAGGCAGTCCTCCATATCCTACAGACTTGTAAAACGGAAAATCTTCTACTTCTTTAACTGCCCGTACTACTGCATCACCAGCATCACCTTTTTCCTTTAATATTTTGCTAGCTGAAGTAACACCTTCAAGCGCCATTCTCCATGTTGCGATAATGCCCCACATATTCATTTCCTCCTTCAATAGAAAAGTGCGCTGATAAGTTCAAACGCACTTTTAATGATTATTTACAATGATTATTAAAGATCATCAAAAGAAATGTTATCTAAATCAATTGAATCTTCTTCTTTTTGATTGCTTGCTTCAATTTCTTCTTTCGTATACTGCTTATCAATAACCTTGATAAATGGAAGATAAATAAATACACCCATAATAATAAGAAGCAACTGTAATACAGCACCAGCCCAGTTTGTCGCAAGGAAACCAGAAATGATTGGTGGTGTTGTCCAAGGAATAGCAATACCAGAGCATACAGGAACAATCTTAGCAGCCATAGCTAGATAAGATATGATGATATTAAGAGTTGGAACTAAAATAAATGGAATAATGAGCGTTGGGTTAAGGACAATTGGAATACCAAATACAATTGGTTCATTGATACCAAAAATACCTGGGATAAGTGCTAGTTTTCCTAATTCAGTAACACGTTTAGACTTACAGAAAGCTAACATTGCAATAATTAATGAAATTGTTGATCCACAGCCACCAAATGTCGCAAAGAGATCCTGGAATTGCTGATTGATAATATGCGCACTACCAATGCCTTTAGTGAAATATGCAATGTTTTCAGCAGATAATGTCTGCAAAATAGGATTGAATACAGCACCAACAACTGAACCACCATTGATTCCAAAGAACCAGAAGATATGCAAGAAGATATACGCTGTGACCATAGCTCCCAATGTATCACCTAAGTTAAGAAGTGGCGTCTGTAAGAATGTAAAGATAATAGTAAATGCATCTGTTCCTAAGAAACCAAGTAACAAATTAATTAAGAAGAAGAATGTCATAACAAGTGTTGCTGGAATCAAGGCAGAGAAAGATTGCACAACTGTTGGTGGAACACCCTTAGGCATCTTAATTGTCCAACCTTTTTTCTCAACATAGGAATAGATATGAACTGATAGGAATGCAACAATAATTCCTAAGAAAATACCTTTTGCACCAACCCATCCAGTAGGAATACCAGATAACTTTACTGGAACCTGCTTTTTACCGATTGTTGCAGTCCCTTCAACAACATATGGCATAAGCAAGAACCATGACATTAATGCTGTTGCTGAAGCGAAGAGTTTATCCGTCTTCATTTCTCTTGCAAAAGAATAAGCAATCCCCATAACCGCAAAGATAGCCATGATAGAGAATGTTGCAGCAGATGGTTTTTCCAACAATGCGCCAAGCGTTAAGCCTGTCGTTTTATTGACAACAATACTACCAATCCAATTTGTCCATGCAGGAATTGGGAAGTTCGCAATCAATAAGAAAATAGAACCTGCAATAAGTAAAGGCGTAGACAATAAGAAACCATCACGTACCGAAACTAAATACTTATTTCTCCCAATAGCTTCAGCTAATGGCATCAAATACTTTTCAATTTTTTCAGTCATTCAACTCATCTCCCTTATATATATTTCGACATTAATATTATTTACTGTTTTTCTTAATTAATAATATTGCTTTCTTGAGAACACGTTCACCGTTCATCATGCCATAGTCATCTTGATCAATTACAGCAATGGGAATACCCTCGTTGCCATATTTTTTTACAGTTTCATCATACATATACTGTACTTGGGGGCCAAGAAGTATGCAGTCTGGTTTGTCACTTTCAATAATTCTTCCCATTTTTTCAATCGGATGGGCTGCCACTTTGATAGGAAGCTTATGTTCATTGGCAACATCTTGCATAGCTGACGCTAACATACTTGTTGACATACCTGCACTACAAAACAGATAAACCTTTTTCATCATTCAAATCCTCCTTTTTTAATTCATTCATTTGTTTGTACATTTTTATCATTTGGAGTGCCATAATTTTAATTGTTTCGGCTGATAAAAGCTGATCCTCAGCATGCATAAGTAAAATTGTAGGTATCGTCCTATTTCCTTTAGCTTCCTCAGTAATAAGCTTGGCATGTACTTCATGTCCTTTATTAAACTCATTATCACCATCAACAATGAAACGCTCTGCTTTTTCAAAATCACCTTCTTCAGCTTTTTTCACAGCTTCAAGATATTTCGACTTCGCAACTCCAACAAACGAAATAATCCTAAAGCTTATTAAATCCAAATTCTCCATATGTCTCCTCCAACTACATTCAGTATATCTCTTAAATTTCACTACATTTCACAAATACTTTTCCTAATAAATTCATACTTAGGAAATTACACTCTTACAACGATTGTATGGGCGATACGGTCATGTAAAGACTGTGCATTTTTACTCAATACAACAAGTAATGCACTTACAATTGTAATAACCCAGAAAATAGTAACAACAGCTCTAACAACCTGAATATGTGTTAGTAAAGTAAATAACTGTTGTAAAATAGTAGAAATATTGTACATTCTCTCTTCAAAAAGCATGATGACTAGCACTTCTCTAATAAGCATTGTCTTAAGATTTATATCATCATTATTATTTCCAACAATCTTTAAATGCAGAATATGTTTTCCTAGTGTTTGTCCTTTCCATATCCATGTAGGCACAACAACAAAATAGAACAGTCCACAGATCATACTCAAAATGCCAGCAATAACACCATAAGATTCAGGAAATTTCAATAAATTCAAATTATTCGCTGTGCCAAATAGCTTTTGTGAAAAAAGACCTATAGGAAATGATACAACCAAGGCTCCTACATACCAGTCAACTAAATATGCGATAAACCTTCTCATCAACACCTTTCTATCATTCATTTAAATATCCTCCTTTATATTTTTCATGAGCTCGTCATAGGATTTTGTTGAGAACAGTTTTGAAATCATTTCTGGATTTGTCACAATATGGGTCAGCCACTCAAAGAATATGCGAATAAGTTCACTATCATCATTATTAATGCCCATAAGTATGACAAGTCCTACCTCAAATTGTCCCCATTGAATAGGATGCTTCAATGTCATCAAGGAAATATATTGCTTTGTCGTTTTTACAGTTAATGAATGTGGAACCGCAAAACCTTGGACAAAAGATGTTGAAGAAATGTTTTCTCTTTTAAGAACATCTTGTTCATATCCCTCTGGTGCGATACCTTTTTTCACTAGCTCATTACATAAATACGCAATACATTCTTCCTTTGTTTGAAAATCATAGCCAAAATAACAATAATCTTTTCTGATTACTCTCTTAAGAAGGGCAATAAATTCTTTTTGATTCTTTTGTCTCTCAAGAGTATCCAGTGTTCTCATAATCATACTTTCATCTTCATAGTCAAAAAACAGCTTGATTTCAACAATAGGGGCCTTTAGCTTTGTATTGATGGGAATGGTAGAAATAATAAGATCAGGCGATAATAGATTAATCTTCACTTCATCAACGAGCTTAAAATTATCAACAATATCAATACGATCATCAAAATGCTTTTTGATTTTCTCTAAGCATGCATTTGCAAGAACGACATTATGGGGAATGATTGTAATAACCCGATATTTATCATTGGTTATCTTTCTTTCATATGCCGCTCCAAGATGGAGTGCTATAAGTGCAATTTCATTCTCATCAACCGATTTATTTATCCTCTCAGCAATGATTTCAGTTGCATTTACTGCCATATCAAATACTAAAGGGTATTTTTTCTTCACTTCTTTAAGATAGAGATTACTTACTTTTGTACACGTATTTACACGAGATATAAGAGAGAGCACATGGGAAGTCAAACCACTCACAAGCTCATTGTCCCCCGTAAAATCAATATCATAGATATTATTTATGTGATTAATGATTTCATTTACAATTTCCTGCACATTAATATTTTCATTACTCTTTATGCAATCATAGCTCTTCCCTCTTAGCAGATAAGAAAACCAAATAACTTCATCTTCGACATAAGGAATTTTTAAATTTGCAGATACATTCTTGAAGAAATGCTTGCTGACATTATATTCAAGATCCATATCGCTGCTAATAGGTTTGACATTGGATATAAAAGCCGAATCCCTGATCCGTTCAATAGCTATTCCTGCATGTAGCAAAGTCATCACATATGTATCTTCTCTAAGATGATAATCAAACATATGACAAACCCTATCGAAGATTCTCGAAACTTCAAGAATATCAAAATCGTCCCAAAGCTTGCCCAATGCCGTCAGGTTCATGAAATTACCTTTAATTTCTTGATCAAGAAGAATCTTGTAAAGAATCCTTTTCTCATACTCATCTCCAGCTAACGAAATACTATGATCAGATTTCACAAGCTTTAGCGTCTCAAAGCTTTCTAACTTATTTCTAATCTTCTTAAGATCATTATCAATCGATGATTCACTGACATACATCTTACTTTCTAGTTCAATTAAGGAAATACTCTTTGTTAAAAGCATTTGTTTGGCAATCCAGACACATCTATTCTCTGGTGTATATGATTCAATTTGACTTTCATCAACCTTATTTAAAAGCAAAACATCAGAATTAATCTCATAACCGTATCTTTTGTTGGAAAGGATAAGAGTATTATCACTCATCTCATTGATTTTACTAATATCTGAACGAATAGTACGATCACTTACATTCAACATTCTAGATAAATCAGAGCCTGTTACCCAAGACCCATTGTCCTGTAGTATTTCTACTATATTACGCTGTCTCTCATTCATAATGCTTGCCTCCTATTAATAGTTTACAAAAGATTGAATACTTATTTTTATAAATCCATTTCCTATCACTTAGGAACTCTATTCTCATTATAGTCTTATAGATATTGTTATAAACTATTATATCTTCATTTAATATATGTATGCACAAAATACTGTGAGAAAATTCAACTCACAGTCATTTCGTCATATTGGAATATAATCCGAGAAATACAAGCAATTTAGATAATTCATATAAACAACATTCTTATTCACAAGTTAAATATTACTCTCTATTCATCTTACAGCACTATCTACCGAATTATACCAAACATGTTATTTTTATTGCTTTGCTTTAGCGTACTTTCTAAAATAAAAATAGAGAGGGGGCCTTTTTATGAAGAAGTTTCTATGTTTGATCTTATCATTGGTATTAGTAGGTTGTAGTCATACAGGTTCACTTGATACACAAGAGCTTAAAATAGGCAGCCATGGTGCAAGCTATTATGATGGAATGTTGCGTTATGGCGTTGTTCTCAAGAATAGTAGCGAGGATGCTATAAGCATAAAGCCTGCTATTAAGGTATCTGCGAAAGATGAAAAAGGTCGAGTGATTGCTTCAGCTACACATTATGCAAGCTATGTCTTACCTAATGATCATACTTATTTTGGTGATAGTTTGAAATGTGCTAAGAAACCTGATCATGTTGACTTTGAGGTCAAGACAAGTCAATGGAAAGCGAAGAGTGATTTTAAACGTATTATTAAAACTGATTCTTTTAATGTTAATATGAAAGGTAAAGTTAATGATGATGAAGATAATAATCATTATCATGGTACAATCACAAATAAGAGTCGTTATAATGCGAAAGATGTTGAGGTTGTATTGATATTCAAGAAGGATAAGAAGGTTGTCTTTGTTTCTAAGGTTGATGTTGGTAGTCTGAGAGCTGACGAAACAAAGGAATTCAATACCATTATGGATAGTCATTTTGAATATGATGCATTATCTTTCTATGGACAACTTAAGAATGTTGAAGAGGCCTAGCAACGCTAGGTCTTTTATAAAAAATAAAACCGAGCTTTACGCCCGGCTTAAAAGTATTGCGATTGTTCAAAGATATCTTCTGGTAAATCAATAATTTCCTGTTCAAGCTTTACCTGCCACTTCAACATCAGTTTGATGACATCCTGGAAATAAGGATCATCATTATGCTTAAGGCGTTCGATGTCATTCTTTGAAAGCTTTCTTCCATATTCACGATAAGTCTCTAATACAAAACAGTTCATGGCAAGTGGTTGAAAGTCAATATGCGTCTTTGTGCGTAAATGGTGAAAGATATTCATACCTCCAGCATCAAGATCACCAAAATGAAAACAGGCAAGACTTGGCTTAAAAGCGACAATCTTTTCAAGTAAGCTTCGTCTTAATGAATTATGATAACCACCTAAATAAATAATCAGGCTATCATTAAGTTTTAAATCATAGAATGATGTTAGGTTTTCTATTGTGACAAGATGATGATCATAGATTGCTTTAATTTCTAAGGCTTGTAGGTTTTCTGTTGTAATAGAGAATGGTCCATTAATCTTCCCAACATCTATAATCTGACCATTTAATGAAATGACAATATGACCCTTAAGATAGATAAAGCCTGGATTTTTTAGGACATTGAAGGATGAAAGAATATCTTCTTCTAATTCTTCATGATCATAATTTTTGATGATGCTTTCGATACGCGGTAAATAGTTCTCTAGTTTCTTGGAATCATGAAAACATTGAATGGAAAATTTACGTAATGAGATTTCATCTTTTTGTCTTGTAAGCTGTTTGAGTATGTGGAGGATGTCTTTGGCCTCCTTGCTGTCTTTTAAATAGAAGGAAGCATGACCTTTCTTAAGTGACACAATTGTTTCATTTAGAAAATTGTTGATCCAGTCTATGTCACTTTTTTCTTCTTCACATACTTCAAGAATACCATTCAATAAATCATGCTTATTGACTCTATTTGCGATTAAATAGAGCTTATTGATTTTCTCTAAATCAAGTATTAAGGCAACAGACATATAGTCACCCTGCATATCTTTGTTGATATCAATATAGCCTTCTTCCTCAAGTGTATCAACCGCATCATTTATTTGACGATATTGATTATAGAACGAAGAATCATTATAGTGCTTATTGATTTCTGTCATTTTCAGTAAGACACGTCTATTTGTACTATTGCGATCAATAAAGTGCTTAGAGTTTTCATACTTAGAGAGTAACTTATTCGCAACCTCTTTTTTATAATCCTTCTCTTGCATGGTTGATTCCTCTGACAATAGCTGCATTTTCACTTGTCTTAACGACAACTAAGGTTGTTTCGATATATGGCATAATTGTTTCTGCACGAGCAGGTGGTACGGCAAGAATAATCTGAATATTGAGTTCACGATAGAATTTCATCATTTCCTGTATACGTGTTTCATCCATATTATTGAAAGCTTCATCAAATAAGACAACACAGCCTGAGTCTTCATTTGGTCTTTCTTTAATACGTTGCTGGAACGAAGAAGCAATAACGACATAGAATGGTGTTTGTGTTTCACCACCGGACTTCTCATCACTAACTTTTGAATATAATGTCACATCACCATTCTCATGAGTAATCTCAATATCATAGGAAAGATAACGGCGGTAATCCGTAAAGTCTCTAAGCGCCTGTTCAATCGCGTCATCCCCTTGCTCATAGTCCGACAAACGATCAAAGAGTTCACCCATAATCGCTCTATTTTCATCAGAAAGAGAAGTTGTAAAAAGGTCTTCACTATAGAACTGCTGCCCACTCATGATAATGTCATAGTAGCGACTATAACGTGGATTCTTAGACTTCGTACAGATAAAACGATATCGATCACCATTAAAATCAATCTCAACTAATCCTTTGTTTAATTGATCAATTTCCCTTCTGGCATTCTTAATATTGCTTTGCAGCTTAGAAATAAAGGATTCCTGGAAGCTTGCTTCTGATTTACGTTTTGCCTCGATCACTTCACTCTGTCTTTCAACAACTTCAATATCACGAAGACGCATGAGTTCATCCTGATATTGATGATAGCCATTGATTGATTCTTCATATCCCGTATCAAAGACTAAATTGAAATCATGCATATTCTGAATCACCTGGTTTTCTTTCATATGCAATGTATTTTCACCATCAACTATAATAGTATGAAGTTCATTGAGTGTTCGTTGATAGTTCTTTTTGTATTTCTCATTGAAATATGTAATTTGTTGTTGATAGATATGAAAATCAATATCCTGGCTTTGAAGGCTTTCAAGTTTCTGTTCTGATTGAAGCAGTTCTTCTTGCGCACTCTTAAGGCTTTCTTGTTGTTGTCCTTTAAATGTATATTTCTCGCTGATTGTCTGATTTAGGGCATTCAGTTCTTTCTGGACTTTCTCTAATGCATTGAGATAGTCAATGTATGTTGGATTATTCTTGATTGCATCATATTGTTTTTGCAGACTTGTTGTAGCTTGTTTGATAGTATGATATTCATCAATAATAGCGACTTGTTTCACTAAGAGTGCTGATTTACTTTGACGAATAAGATACAACTTTTTTTCATGAGTCTTTTGTATCTTCGTTTTTTCACTCATTGTTTCTTTAAGCTGATTTAGTTTTGTTTCAATCAACTTAATTTGTAACTTATAGGCTTCAATACCAATATAAGGTATTTCATAGACCTTAGGATTAAGTGCACGCAAAGTATAGTTTTTATAGACCATACAGCTTTTCGTCAGAGCTGTCCTATATTGCTTCATTTCTTCTACGCTATTCGCTTTTGTCACTCTCCCAAGAATCATCTTGGCATAAAGAAGGGCATAGCGGTTCTTTGAAGAAATCAGTGTAGCCACACTATTCTCATCAACTTTGTCATATTGTAAGAGACGGGCACAATTGACAATCCCAGTGTTAAAAAGGCGGTCCTTCTTATGATGTGCTTCATAAACCTTCGCCGCAAAGTCATAGTATTCAGGCTCAATAATCAAATCAAAACGCTGGGTATTCATATAGCCTTCGATTGCCTGGCGCCATTCTTCATCCTGAATCTCTAAATATTCACAGACCGGTCTAACTTCAATAGGTTTACCATAATGTGCAAGCAGTTCTTCTTTTAAGATTTTCAACAAGCGTTCCATCTCCGGTTTATAAGAGAATCGATGTTGTTTTAAACGGGCATGAATGGCTTTGAGAGCTTGCTCGTCTGATCGTTGTTTATCTAAATCATATTCAATCTTGGATAATTCTTTTTGTAATTGATCATTACGTGAAAGCAATTCCTGAGTGATTGTATTGAGAGATGAACGTAATAATGATGTATCATAGGAAGCTTCTTGGACCTTTTCGACAAAGGGTGCAAAAAGACGCAGTTTCTTATAGATTTCTATTTCCTGATGGAATTCTTTCATGAAGGATTGATAGGCTTTCTCTTTTTGGGCGAGTGTCATTTTTGAACGTTCAAGTTCATTTTTGAGTTCCTTCATTTGTTGGTAATCGGCATTACCATCAAGTAAGCTTTGATAATGATGTTGTTGATTAGACAAATCTATACGTTGTTGTTCGAGGGTTAAGAGCTGGTTACTTATGGCTTCGATTTCGCTTGTATGTATTGTGATATTCTTATGGATTTGATTGAGGGTATCCTGAGTTTGTTTGATTTGGTAGTAAATGGTGAGATCTTTTGATGTTTTGATATTTTCTTTAGCTTGTATAAAGGAATTATAGGTCTCATCAATATGTGTTAAGGCTGCAATTTTCTCTTCTACTTCTTTAAGCTTGTTTTCAAGCAAGCGATAGTTACGAATATTTTCAGATAGTACTGGGATATCTATACTTTCTTCTTTAAGAATGAATTCAAAAATAAATTCATCAACCTTAGAAAGAGGCTTAAAGGCTAAAGCTCTTGGAATCAGGTCGGCATATTTCTTATCCACACCCATTATTCTTCTAAAGAGCTCTCTTGCTTCATCTTCCTTTTCCACAAATGATGCATTGCTGTCAATCTGCTGGATAGTTTTCCTAAAATTCACACGTTCTTTGACATGATGTGCATTGAAGAAATAGTCATCAGAGATTGTTCCCTGATAGTTAAAGAAAAGCTTACGCAAATAATCACTTTCACTAAGTGTCAAATGTACACCAAGAACATTGCTTTTACCTGATTTCTCATCAAAGTATTCCAAGGCAATAACACTAATGACTGCCCCAGTTCTTAAGACCTCCTTACCTTCCACACCTAATTTTGCACGCATATAAGTCTTAATAGAACGCTTAGCACTATCATTGGCAGCGGAATTGAATTTAACTTTACCAGCTGTTAAAACAAATTGAATGGCATCAAGAATTGTTGATTTACCTGTCCCATTCTCCCCTGTCAACATGACATTGTCAGTGATATCAATGGTCTGATTATGAAACTGATGCCAGTTAATCAGCTTCATTTTCGTGATTTTCTTCATTCACACTCTCCCCCTTAGCTAGTGCATCAATTTTGCGTTCTACTTCTTCAATCTGCGTAATGGAAATGGCATAGAGAATACTTGGATAAAGAATTAGAACACTGTCATCATCACCAACATCCCCAATCATATCGATGAGATTATAACGTTTATAAAGTCTTATGATCTGTCCTAGTTCTTTCTTGCCAATACGCTTATCAAAGCGATTTGTTGCCATGATTTCTTCATGTAATTCCCCAATTCTCATACTGATATTATCATTTAGAGATAATTCATTCATTTTCTTATAATACATTTTTCTAAGTATCAACAAGATCAATGATTCATTAAGACGTAACTGCAAATGATTGTAACCTTCTCGATTTGAGAGGGCTACAACCTCATTCTGTTTATTGATTTTAAGATCATAATCCATCAAAGAGAAATAAGCCTTGAAGATTGGCTCATAGCGTACACAGAAATAATAATCGTCACGGTCTGTTTCCTTCGCCCGGCAGATAAAATTCACACTTAAAAGCTTATTCACCAGCTTGCTCATTCTCGCCTTTTCGCGTTCTTCTAGCTTGCTGTAACGTTCATAAAAACTACTTGCATCTTGACTATAACTCATATCTTTCTCCCCACTACAAATTCTTTAAACCGATAGCCATTCTTCTCAATAAGATCATCTTGCAACTCAATACAATAGCTTGCCTGATGGCTATAGCCATAGAGGAAGATTAAGGCAAGATAGGCGGCATCTTCACTTGTCTCTAAAGGTAAGCTGCTTGCTAGAAAGGATTCCTCTTCTTTTAGCCTTGCCAGAACCATGGCATCCACTGTTTTCTTGTTGATGCGATTAGTGAGATGTAAGCGGGCAATTCGTTGTTGAATGTCTTTTTCGTCCCACACAATCTCTCTGACTTCTTCAATATCACCTTTGATGGTCTTAATACGTGGTGTATAAAGTGAATCTTCATCAAGATAAGCAACCTGACCCATCTTTGTGATATCCATATGATCATCAAGATTGCGAATAATCTTGTTGATCTTACCTTCAATGTCTTTCTTATTATTTAAGAGGAATTCAATACGTACACGGGCTGAGTTGACAAAGCGAGAATGTTTTAGATTGATTTCATCCATAATATCTTCAATATGATCAAATGAGTCTTTGATAAATTCAGCCTGATGATAAAGAATGTAACTTGCTTCATCATAATCAACCCCTTGACGATCCTTGATCTGATGAATAATAAGTTCTACTAAGTTATCATTGCTCATGATTTTATCGATATTATCAATGATTTCAAGCTGAAACTTAGCAGGATTATCATAGGTTGTGAGATTATGATAGGCCCTGTCAACAACCTCTATCTGGAAATCCTTCAACAAAGTATCCAGTAAGCCATTTAAATCCTCATTCTTCTTTTCATCATAGATTTTTTGAATATATTTCTTGATGCTTGAATTAAGATTCTGTAATTTCTCCCCTAGAACCTTTGTCTGCTTATAGGCATTGTCAAAGGCAAGATAGCCATGCTCTAGATCAAAATGACGGAAGCAATTCGCAATCGCATAAATAAGTCCAGAATAAGTAATATCCTGGAGATGATCCAAGTCAAATAATGTCTGTAAGATGCGAATCGCATAATCTGTATATGTCACATAGACTTCATAATTACCACTATCATCATCAATATTTACCCAGCCAAATTCTTTAAAGCGGGCAAGCATCGCCAAAGCCTTTTCTCTTGGCGTTCCTTTAATCTCATCATCAGGAATATTCATATAGTGATTTTCAAAATAATCACTCATCAAGTCCACAAACTCTTCTTTCAAGCAGGCATAACTCATTCTCCCTTGCAGGGCAGCATAGGTAATAAATAAGCAATCTGCATTCATTTCTCTTGTAGGTGAAGAAAGAAGGGAAAAGAAGTTTGTTGGAATGTATTCAAACAAATGTTTTACCATAACATCCTCCATTTTCCTCATAATATCATGCCTAAATACAATAGTGAACATTACACTTAACGAAAAACAGCTTTTTCGCTATAGTATATATGAAAGGACTTTCGTCTATGCATATTGAAAAACTGAAATACTTTATTGATCTCTATGAGTGTCGCAGCTTTACTCAAGCGGCAAAGAAAAACTATATATCCCAAGCATCGCTCTCCCAGTTCATCTCCTCATTGGAACAAGAATATGATAGTACGCTCTTTGATAGAAAGAACAGCCCCATCACCCCCACACATAAAGGGACAGTTTTCTATAATCAGGCCAAACTCATTCTAAAGCAATATGATCATCTCAAAGAAGCAATGAAAGAAGACAATCCTGCTCTCCATGTTGGTTATACTTCAATGGAAGATTTGAAATTCTTATTGCGCTATATTCCTCTCTTTAATGAACAATATCCAGAAATTAAGATTGATCTTGATAAAGTCTTGATTAAAGATATTGATGAAGCCATCAATAGTCATATTTATGATTGCATATTAAGTTTCACTCATACCTTTGATGAACCAGGGATGTCCTCTCAAACACTAGCTCAGGGTAACTATGGAGCGATTGTCGGCAAAGGTCATCCTCTCTATGATCGTGATTCAGTTACCATTGCTGAATTATATACATATCCGATGATTATGCTTTCAAAAAATCAAATTGGAGATAGCTATGAAATCTTTTTAAAGCGTAGTCGTGATCTTGATGGCTATGAGCCAATTATTGCTAGAAATGTTGATGATCTTGATACGGAGATGTTCTATATTATTACGGAAAACTTGATAGGCTTTGTCCCTAGTGCCGATATTGTCATTCCCTATGAGGGAGCTATTCATTATATTCCTATTGTTGATACACATCATACCTATAGAATATGTGCTGGTTATTCGAAGAATACAACGAGTGTTTCTCTTTGTAAGTTTATTGAAAGCTTTCATTAGTTTTTCTAATGAGGCATTTGATTTTTGAATTGGAGGAATGTGAAATTATTCATTATAATGGAGTCAAAGGAGGAAAAATATATGAGTAGACTTGTTTTAACTGGTGTTGATGGCAATCTTGGCCAAGAAGCAGCAAAAGTTCTCATGACCCTTGAAGACAAAGAGAATCTTGTTTTCTGTGGCTATAGCTCAGAAGCATTAAAACCTTATCATGATATGGGCATTACGACACATGTCACTGATTTCAACTACAAAGATGGTCTTGTCGAAGCATTTAAAGGTGCTGATGCTTTAGCCCTTATTTCCATGCCCTTTGTAGGGGTGAAGAGACAGGCTGCCCATCGTAATTGTATCGATGCAGCTAAAGAAGCAGGCATAAAGAAAATCATCTATACATCCCTTGTAAATGCCGATGATGAAAGCATGCCATCCATTGAAAAGATTGACCATATTTATACAGAAAACTATATTAAGGATGCTGGTCTTGATTATATCTTCATGCGTAATTCCCAATATGCTGAAGCCATGATCACGAACTACTTCACCTATGTTCATCTCAATGCACCGCTTACGAACAATCAGGGAGATGGCTTAATGGCCTATATCTCAAGAAAAGACTGTGCAAAAGCAGTGGCTTATGGTCTTCATCGTGCCTTTGAATATGGCAATGTCGCTTTAAATATCAATGGACCAGAACTCATGACAATTAAACAGTTCATTGAATACGGCAATAAAGCAACAGGCAATCATGTCATCTATAAATTCATCACGGATGAAGATAACTATGCGGTCTTTGATGCCATGGGTGTCCCACGTACAACTGATGGTCAATTCAAAGACGGCAGTGAAGCACCTTTCTCTTCCGAAGGCATGGTCACATTTGGCCAGTCCATCCGTGAAGGCAAGATGGCTAAGTTTACAGATGACTTTAAAAAGTTAACTGGTGATGATCCACTTACTGTATCCTATATGTTTGAACATAGCGATGACTTCCAGATTGGCGATCGTCATTCCAAAGATAAAAAATAATTCCTAAAATACAAATTTTCCCAAATAATAATCATCGACGATGTACTTCCCAGCATCGTCTTTTTTATGCAAAAAAGGGAGACAACCTCTCCCTAATGCATATTCATTAATTTCTCATTTCCATGATGATCAAAATAACGAATAATCATATAAGATAATAACACCAGTAAAACAGATATCATCAGTAAGTAGATTCCTGCACCAAGATGATGACCAATATACATATATAACAAACCTATTGCGAAGCTAACGCCCCATCCCCCAAATAAACAGATGGTTACTGATAATGATTGTTTAATAGGATAAAGTTCATTGGTCCATTGTAGATTTGCACGCATCATGCCAATCCATGATGCAAATAAAGCTGTCAAGAGGCAATAGAGTTGTGGGAAGATCAAGATAATCAGGCTTGAAACAAATGATAGTTTAAAGGCAATCATCACACAAATTGATAAGAAACAAACAGGTATGCCAGTTAATATATATTGCATGCAGGCTTTTGCTTTTAAAAGCATTTTAGCATCAACAGGTAGTGATTGAATAATCCAGGCATTCTTCCCCTCAAGTGACATTGAAGGAGCTGCCATATCATTCATTGAAGCAAGCATACATATGCCACTACATGCAAGTACCACGAGAGCCCCTTGAACATTTTGGCTTAACGCATTCATAACAGCCATCACTTCCTGACTTTTAATGATGAGCGCAATCCCGGCAATAGGCATGAAGAGGATGGCTAAGCCACAATTCAACATATAGTTGGCACTGCTCATAAAGCGACCAAATTCTTTATTAAGCAATGCCTTAAAATGAGAATGTTGTTGAAAGGTTTTATTGTTGATTTTTGTATGCGTTGTAATCTTTGTCATGGTTGCTATTTTCAAGAAGCTATAGCTTAAAGTATGCCATAAGAGATAAATAATCAAGAGCGACAAAGCTAAATAGCCAACAACACCTACAATACTACCTTCTGCCATTGTGCCAAATAAATAGAGAGGATAAGCGGAATTTTTAACGGATTGACCATAAAGAACAGTATTCTTGACAAGTTCTTGCATCATATCAATAGCCTTAGCATAGAATACATAATAGATTGCTAGGAAGAGGACAGAGACGAAGACTGTAACGATATTCTTACGTTTGAGTCTTGTCGCTATCTGCGCAACGACATAGCCTAACAAACAGCTTAATGCAAAAACAAATATACTAATAACTATTAGCCAGCTTAAACACCCAATGATCTTAAGGAAACTGATGGCTGAAACGGTAAAGTAGACAATGATAGAAGGTATGCAGACAATTGCACTATACATCAGTCCCATGATATAGACACTGACCAGTCTTGAAGCAATGAGATCCTTAATAGGAATAGGCATACTAAGTAATAAGTCATTGTCTTTGGCAAGATAGAGCGTTGAATAAGTATTGAAGACACTGCCAAATACCCCTAAAAACAAAGCTACAAGTCCCATAACGATATAATAGAACCAGCCATAACCAAGCGTAATAATCGAACGTATACCCATCGCCAAAGAGAAAAACATCCCCCCAAGTATACCAATCATAAGAAAGGCGAATAAAACAATCATGATGATCTTTGAAGAAAGCGTACGCGCTTTATTTCTTTTAGGATCATAGAAAAAGCTTCGAAAGATTTCAGCAAGCTGTTTCTTTACGAGAATATACAACATATTATTCTTCCTCCAGCTCCAAGAAGACATTTTCGAGACTCTCATCCCCTTTGACTTCTTCCATTGTCCCCTGTTTAATCAGCTGACCTTCTTTGATAATCGCAATCTTATCACAAAGCTTTTCAGCTACTTCTAATACATGAGTAGAGAAGAAGATAGCGCCATTCGCTTCACATACTTCATGCATCATGCCTTTAAGAATATGGGAGGCTTTAGGATCAAGACCAACAAATGGTTCATCCATAATGATGAGTTTAGGATTATGCATCCAGGCCGCAATAATTGCCAGTTTTTGCTTCATCCCATGGGAATAGGTACTAATAGGCTGTCCAAGATCATTGGTGATTTCAAATAGATCACCATATGTTTTTATTTTCTCCTGTCTTAATACACTGTCAACATTGTAGATATCGGCAATAAAATTCAAATACTTATAGCCGGTCATGAATTCGTAGAGATCTGGATTGTCGGGAATATAGGCAATGATTTTTTTACAGGCAAGAGGTTCTTTTTGAATACTGTGTCCATCAATAAGAATCTCTCCTTGATCAAATTGCTGGATACCAACGATAGAACGTAATGTTGTTGTCTTGCCAGCCCCATTATGGCCAATAAATCCATAAATTTCACCTGGCTTTATATGCAGATTTAAGTCTTTCACCGCAATCTTATCGCCATATGTTTTTGTCAGATGATTAATTTGAAGCATATGTTTTCCTCACTTTATATTGTTTTTCTTATTTTACCATAACTAGATATTATATACTATGTCACATGTTGGTAATATGGTTATCATCTTTTAGAAGCATGCTGGCTTAAGAAGAGATAGAGAATACAAAGAACAATAGTAGCTACAACAAGCATTAATACCATCATCTCAGTTCTTACAAGATACCCCATGAATTTTGGCTTACAATCCAGGCTTATGGCTATTTCATGAATGACTGCTTTTGGCACACCTGCTTCCTGCATTTTTATAAAAGGACGTTCTAAGAAATGATTTTTTAATAGCGATGTCGCATAAGTACTTGGAAAGAAACTCATAACTTTTTGAAGTGTCGTCCCAAAGTAATGAAGTGGCATATAAGCTCCACATAAGAAACCATAGCCAGCCGAAACAATTGTCCCCACGGCATTACGTGCCCCTTGTGTCCTCAAAGGAAAACAAACAATACCGGAAAGCACCGCTCCAAACATCACCAATAAAATCACATCACCAATTAAATACAAAACATCCCCAAACTGTAAATACCAGCCCCTTGAAGCAATATAAACCAAGCCTAAAATAAGAGCGATCATATTGACAATTAAGCTATTGAAAATAGTTGCGAATAGATAGCTTAAATAAAGGATGCTTTTTTTAACAGGTGAGACATCAAAATCCTTTCTTATCCCTAGGGCATAATCTTGCACCATTGTCATATTGACACTAAATGTCACAGTCACGCATGTCACTGCCAGTAATGAAGCAACGAGCTGTGATGCGATTGTGGCATTAATAATGCAATCTGGTAATGAAAAATTTTTAGGCATATAGGCCACAAAATTATTGTGATAGATTTGATCTAGAAATGTCATATAGAGGACAATGAGAATAACAGGTGTAATGAGGGATGAGAGAAACATGCCTTTGTCTTTGAAAAAGAGTTTCTGATGTCTATGCATTAAGATCAACATTGTCTTCATGTTCGTTGCCCTTCTTTCCTGTTACGTTTAAGAATACGCTGTCCATATCTCCTTTGATGATTTCATAATCCGTAAAGAATTGTGGGTAGGTAAGAATTAGTTTTGTGGCTTCTTTTGTATTATTAAGCATGATGGCATAACCATGATCTATCTTGTGATAAGGCATATGAAATGATCTGATATCTTCCTTATTTACACCATACAAATAAAGCGTGTCTTGTCCATAGCGATTCTTAAGTTCACGTGGTGTCCCCTTGGCGACAATATGTCCCTGATCAATAATGACAACATAACTTGCATCATTTGCCTCTTCCATATAATGGGTTGTTAAAAAGACTGTGAGTTCTTCTTCCTGACGTAGTCTTTCAATAATCGACCAGATCATTTTTCTTGTTCCTGGATCAAGTCCGGTCGTCGGTTCATCTAGGATGAGCACTTGTGGTCGATGAATAAGAGCTCGGGCGATATCAATACGTCTTCTCTGTCCCCCAGAAAGATGTCTTAAGGGACGATTCATAAAATCATGCATTTCAAATATCTCCACAAGTTCTTCAAAACGTTCTTTGAAAGCTTTACCTGTGATCCCATAAAGTGCTGCCCGGCATTTAAGATTCTCATAAGCCGTGAGTTCTTGATCAAGAGCTGTATTCTGGAAAACAACGCCAATCTTCTCTTTAATCAGATTACTTTCATCCTGAACATTGACACCATCAATAAGAGCAATGCCACTTGTTGGCGTAAGCTCACTTGTCAGCATGGAAATCGTTGTACTTTTGCCTGCACCATTAACGCCTAAAAAGGCAAACAGCTGCCCTTTTTTCACAGTAAAACTGATATCATTCACAGCTTTAATCTTTCCATATAACTTACTTAAATGTTTGACTTCAATCATTATGCCACCCCCTTTCTAACATTATGCCAAACGTTACCTTTTAATACAAGTCCATAGGATTTTCTTCACGAATGATTAACGAAATGATAATATTAAAAAGAAAACTCCCTATTCAAGGGAGTCTCTATTGAGTCTTATGAGAAGGTCATCAATTTTTAATGCGAGGTATTCAAGATAGGCAAGTGAGCCATCTTCATCATGTAAGCTGATCAGATGCATAATCTGGCTAATGGCATTGAGTTCTAAATAAATATCATGGATGTTTTCTTTTTTCATATATTCTCCTAGTGGCTGCTAGTGAAACATATTGAAATTCATACATAGTATACACGATTTAAGTATCAATGTCTTTAAAAAAATATAATTGTTACAAAAAGGAGGAATATATGAAAATATTATGTGTAATTGAAGATAATTATGGCATCCTGTTTAATCATCGCAGAGTTTCAAGAGATCGTCTTATGAATGAGAAAATACTTGAGATAGTTGGCTCAAACAAACTTTATATCAGCCCTTTCTCAACATCTCTCTTTAATACAAAAGAGAATATTATTATTGATGAAGATTATTTAGAACATGCAGGAGACAATGACTATTGCTTTGTAGAAGATAAAGAGCTTCTTGCATACAAAGATAAAATCAATATGTTCTATTTATTCCATTGGAATAGGCATTATCCAAGTGACTTCTCCCTTGACTATCAACCATCTCTCGATATGCATTTAATTGATTCTATAGAGTTTGCGGGATCTTCCCATGATGATATTTTATTGGAGGTTTTTGAAAAGTGAAACAACAGTTCAAACGTTTTCTTACTGCCATCCTTTTAGCTACATTAATGCTTACAGGATGTGCAAGTGAGTCATCGACAAAGAGCGAACCGAAAACAAATGAAGTCGCTAAAGAGAAAAAAACAGAAAATAAAAATAAAGAAGAGAATAAAAAGACTCAAACTGCACAACAGAAAACACCAAACAAAGAAACACCAGCACCTGTCACAACGACACCGACAACAAGCTTCTCACTCGCAAGCATTCCTGCTTATAGTGGTAAGCCCTATGTCCCAGTTAATGACAATAAGCCATTCTTTCCAAATAACTTAAGCAATAAGCCATTTGAGAGCTATTCTAACTTGGATCAGTTAGGCCGATGTGGGGTAGCAACGGCATGTATTACAAAAGCTTTGATGCCAACGACAAAACGTGGCTCGATTGCAACAGTTAAGCCAAGTGGCTGGCAGACAGTCCGTTATGAAGTTGTTGGTAAAGGAAGCTCTGGTTATCTTTATAATCGTTGTCATCTGATTGGTTATCAGTTAACTGGGGAAAATGCGAATGTGAAAAATCTTATCACAGGAACACGTTACCTCAATATTGAAGGCATGCTGCCCTTTGAAAATATGGTTACCGACTATGTCAAAGAAACAAATCAACCTGTCTACTACCGTGTCACACCTATCTTTGATGGCAATAATCTTGTGGCTTCTGGTGTTCTTATGGAAGCGAAGTCCCTTGCTGATAATGGTGCTTCAATTCTCTTCAACGTCTTCTGTTATAATGTACAGCCAGGTGTAAACATCAATTATGTGAATGGTACAAGCAGTGTGGCAAATACGTCAAATGCATCTTCAAAACAACAAGCGCAAACGACAAAGCAGGCTAAAAGCACACCTCAGCCAAAACAAAATACACCTGTCACTGCATCTTATATTGGTAATAAAAATACAAGAAAATTCCATCGTGGAGATTGCCGTATGGTTGCCCGCATGTCACAATCAAACAAAGTCACTTTCAACAATCGTGATAGTGCCGTAAGTCAAGGCTATAATCCATGTAAAATCTGCAATCCATAGAATGAGCAAAATTGCTCATTCTTTTTTTATTTTCTTCATTTTTCATTTTACTTAATATTCATCTTATTTATAGTAATTTTTTACTATTTATTTTTTATCTTCAATTATCACCAATAAGAATTTATTTGTTTATAAGTTTATTTATCTTGTAAGCAATTTCATAACAAGAATATTCATACGTATTGATGCATTATCAATACAGTGTTTTCTCTCATTCATCATTACTTAACATTAAGTTATATGTAAGTAAATTATTGAAGAAAAACGAAGGACAAAGAAATGTAAGCGCTTCATTATTTTACTACAAATGAGATTCATAAAATTCATTACTATATGTTTTGACATAAGCATACAGTTATTGTAGAATATCACCATATTCCTACTTATGAAGTAGGTTTATAGGGAAATAAAGTTATAGAAATGGAGGAAAGTATTATGACTTTTACAGTTTTAGATTTTGTCGCTGCAGCAGTCGCATTAGTCATGTTTGCAGTGCTATTCTTCCTAGATAAGAAAAAGAATTTGGATTTTAGCCTTCTTATCTTATTAGGAACAGCTTTTGGTATTCTCTTGGGAGTTCTCTTTACAACACACTATAATATTGTAGCAATGGTTGGTACGATTTATTCACAGGCACTTTCAGCCTTCGTCGTTCCTCTTCTTCTCTTTAGCGTTACGGCAAGTATTACGAACTTAAGTGATTCTATTCGTTTAAAGAATATTGGTCTTAAATCAGTTCTATGGTTATTATTCCAGACTTTATCAGCTTCTGTTCTTACTTTAATTGCTGCAGAAATCTTCAATGTTGGAGCTAATTTCCACTATGTTCCTGAAGCTGCCACTAAGGCAAGAGAGGTCCCTTCGGTTATTGATACAATCGTTGGTTTATTCCCTTCTAATCTTGTTGCACAATGGTCTACTAACGCTGTTGTTCCTGTCATTGTCTTTGCGATTATCGTAGCATTAGCTTATAACAGCTTAGTCAAGGATAATCCTGATGTTGTTTACTTTAAGAAGTTTATTGATGCAGGTAATAAAGTGATGTCTGGGGCTATTGGTATTGTCATTGACTTTACACCATATGCCGTTACGGCCTTAATCTTCCGTGCTGTTGGCGCAAATAAGATTTCTGACATGCTGCCACTCTTACTTGTCTTAGTTATCGCCTATGCTTTAAGTGCTATTCAGATCTTTGGTGTTGAAACATTATTAATTAAGTTTGTCGCTAAATTAAATCCTATTCAATTCTTAAGGAAGGTTGCTCCTGCAGGTGTTGTAGCCTTTACTTCAGAAAGCTCTATTGGTACGCTTCCTGTAACAATTCGTCAGTTAAAAGAAAAGATAGGCGTGCATGAAGATATCGCATCCTTCACAGCATCACTTGGTGCTAACCTTGGCATGCCTGGATGTGCCGGTATGTGGCCAATGCTTCTTGCCATCTTTGTTGTACACATGCAGAAACTCAATTACACAGCTGGTGATTATGGTCTATTGATTGTTCTAACATTACTTGTTTCTATTGGTACAGTTGGTGTTCCAGGTACGGCTACAATTACAGCTACAGCCCTCTTTACTGCTGCTGGATTACCCATCGAAATGATCGTGCTCTTCTCCCCTATCTCAATGATTGTTGATATGGCTAGAACTGCTACAAATGTAATTGGTGCTGCAACAGCAACAGTCTTAGTTGCAGAAAGTGAAAATATGATTGATCACGAAGTTTACAACGCTGATAATGCTGATCAAAAAGGAATCGCGAAAGCAAATGCATAACTCTTAGCTCCAGTGCTTAGGCATTGGAGTTTTTCTTGAATATTTGTTGTAATATATTTGTTGACATCTATAAAGAAATAGTTATACTAAATACTGTAATAGATTTACTTACATCAAGGAGGATGCAACTATGAAAATTGCAGTAGTAGCCGCTAATGGAAGAGTGGCAAGAAAAGTCATTACTGAAGCTATCAAGAGAGGTCATGATGTAACCGCCTTTGGTCGTCATGAAGAAAACAATACTGATGCTTCAAATTATATTATCAAAGATATTTTAGATTTAACCAAAGAAGATCTTGTCGGTTATGATGTTGTTGTGGATGCCTTTGGAACTTGGGCTAGTGAGACCATGCATTTACATACGGATACGTCCCAGCATTTAGCTGATTTACTCGAGAACACAAATACACGTTTACTCATTGTTGGTGGTGCAGGTAGTCTCTATACAAATAAAGAACATACTGAAACAGTTTCATCAGGTCCTGATTTCCCTCATGACTGGTTGCCGGTTGCCAATGCAATGGCTGATGCCCTTAATAAGCTTCGTAAGCGTAATGATGTGCATTGGACTTATTTATCTCCAGCAGCTAACTTTGTCGCTGATGGTGAAGCAAGTGGCAAGTATACATTTGCCAATGAAGAGTTTACTCTCAACAGAAACAATGAGTCCTCTATTTCCTATGCTGATTATGCTAGTGCTATGCTGGATGTCATTGAAAGTGGAAAACATGATCAAGAACGTATCTCAGTCTTTCAAGATTAAATAGCTGTCTTAATAAGGCAGCTTTTCGTTTGTACTTAAATGCCCGGTGTGATATATTATCATGCAGAAGAAGGTGACGACATGCAAGTATCTACAAAATTCACTGTTGCAGTTCATATACTAACCTATGTTGCTTATGTCAAAGATAGCAGTAAAAATACCAGCGAGGCTATTGCTAGCAGCGTTGGAACCAACCCTGTTATTATCCGTAATAGTATGTCAGCATTAAAAAGAGCTGGTTTAATAGATGTCAAGAGAGGTCCTGGAGGTATTGTTTTAAAGCACCCTTTATCAGAAATTACGCTACTTGATGTTTACCGTGCTGTTGAAACAAAAGCCGATGATACACTCTTTAGATTCCATGAACATCCTAATCCTGAATGCCCTGTTGGTAAACATATCCATGATGGCTTAGATGGTGTACTCAGTTCTATTCAAAACCATTTTGAAGCAGATCTCGCAAGTCATACACTTGAAGAAATCTATCAAAACTCAACACTTCCAAGAACAGTATCTGATTAGCGATACTGTTTTTTATCTTTATGTCATTATTTCTATTACCCTTATCAACAATATCCTCTTCTCTTCAATTATTTAGCGCCCCTATTAATATGCAGTTACAATAAATACACTTTTGAAGAGATCTACAATAATTATCACAGATTTCTTTAAAGAGTTTACTAAGGCAGATATCCATATTTATATCGAAAAAGCTTCATTATTAGAATATTTTTTCAATTTACGAAAATATGAACTTTTCTCTTGTAAGCGTTTACATGTGATGCTATTATATAAGTGCAAAGAAGGGATAAAGTCCTTCTTAAAAAAGGTACTTGAAATAAAAGTCATCATAGTATTTGGCATAACAAAGTTTGAGAAATGTTTATGAAGTGACATGTAAAATACGGTAAAGCCAAATAAGTGCAAAGCCAATGTATATGAGCAACTCTCCATTGAGGCGAGGCGGTATGCAAGAAGCTTAAAATCCAAGCACAAGGTTGAGTTCTGGCTGGGTGTTATTTAGGTGAAAGATGAGTAATACTCCTTAAGAGAAAGTGTCAGGACAAGAAGGAACGAGAATAATGATGTTCCTAAAGGATCGCAAACAGATCAAATGATGATAATAAATAGAGTATCTTTTTTCATATAATGCGAGGAAATAATTATGAAAGAATGGACAAAAGAAGAACGTTATAGAGTATTGAAATCGGCTGATGAAATCAAACCATTATACAATCGCATTCAGCTCACCCACTATCGCCAGCATTTCCACATCCAGCCTATTACTGGCTTATTAAACGATCCAAATGGTTTTGTTTACCATGATGGCAAATGGCATTTGTTTTATCAATGGTGTCCTTGGGGAGCTGTACATGGCTTAAAATATTGGTATCAGACCGAATCTAAAGATCTTGTACATTTTGAAAACAAAGGTGTATGTATTAAACCAGATTGTGAATATGACAACAAAGGTGCTTACAGTGGATCAGCCCTTGTCACAGAGCATTCCATCTATCTCTATTATACCGGCAATCACCGTGATGAAGACTGGAAACGTATACCTTATACATGCCTTGTCAATTTACGTGATGACGGCAGTGTTCATAAATATTCAAAGCCTCTATTTGGTCCAAATGACAACTATACTGAGCATCAACGTGATCCTAAGATCATCTATCACAAAGAAACAGAAACTTACTATATTATCCTTGGGGCACAAAATAAACAAAAACAAGGGCGTATCATTCTTTATAAATCAAAATACTTTAATCGTGACTGGGCGTTTGCCGGAGAATTAAAAGTACCTGGTTTTGAAGATTTTGGTGATATGTGGGAATGCCCTTCTATTGAACATATTGGTGATCATGATGTTCTCATCTTTTGTCCACAACATATCAAGATAAAAGGACGGGGTGATAGTATTCATCATAATGGTTACTTAATTGGTAAGATGGATTATGAGACTTTGACCTTTACTCCTATTGGCGATTTCCATGTCCTTGACTTTGGCTTTGATTCCTATGCAGCTGAATGTGCTGCTAATATTGGTGATAATGGCAAAGCAATACTAGTTGCCTGGATGGGCTTACCCGATGCATCTTATCCAACGGATGAAGATGAATGGTCCGGCTGTCTGACAATGCCTCGTGAGCTGACAATTCGTAACCGCCGTCTTATTCAGCGTCCATTAGATGCCCTTAAGAGTTTACGTCATCAAGAAATCGATCCAGATGAAGGTATTCTGCCTGAAGCTTGTGAAATTGAAATGCATACTTCAGGTAACTTAGAAATGCATCTCTTTAATACCCCACAGACTGATGGTATTACAATCCTCTATGAAGATGACACTAAATCAATTACCATTGATCGTAGTGGTATGAAGAAACGCTTCAATAAAGAACAAGGTGAAGCACGCACACGTCAGCTTGATCATCCATTAACACATTTACGTCTCTTTATCGATACATCTTCCCTAGAAGTCTATGTCAACGATGGAGATGCACTCTTTACAACTCGCGTCTTCCCTGAAGCAGAAGAACATCACTTTACGCTTATTGGCCTAGCCGATATGAAGATATGGACACTTGAAGATGCTATGAAAAATGACTTTATTATATAGAAATAGGTGCAGAAAACTGCACCTATTTTACACTTCACGTATAGAAGCATTATACTTCTTAATTTTATAAGCCTGATAGGAATGATAAATCGTATAGATGATACAAAAGAGAATCAAGGCAACAATAATACCCATTGAAGCTCCAAAAGTATCAATGAGAACATCTCTAAAAGATGGTCCCCTACCATAAGAAAATGACTGATGAAATTCATCCGTACAGGCATAGAGAAAACAGCCAAATACACTCAGCAGCATCCTTACAAGCATCGGTATTCTATCAAAAGTAAAGAGCAGCAGCATTGCGGTTATCGCAAGAATAAAATAAATAAACATATGAGCTAGCTTACGAATGCCATATTCAAACTGACTGCGATAAGTGACTGTTAGCTTGATTTTTATATGATCATTGCCTGTAACTTTCGCAATGACATCACCAAAGACTTCAACGACCTGATCACTAGCCTGAGTACTTTGTGTGCCATTCTGTGCGGAAAAATTAAAAATAACAGACATCCACCACAATAAGATAATAATCAAGACGATTCTTAATGCGATAAGCCATTTATGTGTATTGTTCGCAAGAACTTTCTTTAATGGATAAGCCATGATACATCACCTCTTTGTTTCATGTATAATACGCTCATTATATGAAGAATGCAATTTTGTCTTCTTCTTCACATAAATTCTCATTATTCCTTACAGCTTTTAATAGCCCAGCGTAGTTTTGTAGATTTAGCACGGGGGTTGCGATGACATTCCTCGCTTGTTGGACGAATGACATTGCGAGCTACATCACTATAGATACCAAGATTCTTCATTTCTTTAAAGCTCTTCTTCACAATACGGTCTTCTCCCGAATGGAATGTCAAAATAACCGCACGACCACCCGGTTTTAGGACTGTTGGAAGTTTATCCATGAATTCATAGAGAACTTCGAATTCCTGATTCACTTCTATGCGAATAGCCTGAAAGACCCTGGCTGCAGTTTTATTTATGAGATCCTTACGTCTTGAATCACTGTCATGAGGTAGAGATTTATCGATAATTTTATAGAGAAGTGATGTTGTATCGATTGTCATGCCACTCTTTTGATAGCTGTCAATCGTTTTCGCTATTTCAGATGCATAGGGTTCATCACTATTTTCTGATAATATATGTTCAATATCCCACTTGGAAAGCGTTTTAAGATATTCACTAGCCGGAATACCCTTTGTCGGATCAAGGCGTAAGTCAAGGGGGCCATTTGCTTTATAACTAAAGCCACGTTCAGGGTTATCAATCTGCATGCTTGAGACACCTAAATCAGCAAGGACAAAATCAAACTTCCCATATTCTTCTGCAACCTTATCAATATTTCTAAAGTTTGTATGAATAGCGGTAAAAATATCTTGACCATAACCCAGTTTTGAAAGACGCTCTTTCGTCTTTTCAATTTCAATTGCATCAACATCAAGACCATAGATATGTCCTTTGCCTTCTAGTTTTTCCAACATATGTCTTGTATGTCCACCATAACCAAGCGTACAATCAAGCCCATGATCCCCTGGCATGATTTCCAAATGTTCTAAACACTCATCAACCATGATAGAGATATGCATGCCTGCCGGTGTTGCACCTTTCTTGATACGATGCTCGATAATACCGGCATATTGTTCAGGATGCAATTCCTTATATTTCTCATCAAAATGCTTGGGATATTTCCCACTATATCTTTTTCTACGTTTATGTTCTTCTGCCATATTCTTCTCCTGTTCGTTTCGATTCTATCACAAAGACTGATACAAATATATACTATAGGAACAAACTATTATTGAGGAATGGAAATTGATATCACACTTACAAAACAATTTCTAGAAATTTCTTTCTCATTCCTCTATGATAAACCTATCTAGTTATAGGGGAGTATGGTATGGTTGTAAAGTTTTTAGTTGATATTTCGAATTTTATGTGGGGAACTTGGATGACAGTATTTCTGCTTGGTACAGGGATATTCTTATCGATTCGTTTCCGTTTTATGTATAATTTTAGAAAGATAGGTTTTCACTTCAAGAATACCTATGGCAAGATGTTTAAATCAGGCGAAGGAACTGGGACAGTCTCAGGTTTTGCGGCTGCCTGTACAGCCATGGCTAATACGATTGGTGTTGGAAATATTGGTGGCGTTGCTACGGCGATTGTAGCAGGTGGGCCGGGTGCTGTTTTCTGGATGTGGTTCTCAGGTCTGTTCGGGATGTCGACAAAAGCCTGTGAAATTATTCTTGGACAGCGCTATCGCACAAAGTATTCTAAAAGTATGGATGAATATATGTGTGATCGTTCATTCGTCATGAAGAATGCCCTTGGCTGGAAAAAAGGCGCCGTTATTCTTGCTTTTGCCTGCTTTCTCTTAGGTCCATGGACTTGTGCTGTTCAGACGGAATCAGTAACTGGTTCTTTAAAACAGGCCTTTAATCTTGATCCACGTATTGTCGTTACGGTATTAGGACTTACTTGTTTTGTGACAATCTTTGGTGGGTTAAAGCGTATTTCTTCAATTATGGAAAAGGTTGTGCCTTTTATGGCTATGATTTATATTCTTGGTGGATTAGGCATTCTTGTTATGCATATTACTGCCCTTCCTGAAGCTTTCTTCTTAATCATCAAAAGTGCCTTTACACCAATGGCTGGTGTTGGTGGCTTTGCCGGGGCTACTGTTCGTGATGCGATGCGTTATGGTGTTGCGAGAGGGCTTTATTCCAATGATGCTGGTACGGGGTATGGTATTATCGCTCATGCTTCTGCCAAAACTGATCATCCGGTTAGACAATCATCATGGGGCTGGGGGGAAGTCTTTCTTGATACAATTGTCGTCTGTTCAGTAACAGCTTTCTCGATTATTCTGACAAATGCCTATATTGATTTTCCTGGTGTAGACTCAGCTTCTCTAACAACAATGGCTTTTAAAGTCTCTTATGGTCAGTTAGGTGCCTGGTTTATGGCGATATCGATTACTGTCTTTGCCTGGACAACAATTATTGGCATGTATTATAGCTGTGAGAAATCCGTAAATTATGTCTTTGGTGATACAGAGAAGAACAAGATTGCGACAAAGATTTATATGATTTACTATCTTTTCCCATGTATCTTCTTCTATAATGTCAAAGCGCAAAGTCTCTGGGCTATGACTGATATTCTCTCTGCTATTTATATCCTGATTACCTTTATCTTCATTATCACAAAACAAAAAGAAATTATGCGCCTATTCAACGATTTCTGGAATCGTTTCATCCCGGCAAAAGAACGTGGTGAAAATGTTCCTGATGTTGTCTTTGGCACTATTGAAGGAGAACTCGAATGAAACAAACAATCGATCAGATCTTAAAAGACAATACTGTCATGGTTGTGGATGGATCAATGTCTAGTGCATTAGAAGCATTGGGCTGTAATCTTTCCAATAAGCTTTGGACAGCAACAGTGTTAATAGAAAACCCAGAATTAGTTAAAGAAGTACATAAATACTATTTTCGTGCAGGAGCTAATTGTGGCATTACCTGTTCCTATCAAGCTTCAATTCCTGGTTTAATGGCTGTTGGCTATAGTGAGAAAGAAGCTGAAGATTATATTCGTTTATCTGTAAAGTTGTTTTTAGAAGCACGTGATGAATGGTGGGAAGAAGAAGGTAAAAAGGCAAACTGTACTTACCCAATCTGCCTTGCCTCCGTTGGTCCTTATGGTGCCTATCTTGCCGATGGTAGTGAATATAAGGGACATTATCATGTCAGTGATGAAGAGCTTTATCATTTTCATAAGCGTCGCATGGAGTTGCTTCTTGAAGCAGGAGCTGAAGTACTACTTTGTGAGACGGATCCTTCTTTGCCAGAAGCACTTATTGAAGCGAAAATCTGTGAAGAGCTTAATGCAGACTTTATCATCAGTTTCTCTTGTCGTGATGGACTTCATACATATGAAGGTCAATCCATCATCACATGTGCAGAAAGTCTAAAAGACTTCCCCCATCTTAAAATGATCGGTGTCAACTGTACTTACCCTACTTATATTGAATCACTTATCACTGCCTTAAAATCAGCGACAGACCTTCCTATTATCGTCTATCCTAATAGCGGTGAAGTTTATGATCCTAAGACAAAGACATGGTCTAAAGGCAAAGAAGATGTTTCTTTTGAAGACTATGCTTATTTATGGTTTAAATGTGGTGCTAAGGCGGTTGGTGGATGTTGTACAACTGTCGATAAGCACATTAAGCAGGTCGTTTTGGCAAAAAATCGTTATCTTAAAGACCTTTCCATCAAGAAAATTTCTTTGTAAAGAACTATAATAGGAGCAGGAGGTATTCAAGATGAATGATAAAGAAAAAGTATTAGAGTTTCTTAATGACGCAAAAGTTTGGTATCTAGCGACAGTGGATGATGAAGGCAACCCCCATGTAAGACCTTTTGGCGCACAGGCAATTCTGGATGACAAGCTTTATATCCAGACTGGCTTGAAAAAGAATGTAGCAAAACAAATGTTGGCCCATCCCCAAGTAGAAATCTCTGGCATGGCAGAAGGCAAATGGATTCGTTTGGAGGCTACTGTTGTTCATGATGATCGTGTTGAACAGGAAGCACGCTTTCTCGACGCAGTCCCTTCATTGAAGAAAATGTATGCCGCAGGTGATGGCAATACAGCTATCTTCTATCTTAAAGATGCACATGCCACAATCTGCAGCTTCACTGAAGCTCCAGAAACTTACGATTTTTAAAAGCACCTCACTTTTGTGAGGCTTTTGTGTTTATAACAACATTTTCTTTTTTTAGAATACATTACAATCTTGTTGAAAGGAAGGTGTTGATATGAAAACAATGTCAGAAAAAGCTGGTGTTACTTTCTCGATTGCAAAGGATAATCCAGCAATTGCTCATTGTACCATTTCTAAAGAAGTTATTGGTGGTCCACATGCCATAAATTACTTTTCTTTAGGTGAAGATACGGATATTAGTGCCGAAATTCATCCCTATCACAAGTTTATCATTGTGAATAAGGGTGAGCTTGAAGTCTATACAAATACTGGTGAGAGCTGGTTGCTTCATACGTTGGATGGCCTTATGACACCAAGTGATATTGCCATCGGTATGCGTACAAAAACATCAGCTGTTTATACAGAAATACAGATAAGGAGTGAAGAAATGATGAATAGTGTTATAAAAGCAGGAGAAGTTTTCAAATTAGCTGATCTTCTCCCATATCAGGAAGGTCGTATTGTCAACATGGATATTGTCAATAATGACAGTATGAAATTTGTTGTAATGAGCTTTGATAAAGGAACTGGTCTTAGTGAACATGCTGCACCTGGAGAAGCTATTATCTTTGCCTTGGATGGTGAAGCTGTCATTACTTATGAAGGCGTTGACCATGTCATTAAGGCAGGCGAAAACTTCCACTTTGCCCGTGGTGGTAAACATGCCGTAAAAGCAACAAGTCAGTTTAAAATGGGACTACTGCTTACATTAGAATAGAATTCAAAAAAGGTCTGATATTGAGGGCAGCTCATCATCAGGCCTTTTTCATATCTTGATAATTAATAATTGATGGCATTGGAACTTGGTGTTCACCAATTATCTTTTCATACCAAACCATGTCATACCAACGATCAAACTTATATCCACATGTATGAAAACGTGCAATCTCTTTGTATCCCATATGGGCATGAAAGTCCATACTGTTTGTATCAAGATAGGGATCATTGCCATCTTTTGGAGCAGAAATACAGGCATACATATTCGTTATATGCATCTTTGCGCATATCTCTTCTAGTGCTTCATAGATTTTTCTTCCGATTCCCATCTTTTTCGCATTGTGATCAACATAGATGGAAGTTTCAACAGACCAGTCATAGGCTGCACGCCCTTTGAGAGGGCCAACATAGCCATAACCAAGAACAACCCCCTTATCTTCATATACGATATAGGGATAGTGCTCTAATGTATGTTGAATACGGTTTGTAAATTCTTCAATACTTGGGGTTGTATATTCAAAGGTAATTGCCGTAGAAGTCACATAATAATCATAGATTTCTACAAGCCTCTTTGCATCTTCTAAACGTACTTCTCTAATCATCCTAACACCTACTTTATCTCTGGTAATTGTTTATCCAGTATTTGGATTGTCTTTTTATAGCTTTCCATATCAAATCCTGGGGTTGAGAGAATGGCATATTCACCATGTGCTAGCAATAATTTATAATGTGTATTCATAAAGCCATTCTTCTTATAAAACACATAGCGTCTCAAGCGTTCATTGATATTGCTGCTAGAGGGGTCAAGTGCCTCAATATTCAAATTGATGGCTTTTTCGTATCTTTCTTTCAATAGCTTCAATATTTCCGATCCATAACCCTTATTCCTGAGTTTCTGATTAACCGCAAAATATAACACAAAAACACTTTGTGGACCAATAATACTAAAAGTAAAGCCGACAAACATCTGATGATCATAATATGCCAAAAATTCAACATCCCTTCTTGCACTTAAATTCATTAATTGATCAAAGGGAAACTTTTCTTCAGGAGGAAAGCAGCTATGATAGAGCTCAATTACTTCCCGCTGGTTAGCCTTTACTTTCTCACTCTGTAACATCTCATCACTCCTAATTCTATTAGTATATTAACTGAACAATCTTCACTCTACAACACCCTATTTTTTCTTAATCGAAATATAATCCCATATATGGGATTTAAACAGCCTATTTTCCTGCAAGACATCTATCTTTCCTCTACAATAATACATGAAGAGAGGTGTAATAAAATATGATTACGAAAGTAGAAAGTGATATTTCCCATCTCTTTATTCAAAGAGATGATCGTGTCATTGTTAAGATTCCCATGCATGATCAGATGGGTGTTTCCTATGGTCAGAAGTTTGTTGTTGTGCGTTCTTATTGTAATGGGCCTGAAGCTTTCATCTATAACGAAGGAGGCTATCTTACTGATGCCCTTTATTCCCATGATGGCCACTATATTACAGATGTCTCGAAGGACAAAGTTACTTCCATAGAATTCATTGATAAAAAGAATCATCAAATCACCTATCAAGTCAACAATGGCAAGTTTGTCAAAATCAAAGATGAAATATTAAATCTCTAGCCCATAGTATTAAACTATGGGTTTTTACCTAAAAAGAAGTAGCCAAAGCTACTTCTTTAAAATGACATTTAGCCATCTCACGTTTCTATTTGATCGATCATCCGTAATCATGACATCAATCATCTCAAAATCACCAATATACTCTTTTATACTCTCATCAGTAAGATCTGAGTAATGGCGGCCATTGCGATCTTCTTCCTTATCCCCATACTTAAAAGAACAATATAATATGCCACCTTCCTTAAGGGCATTATAGAGCTTCGAAAAAGCAGCCGCGAGTTCTTTCTTGCGATAATGCAAAAGTACGGCACATGCCCATATGCCATCAAACATGTCAAGAAATTCGATATGTGCGACATCACTTTGATAGGCATCAATTTGAAAGTTACGCGCATGTTCGACAAATTCCACATTAGGATCAATGGCAATGACATGGTGACCCTGACTTTTAAAATAGCGTGCATCACGTCCACTTCCGCAGCCAACATCAAGGATGAATTGTTGTCCTTCTCCTAGATGTCTTTCAAACATTTCATGTTCCCTGCTCATATCGATATTTTCAGTAGCTTTAATATATTCTTCTGCATGTTCTTTATAGTATGCATTTGTATCTACAATTTGATTTGTATCCATAGATTTTTCCCTCATACATAAAGAATACTAAAAGATTGGCCTGTTGTAAATATGAAGAATTTAGGCATCAGAGCGACTGAAGGCATTCTTCATACCATTGCTTGATGTATAAAGAACTTTATTGAGGCAGTCATCAGTTTCTTTATGAACCATATTTGTCAAGGCTTCATTTGCTTCTTCAATGACAGCTAAGTCTTTCTTTTCTACAAATAAATCATCATATTTATTGATTAATGCATGTGAAGAGGCAGCAACTTTATTCTGATAACGTTCAATATGAATCTCTGTGGTATTGAAATGTGCATCAGCTAATGCCCCAATTAAGCGATTAGCCCAATAGAAATTATTTGTATCAACAAGGGCTGTTGTATTAGCCACATAGTCAGGTGCTTTTGAAGTATTGGCATAAAGAGGCAGGAATGTATTGAAAACATTCGAACCAAATGTCATCCATTCAATGGCACTGATTTCTTCAGGTACATAATCACGAATTTGAATTAAACCTAAGAAATCTGTTCTATTGATACCAATAGGACGATACTTACATTCCTTGTTTTCTCCTTTTCCATAAGGATCATAAGGCGTTCCCTGATAATGGTTGCTTAATGCCCATTTAACGTCTTCAACAGTAATCTTTCTTTCTGGCACTAATGACCATGGTAAGTCATCATCTTCTGGTCTTAATTCATTATCCCAGTCATATGTACGTGGGTTAAAATAGCGCAGTAATGCCCATGATCTTGGTGTGTTATAAGTATGATCACTATCATCATGGGAACCAAAGACAAGACGAGCATTAAAGCGATCACCCATATTAAGATTCAAGTGATTCTTTTCAATGAATGTCTGCATATCTTTAGAACACATATATTCTTTTTGTGAAGTCAGAGCGTCTTCTAAATCAAATTCACTAATGCCTTGTTGGTTTGGCATAATGACATATTCATCATCAGGGACACGTTTCGCAATCCAGTGATGTCCACCAATTGTTTCAAGCCACCAGATTTCATTCTTATCACTAAAACCGATTCCATTCATTTCATATGTGCCATATTGTTCCAGCAAGCTTCCTAAGCGTTCAACACCTTCTCGAGCGCTATGAATATAAGGTAATGTGAGAACAACGATATCTTCTTCACCAATTCCTTTTTCAACAAGTGGGTCTGCACCTAAAACAAGAGCGTTCGAAGTAATGGTTTCCGTTGCACTCATCCCGACATTTGCTTCATTGACACCACATGCTGCCCAGATTCCCTCACCTTTTAAGGCATTTGGCATGGCAGTATAGCGCATTGGGTTATCAGGAAGTTTAATTTCAACACCTGATATTACTGATTTATAATCTCTTGGCTGGTCTTTACTTTCAACGACTGCAAACTTCTTGGCAGCGAATTTACCAGCTGATGCATCATCATTACGGGCAATCATTGTTGAGCCGTCATAAGATGCTTTTTTTCCTACTAAAATTGTTGTACAAGCCATAAAATAATCCTCCTGCTGCTTATTCTAGCACCATTAATGTCACTTGTCCTATCAAATGCCATAAAGACAACTTATTTTCAATATGATTATCCAATAAACATGAAAGTATTTAGTAAATTCAAACAATCCATGATCTATAATTGTTTTCTAGACAAATAATGATGAAATCTATAAAATAGTAAAAAAAGAAAGAAGGAATCATTATGTATCGACTAACATCAAAGCTCATTGTCTATCGCTCAATAGATAAACAAAGTATTCTTTATCGACTTGCAGATATCTGCCATGAGTTTGATCAGGGACATTATGAGAAAGAAGATCTACGTGGACGTATTCTTGATGAAATCAATCGCTTGCTGGAGTTATCGACAAAATATGGTTTTAACCATAACCTCTGGCATAACTATCTAGCCTACTTACTAGCAAGCACAGAAGTTCCTTTCTCTTTAGTTAGTGAGAAAGTTGGCGCTAATGAAGGTTCAGTAAATCTCTTTGCGAAGAATGATTTACATATCTTCAAAGAGCTTTTTGATTATGATTTTTCAAGATTAGAAGAAGCTTTAGATTTGAATTGTTTTACGATTATTGAACATTATGATGCCCTTACAAAAAAGGAACGCATCTTCAATAAATCCGTGAGTGAAAAGGTGATTGCCCTTTCCACACAAATTGAACAAACAACAACTGATGATGAACTCTATCACGTTTTAACAACATTCTATAAAGATTATGGTGTTGGTAAGCTTGGCTTGAATAAAGCATTTAGAGTACGAATAAAAGAAGGAAGTTCTTCCGTACTAGAGCCAATTACAGCTACTGGTACTATGGTTCTTGATGATTTAGTAGGTTATGAAATTCAGAAGAAGAAGCTTGTCGAAAATACCGAAGCCTTCATTGAAGGTCGACTCGCGAATAACGTTCTCTTATATGGTGATGCTGGAACGGGTAAATCCACTTCTGTCAAAGCGATTATGAATGAATATTATGATCGTGGCTTACGTATGATTGAGGTCTATAAACAGGACTTTGTACATCTTTCTAAAGTCATTAATGAAATCAAGAATAGAAATTATCGTTTTATTATCTTTATGGATGATCTTTCTTTTGATGAAGGTGAATATGAATACAAATATCTCAAAGCGGTTATTGAAGGTGGTCTTGAAACAAAGCCTGATAATGTTTTAATCTATGCTACAAGTAATCGTCGTCATTTAGTGCGTGAAAGCTGGAACGACCGTAATCAGGAAAGCGAAGATGATGATTTACATAGAAATGATACTGTCCAGGAGAAGCTCTCCCTAGCAGCGCGTTTTGGCTGTTCCATTGGTTACTTCAAGCCAAATAAGAAGGAATATAACAACATCGTTAAGACACTTGCTCAAAAGTATCCAGAAATCACTTTAAATGAAAAAGAGCTTGAACTAGAAGCTAATAAATGGGAAATTGCTCACGGTGGATTCTCCGGCCGAACAGCCCAGCAATTCATTAATTATCTTGTTGGAAAGAATGGAGAATAGGGATGTCGCAAGACATCCTTTTTTCAATGGATGATTTGTCAATGCAAAAAAGAAAGCAAACCTTAGTCTACTTTCTTCATAGGTAATGAAATAGTAATTTGTGTTCCAACATCAAGTTGTGACTGTAACTGAATCTTACCATCATAGTAGGATACAATATGCTTCACTATGGCAAGCCCCAGCCCCGTTCCACCAAGTGCTCTTGAGCGCCCTTTATCAACACGATAGAAACGTTCAAAAACACGTGCCTGATCAGCACTAGGTATACCAATACCTGTATCTGAAACAACGAGTACCATTTGATCATTAGCTTCATGAAGCTTGATCATTAAATCACCATTTTCCTTATTATACTTAATGGCATTGCTGACAAGATTAGAAATAAGTGTTTGTAGCTGCTGGTCATTACCAATATAGATAACATCCTCTAGATCAGTATGAACATGAATATTTTTCTTCATGATACTTGCATCATAATTCTCAAGAACATTCTCCACTGTCGTCTTGATATGCAAAGGAACTTCTTCAACAAGCAGATCCCGGCTATCAAGTCTTGATAACATGAGAATATCACTGATGAGATTGCTCATATTTCTCACCTGATCGAGAATCTTATTGAGGACTTCTTTTTGTTTATCTTCATCTGTAATCACCCCGGCAGAAAGCAGTTCTGTATAACCCCTAATTGAAGTAATAGGCGTCTTAAGTTCATGGGATACTGATGAGAAGAAGTCTTCACGCATCTTTGTTGCATTATGCAGCATTGTAATATCGACAAAGAAGAGTGCTTTACCAAATGGTAAATTAGAAATATAACAACGATAATAATAATCACCAATAGGCATTTCAACATGCAAATGCTTTTCTTCACTCTTTAAAGCATCTAGGAGTTCGTGATGAGTCACATGTTCAATAAAGGACTGCTTCTCTTCAAGCCCACCTAGTATTTCTTTAGCTGCTTTATTGATAGTGAGAATACATCCTTTTTCATCAAGAAGGAGGAAGCCTTCACGCATCTGACTTATGATTTCATCCTGCTTATCACGTTCAAATGCAGTTTCACGCATTGACTTACGCAAACGATGCGTTAGATTCTCCAATGTACTTGTGATTGTCTCAACTTCTTCATAATCATATTCCTTGAGCTTAAAACGGAAATCATCCGTCATATTGTTGAGGGCATCAACAAGTTCATCCAATGGCTTGGTGACATGTCTAGCAAGTTTTCTTGACATGATGAATGATATCACAAAGGAAATAATGGCTGAAACAAGTATTGCCGGGGCAATAACGGACGCATATTCAAAGACTGAGTGATAAGGCATGGAAAGTCTTATAACCTGATTGCCATTAAAATAAGCAACATAGAGCATCATTTCTCTTGTTGTATCACTCTTTCGAATTGCATAGCCATAATGATCTTTATGATGAAGAGCTTCCTGTACTTCTTCACGATGTAAATGGTTTTCTGCAATAAAATTCTTGTAAGTGTCAGCCAAAACCGTTCCATTCTTGTTAATAATGGATATTCGCGTATGGTCAGAATAGGCAAAAGGGGCAAGTTCTTCAATCTGACTTATCAAATTTCCTTTATAATCAATTGAATGCGAAATTAAGCGTACTGAGTAGCCCATTTCCTTTTCTGTATTACTGAGCATTGAACTAGAAATCAAGGCAAAGCTTAAACCTAGCGTAATGACCATGCTGATGAGTGTGACTGTTATGAAATAGCGCAATATACTTTTATACATTTTGGTCCCCTACAAAGCGGTAGCCAACAGAACGAATAGTCTTAATATAATGACTACCATCATCACCTAGCTTACTTCTTAATGAACGAATATGGACATCCAATGCCCTACTCTCGCCCATAAAATCATAGCCCCAGATATTATTGAGAAGTTCTTCTCTTTCCACAACTCTTTCTCTGTTATCAATTAAATAGACAAGTAATTGATATTCTTTATGTGTTAATTCGAGCTGTTCGCCATTCTTCTTAATAACATGTTTTGATTTATCTACAGAGAGGTCAGCTGTTTTAATCAGCTTTTCTTCTTTCTTCGTACGTCTTAGGAGTGAACGTACTCTAGCCGAAAGCTCAAGGACCCCAAAGGGTTTTGTCATATAGTCATCACAACCACTATCTAGTCCTTTGACTTTATCAATTTCTCTATCTTTAGCCGATAAGACCATGATTGGTAGGCTTGTATTTGTTTCTCTGATTTTTTTAATGGCAGAAATGCCATCAAGCTCGGGTAACATTATGTCGAAAATAGCCATATCAGGCGTGTCATCATGAATAGCCACAATGGCATCAATCGCATTATCAAACTGTCTGATTTCATAGCCATTGCTTTCTAAAGCTAATTTGATGATTTCCTGGATATTCTCATCATCTTCTACCACATATATACGTTCATTCATAATTACTGCCTCCTTGAGGACTATTTTAGCACTATTGTTAGGGATATATGTTAAGAACAGGTTAAGAAATTAACAATTCTTTTCTACTGCGTATTCTCAAGTTCACCTGTCATTAAGAATTCTAACCATTCATAAATATTCGTCGCATGATCACCAATACGTTCTAAATACTTTGCAATAATCAGATAATTCAAACAGTCATCAATATTCTCTTTACCTTCTTTTAAGATTTCAACAATCTCTGCCTTTACCTCACTAAAGAGCACATCAACCTGATCATCCATTGCATCAGCACGCTTGCCTCTTTCAAGATCTTTTGTGACATAAGCACGAATAGCTTCATGTACCATTTCACGACAGACTTTCATCATTGTAGGAATATGTTCAACTGTCTTATAGGGATATTTACCATTGAAGGATAAGGACATTTCACTAATATCAGCAGCCTGATCGCCAATTCTTTCTAGGTCAGTGACAACTTTTAAGGCTGTGGCAATGACTCTTAAGTCTGTTGCAACAGGCTGTTGTCTTAACATCAGCTTAAAACATAATGCCTCAATATCATGTTCAAGATTATTGATACTTTGATCGCCTCTGACAATATCTTCAGCTAAAGTCTTATCCTGTTCTTTGAAGGCCTTCTTGCTTTTTTCAAGAGAAATTTCCACAAGATTACCCATTTCTACAAGCATATCATTTAATTTCTTTAAATCTTCATTATATTGTTCACGCATAGTTTATCCGAACCTTCCTGTGATATAGTCTTCTGTACGTTTATCTTCTGGGAATGAGAAGAGCTTTTCTGTATCACCATATTCAATAATTTCCCCATGTAAGAAGAATGCTGTCTTATCAGCAATACGACTTGCCTGCTGCATATTGTGTGTAACAATAACAATCGTATACTTATCCTTTAATTCCATAAGCAAGTCTTCAATCTTACTTGTTGAAATAGGATCAAGGGCACTTGTTGGTTCATCAAGAAGAATAACTTCTGGTTCAACCGCAAGTGTACGGGCAATACAAAGACGCTGCTGCTGTCCTCCGGATAAGCCTAAAGCTGATGAATGAAGACGATCCTTGATTTCATCATAGAGTGCTGCACTCTTTAAGCTCTTTTCAACAATCTCATCAAGCTTCTTTTTATTCTTAATGCCATGAATTCTTGGTCCATAAGCAACATTGTCATAGACACTCATAGGGAATGGGTTAGGCTGCTGGAAAACCATCCCAACCTTCTTTCTTAATAATGTTGGATCAACACCCTTGCCAAAGATATCTTCGCCATCAAGAGATACGAGACCTTCAATTCTTACCCCTTTGACATAATCCTGCATTCTATTAAGGGTCTTTAAGAATGTTGACTTACCACATCCTGAAGGACCAATGAAGGCTGTTATTTTGTTTTCTTCAATTTCCAGGTTTGTATCTTTTAAAGCATGCTTCTCTCCATACCAGAGATTAAGATGCTGTATTGATATTTTACTCATATTAAAACTACTCCTTTGTATTTACGTCGAAATGCTTAATGATCCATTTTGCTAAAGCATTCATCAGGAAGATTAAGACAATCAAGATCATCCCAATCACAAAAGCCTGACCATACTGGGCATTTGTCATAGCGATATAGAGCTGAATCGTTAATGTGCCACCACTTTCCAAGAAATGCGAGAAGAAATCTCTTGGCATTAAATAGGCAGAACCGGCAGTAAAGAGCAATGCAGCTGATTCAGCAATAATACGCCCCATCGCCAGAATGACACCAGTTAAAATACCTGGCAAACAGCTTGGAAGAATAACAGTATGAATCATATACCACTTTGTCGCCCCTAGGCCTCTTGCTGCTTCACGGTAGCTTTCAGGTACTGAAGCCAATGCTGTCTGTGTGCTTCTAATAATAATAGGGAGAATCAATAATGTCAGAGTGAAACAACCTGTTAAAATAGAATACTTAAAGCCAAGTAATTCACCAAAAAAGATCATCCCAAACAAACCAAAGATAATCGATGGAATACCGGATAAAACTTCAGTCGCAAAGCTAACAGCTTCAACGAACTTCTTATTTTTAGCATATTCATTCAAATAAATAGCTCCACCAATACCAATTGGACAAGCAAGAAGCAATGTACCCAAGATAATATAGAGCGTATTAATAATATTCCCTAATAAGCCATTTGGATTAGTAAGTGCTGATTGAGGGGAAATGAGATCTTTAAATTTGAAGAAAGGAATGCCCTTAGAAAAGACATAGACAATAATGACAACAATAAGGGCTGCTGAGAAGAATGTACATATGCCAATAAGAGCAAGCAAGATATTGTCAGAAATACGAGTCTTTTTTGCAGTAATACTAGTCATCTTTTTCTCCTTTCTTCAATATACGTGACAAGATAATATTGATAACCATAATAAATACAAAGAGTACTAAGCCAATCGTAAAGAGCACTTGTCGATGCAAGCCCTGTGAGTAACCCATTTCACTGACGATTGCGGTTGTTAAGAAACGAACAGAGTTGAATGGCCAAGGTGCTTTAACGGCATTACCAGCAACAAGCAAGATAGCCATAGCTTCGCCGATTGCACGACCAACACCTAAGACGATAGCTGAGAAGATACCATTCTTAGCAGCCGGAATGACAACTTTAAAAATTGTCTGAATTTTTGTTGCCCCAAGTGCTAATGAAGATAAGCGTAAATGCTGAGGAACTGTTTCAAGGGCTGTTTCTGAAACATTGACCAATGTTGGCAAAATCATAATAACCAGAACGAGAATGGCAGCAATAAGATTGGCGCCACCTGTCATCTGGTGATGTGGATTTCCAGCATAGATGGATTTCTCCAAAGCATACATCGCAGGGTTGATAATAAGGATACCAAGCAAGCCATAGACAACTGATGGAATACCTGCCAGCATTTCAATCGCACTTTTAAGAATTTTCTTAAACTTCTCATTCACAAGTTCACTTAAGGCAACGGCTGTTAATAAGCCAATAGGCACGGCTAATAAAACCGCAAAGAATGTACCAATAATAGAAGTAAGAATAATATAGAGAATCCCGAACTTACCAGCGGTTGGCTGCCAGACTGTTGAAAAGAGAATATCAACGAGACCAACTTTAAAGATTGCTGGAGTACCGGAGATAATCATATAAGCAGTAATGGAAACAACAGCGATTATAGAAAGAGCGGCACACGCGATGAAGATGTATGCCGCTGCTTTCTCTTCTCTTGTCGTTGTTTTATTACTACCGACAATTGAATATTTCATATTTATTTTGCAGAGATTAAACCAACTTTTTTAATGATGGCCTGGCCTGCATCACTATTAATGTAATTGAATAATGCCTGAACTTTTTTATTCTGTTTTGAAATCTTACCTTTAGTAGCCATAACGAATGGACGCTGTAATGGATATTTACCTGCTTTGATATTCGCGACTGTAGCTTTAGCACCATCAAGTTCCATTGTATTGATAGAGTTATCTACAGCATCAAGTGATACATAACCAATAGCACCTGTAGTAGCTGCACACTTGGCAACAACGGCACCTGTGTTATCAAGTTCCTGAGCATATTTACACTGGTTTTCAATTTTTAATAATTCTTCAAAGGCACTACGTGTACCTGAAGCAGCTTCACGACCAATGACAACGATCTGTTCATCAGCACCACCAACATCTTTCCAGTTCGTGATCTTACCTGTATAGATATCAGCTAATTGCTGTTTTGTAAGAGATTTAACTTTGTTAGCTTTATTAATAGAAACTGCAATACCATCAATAGCCACAACATTTTCAATTAAGCCACTATTCTTTTCATCATCAGATAAAGCTCTTGAACTATCAGCGATATCACAAGTACCCTTCTGTAAAGCTGCAATACCAGCTGAAGAACCAGTGAACTGAGCTTCAACATTGACATTTGGATATTTTTCTTTGAAACTTTCACCAAGTGCTGTTACAAACTTCTGCATTGAAGTAGATCCATTTAATGAGATCTTACCGCTTAAATCACCTTCATTAGATTTTGTAGATGTGCTTCCTCCTCCACATCCTGCAAGTGTGAATGCCATAAGCATTGCCACAAATATAGAGACGACCTTTTTCATTGAATATTCCTCCTTGTCTCTTTTAGACACGTATATCTTAGGATATGTACAATTATGTAAAAATCCTATTTATGTATTGATTCAATAAAGGTTCTCTAAAGATTGTTAAGAAGAAAGAATAATTGTAAAGGAAGTGTTAATTGAAGGAAAAATAATATAGATCATCACTTTCATTAGCATGAAATAAGAGAAATAGACTGTTAGCTTTTAAATTTTACATAAAAAAACAGGATAAAGCACTCCTGTTCAATATATTATATCGATTCTTTCTTCTATTCTAAGTATTAATTTCAATGATTTTCTTTGAATTCAAAAAAGCTTTAGTGGCATTCGGTACGCTTCCCGCCGCTATATCGTCATAGCCTTTTTCTAATTTTTGATAGAATTCTTCTAGTATCATAAGATCAGCATTCATAGATGCTGGTGTTTTTGGTAAAGAAATAGAAAACGAAATTCCATCAGTAAGAGATGTCTGACTTAAATACATATTAATAGCTGTTGACATAGGAATACCTAATTGTGATAAAACTTTTTCTGCTCGTTCCTTAACCGCTGGATTGACTCTTAAAGTTAATGTTGTTTTTTCAATATTTACGCATCTCTTTTATTTATAATGTTTTGTCATTACATTTTCATTATTTCTTCATTAATTGAATTTCTTTAGATTCACATGCTTAGTAGTAAAGACTACCAGTATTTAATTCGCTTTACTTTGTAGCATTTGTATTAAAAATATAAACGAGAGAATTGTTTATTACAAAGATTACTTCTGTATTCACATGGTTTCATCATAAAAGGCTTATGTTAAATAAACAAAATTCAAATTTAATAAGCTATGTTTATAAGAGTTTTCATGTTAATATCATAGTAAAGAAGGAGAAAATGGGCTTTTTACGTGAATATTCAGTAAATATGTATTTTTCGTTCAAAAAGAGAAAAAAAGAATTGTATTTTCTTTTGTACAATAGTAGAATGCTCATTTGGGTGGTTTATATGCATAACAACATCTTCAAAACAATCGATCAATCCACTAATCGAAAAGTAAAGACCATTCGTACAATAATCTTAGTAGCGATAGCTTCCCTAATCATGTCTATTAATATTAAGACATTTGTACATTCAGGAGGATTACTTCCTGGTGGTATTACTGGATTATCATTACTAGTACAACGTATCTTTCTTCGTTTCTTTAATTTAACTTTACCCTATTCTTTAATTAATATTATCTTGAATGCAATACCTGCAATAATTGGTTTCAAGATGATATCAAAACGTTTTACGTTCTACTCAGTAGTCATGATTGTTTTAAACTCTCTCTTAGTCGATGTTATTCCGGCATATACAATCACCAGCGACCCCTTATTGGTTGCTTTATTTGGTGGCTTGTTGAATGGTATTGCAATTGTCATAGCGCTATATGGGAATGCGAGCAGCGGTGGTACAGATTTCATAGCCGTGTACCTTAATCGCCGCTTTAATATTTCTTCTTGGAACATTATTCTCTTATTCAATTCTGCAATCCTGCTCACAAGTGGAATGTTATTTGGCTTTAAAGCTTCTCTCTATTCTATTATATTCCAGTTTGTCTCTACCCAGACAATCTCTACATTCCATAAAAGCAATCAGAAAGTTACAATGTTGATCATCACAAACTACGCTGATGCTATTGAAGACGATATCCTGAACACTACCCATCATGGTATCACGAAGTTTATGGGCGAAGGTGTTTATGACAAAGCACCTCGCTGTATGTTATATACCGTTGTCTCAGCCGATGAAGTCAACCTGGTAGCCGACATTGTGCATATGCATGACCCCCATGCTTTTATCAATGTCCTCAGATCAACATCTGTCAAAGGCAAATTCTATCAGAAGCCTTTAGACTAAGAAAACCCTCAGCACTTATAATAGCTGAGGGTTTTTTATGCAAAAATTCATGAACTATGCTCACTCAACCCTCTTTTTATTTATAATAATCTTCAGCGTATATTGATTGCTGATCACTTTCATGTTTTCTCAATGATGTCTTTATTATATTCACTATAGTAAAAAGTTTTATTTCAATCCTTGAATCTAATCTTTCAAAAATGATTTATAAGCTTTTATCTTAAAGAAAAGACATTCTCACAAAGATGTAATATTTTAGCAAGATTCATTCAGCATATAAACATGCTCAATGCACACTGCTTTCTCAAGAATGTTGATATCTCTTATTCACATTGTTATCTTTGTGCATCAAAAATGTTCTTTTCTATTTTGTGTTGTAGTTGGAGCCTAGTACAATTATAGTATTAGGATACTTTCTTTATTACTTTGCAAAGGCTTGAGTGAAATCTAAGAAAATCCGAATTTCATATTTATGCAAAAAATGGGATAGACATTACTATCCCATAATTTATTCTATTGTCCTGGAGTATGTGTCATAGAAACTTTGACATTAAGGTTCTCAGCATGTTTGACAGTTGTCGTCGTTACAGTATAAGAGCAGTCATGACCTTCTTCTTTTGTCAGGACATACATTTTTTCATAAACCATCTTGGCAACTTCTTCTGGAAAGATAGCTTTACGATCAATTGTCTTCTTGATCCATTGATCCAACAAGGAATAGGAGAACTGAATTGGATCATAATCTTCAAATTCAACTGTAATAAGTAATTTGTATTTCTTGTTCTTGGCATCAAAGCATTCTACTTCTTTATTGAGCGTTGTGACTAACTTTGTATGATCATTCAACATAAGCATCCCTTCTTTCACACTTTTCTAAAGACATTATACCACATAAAAATGAAAAAAGTCCCACTTGCGGCTATGAGGGAACTTTTTTCAAAGGATTTAGGAAGTTTTCGGAAATTAGAAAACCGCTTTGGCAATGACGCGTGCACGAATAACACCATCATGCTTCTCAATGACTTTTGTGATATCTTCACTCAGATCATTTGTATCAATGATTGTATAAGCGATATCTCCTCGAGCCTTATTGACCATATTTTCGATGTTCATGCCTTTTTTTGCAAAAGCATTAGCGAACACTGCCAACATATTTGGAATATTCTTGTGGATAATGCAGACACGATAATTTGTCGCACGTGCTTCCACAACTGTAGGCATATTCACAGAATTCTGAATATTACCATTTTCTAGGAAATCTTTTAATTCAGTAACTGCCATTCTCGCACAGTTTTCTTCTGATTCTGGTGTTGAGGCCCCTAAGTGTGGCATAACAATGACATTTGGTGTATTCACCAAATCCTTATTACCAAAATCAGTCACATATTTCGCAACCTGTTCTTTCTTAAGAGCCGTAATCATATCTTCGGTATTAACTAAAGCATCTCTTGCGAAATTCAATATACGGACATCACGCTTCATTAACGCAATGGTTTTCTTATTGATCATATTCTTTGTTTCTTCGTTGGCAGGAACATGAATTGTAAGATAGTCAGCTTCACGATAGACTTCTTCTGGTGTTGTGGCATGTTTAACCCACTTAGATAAACCCCACGCAGCCTTAACAGAAATGTATGGATCATAGCCCACAACATGCATGCCAAGCTTGATAGCTGCATTCGCAACGGCAACACCTATTGCACCTAAGCCAATGACCCCCAGTGTCTTACCATCAATTTCCGGTCCGACAAACTGTTTCTTGCCAGCTTCAACAGCCTTACCAAAATCGTCATCTTCAATTGTTTTTGCCCATTCAATACCTTCAACAACCTTTCTTGATGAAAGGAAGAGTCCACATAATACTAACTCTTTAACAGCATTGGCATTAGCCCCTGGTGTATTGAATACTACAATACCTTTGTCACTGCAGGCATCAACTGGGATATTATTAACCCCTGCCCCTGCTCTTGCAATGGCTTTTAAATTATGTGGTGGGTCATAATCATGAAGCTTAGCGCTCCTGACAATAATCGCATCCTCATCTTCAAACTTATCATCCACTTCATAAAGATCTCCAAAGAGCTTTAAGCCTTCATTAGAAATCTTATTCATTGTTTTAATTTTATACATTACTTATTCTCCTCTTCGAATTTCTTCATAAAGTTTACTAAGTATTCCACACCTTCATAAGTCATTGCATTATAGATAGAAGCACGAATACCCCCAACCAAACGATGGCCTTTAAGGTTTGTCATACCAGCAGCAATACTTTCCTTCACAAATTTAGCATCCAATTCCTTAGAAGGTGTTGTAAACGCAACATTCATTCTTGAACGACTGCCTGCTTCTGTAGGATAGTTATAGAAATCCGATTGATCCAAGTAATCCTGTAAGAGTTTTGCTTTCTTTTCATTACGCTTAGCCATTTCTTCAAGACCACCCTGATCTTCAACCCACTTCGCAACTAAGCCTGCCATATAAATAGCATATGCAGGTGGTGTATTATACATAGAATCCTTAGCTGCCATTGTGTCATACTCTGCTAAGACTGGAATATTTTCTTTATGTGGCTTGATGAGATCTTCACGAATGATCACAACACCAAGACCAGCAATTCCCATATTCTTCTGCGCACCGGCATAAATTACACCATATTTAGAAACATCAACTGGACGTGATAAAATATCCGAACTCATATCTGCCACAAGGGGAGCACCCTTTGTGTCAGGAACATAATTCCATTCTGTACCATAGATTGTATTGTTTTCACATAAGTGCACATAATCCACGCCTTCTCTAATATCAAGTTCATCCTGTGTTGGAATATGTGTATAGTTATTCTCCTTACCATCATAGGCTATATGTACATCCCCAAACTTAGCTGCTTCTTTAGCCGCTTTGCCTGAGAAACTACCTGTAACAATATAATCAGCCTTGCCTGTCTGCATTAAGTTTAAGGCAAGAGCACTAAATTGCTGGGTAGCACCACCATGTAAGAGTAAAATTTTATAGTTATCAGGAATCTTTAATAATCTTTTTAAAGTTGCTTTTGTTTCATCAAAAATCTCCTGGTATGCGGACGAGCGATGACTCATCTCCATTACACTCATGCCTGAGCCTTTATAGTTCAGCATTTGTTCCTGGGCTGTCTTTAAGACTTCTAATGGAAGTGTTGAAGGACCTGCCGCAAAATTATAAACTCTCTTTTGATCAGTCATTGATTGACTCCTCCTTTAATAATTTAAGTGTATACTATATGTTTTTCATAAATTTGTCTACCTTAATTATAATTTTTTACAAATATTTTATTTATTTTATATTATTGTATACAATCTTTTAGCATATTCCTTATTTATCTAGCGATATTCCTAATAAATTAATCATGCCAATAAACATTTATCATCCACAAATCAGCTTCTTAATAGTCATTTTGTTTTATTTTCGTTATAATAAATAAGCTGGAGGTTTATATGATATTAAAAATTATTCTTATAGCCATCATGGTTATTCATACAATATTCGATTTCATCCTACGCTCAATCGCCATAAAACATCGTGAGCTTCCTTTACCAGAAGAAGTTTCTGATATTTATAGTGAAGAACGTTTTCAAAAATTTAAAGCCTACAAGAAAGACTATCTTTTCCCAGGTATTTTCCAAAGTCTTCTTTCACTTATTGTTGATATTGTCATTATTGTGTCACCCTTCTATTCTCTTATGGAAAGACTGGGAAGAAATAATATCTATTTAATCTTTATTGTGACACTTTTAATTACTTCGCTTATTGAAGAAATAGTGAATCTGCCTTTTGATTATTATGCGACATTTGTGATTGAAGAAAAATATGGCAAAAACAAAAAGACCCCTCTCATCTTCTTCAAAGATGAATGCTTAGGTTTTGTTTCAAATCTTGTCATCATGTGTGTGATTGTTCTGCCATTAACAGCACTTGTCCTGCATCTTATTCATCACACAGCACTTACTTCCTTCACCCTTACTAACAGTATTCTCTTTACGCTTATTCTCGCAGTCGGTATTGGTGTAGTCATGCTTATCGCTATGGGATTATCTTATATTGTTCTCAATATACAATATAAATTTACTGACTTAGAAGATGGTGAACTTAAAGATAAAATCATTTATCTCATGCATGATTCAAAGAAGAAAGTCAAACATATTAAAGTCTATAATGAATCTAAGAAATCCACAGGCAAGAATGCTTTTCTCTTAAAGATGTTATGGTATAGGGAGTTTGGTATTGCGGATAACTTTATTAATGAAAATGACGAAGATGAACTCTTAGCTGTCTTAAGTCATGAGATTGGTCATCTCAAACACAAAAAGAACATCTATAATTATCTTCGCTATATATTTATATCTATGCTTCTGATTGTATTGATTGTTGTATTGACACACTTGCCATTCTTTAACAAACTCTATATCTACTTCCTTCAAGCTTTTAATATCAAGACACTTAACATCTTACTGCTTGGCGAAGTCATCGTCACACTGTTTAGGCCAATCATGCGTATGTTAAGCATCTTCAATAACTATGTCTCAAGAAAAGAAGAATATGAAGCTGATGATAATGCGGTCAAGGAAGGTTATGGTGAAGCACTGATACAAACCTTTAAAACACTTAGTTCTGATGAGCTTGTTGATGTCAATCCTGCTCCTATAATCGAATTCATAGAATTCGATCATCCTGGCATGTATAACCGTATCCATCATATTCACCAGCAAATACAAGAAAAGAATTTAAATAAGGAGGAAACTTATGGACAAAACGATATTCAAACCTATTCACACAAAAGTTAATTATTCTGATGATTGTATTGAAGTCATCAAAAAAGACAAGACAGCACCTGATGAAAATACCTATCTTAGAAATACATTATATGATTTTCACAACGGTACAATCGAGGTAGATGTGCTCAGTAAGCTTACAAAAGACGCCCCAGATTATGCTAGAGGATTTATCGGCATCGTCTTTCGTGCTAACGCAAATGATAGTGAATTTGAGTCATTCTATATTCGTCCTACTAATGGCATGAATTGCTTAGATTCCGTTAGAAAGTCACATGGCTGTCAATATTTTTCCTATCCAGGCTATACCTTTGCCTATTTCCGTGAATTTGGTATAGAAGGATATGAAAATGCAGTAGATACAATTGCACTTGAGAAATGGTCACATATTAAAGCAGAGATTCATGACAATAAGGGTATCTTCTTTGTAGATCATAAAAAGGTGCTAGAAGTTAACGGTTTTAAACATGGCGCAAATGCTAGAGGAGCTATTGGACTCTATGTTGACATTGGAACTGATGGCTTCTTTAAGAACCTTAAAGTGACATGTACAGACTAAAACATAAGTTATAATAATATTAAAAAGTGAATCATATTTTCATATACTTGTCATATGCATTCCTGACTTATATATAAACATATGCACAAAAACCGATCATTCCTATTTTAGGATTGGTCGGTTTTTCTCTTAATTCTTAACACATCAACTTTACTATATAGTTTAGAACTGATCAAAGTAATCAACTGCTTCAAGAGAAACAGGATTGTTGAGATAAACATAGTTGAACTGATGATAAATAATATAATCTTGAATATGAAAGCTACAAAGATCATAATCATGCTTAAGAACGGATTTATAAGCAAAAGTAATACCTTTTAGCTCTTTAATTAGATGCATCATCAAGCCAAAGTCACTAATTGTTGTGACAGCACTGAATTCATTTAAATCATGATTATATTCTTTGAGAATACTTTCAAAGATATGTCTTGTCCCTGATCCTTCTTCACGCAGAAAAAGGTGCTCTTTAAACATATCTTGGGCAGGGATAATTTTATTAGCGAAAGGATGGCTCTTATCGCATACCCCGACAAACTCTTCTTTCTTATAAGTCCTGCTGGCATATTGATTACGATCAAAAGTCCCTTCTACGAGAGCAAAATCAAGTTCTCCTTCGGATAAGAGTTGTAATAAGTGATCCGTATTATCCATCACAACACAGATATTATTACCTTTTACTTTTAAATAGTTGGTGATCTTTTCATCGATTTCAAAACCGCCAACTGTTTTCGTAACACCGATACGCAGTGTTCTCCCTTCATGTTGTTGAAGCTTAAGCTGGAGTTGTTTTTCTTGATAACACATGTTCTGGGCATATGTCTGCAATATTTTTCCTTGCTTAGTAAGTGTGAGAATACGATTTTCATAGTGAAAAAGTCTACAGTCATAGGCTTGTTCGAGGTAATGAATATGTTGTGTGACAGCAGGCTGTGTCATATGCAGTGCTTCTGCTGTCTTACGATAGTTTCTTATCTTACAAAGCATGAGAAATGTCTTGAGTCTTGTATCAATCATGTATCCCCCCCTTTTTTAATAAAATATATTTATCAACCCATATTTATTAATAATTGGATATTATCATAATACTGTTTTATACTCAACGAGAATACTAAAGGGGAATTTTCATATTATGCAAAAATATCTTAAAGGTATCATTCTTTGTTTAGTGATATCCATTGTTTCGTGGTTATTGGGAAAGCAGTTTCCTATTGTTGGTGGAGCTGTAATAGCGATTATTATGGGGATGATTATTACGTTGTTTTATCACAATGAGGAAACAAACACAGGTATAAACTTTACTTCTAAATATATCTTACAGCTTGCCGTTGTCTTACTTGGGTTTGGCATGAATTTAGGGGTGATTGTACATACTGGTATGGAATCTTTACCTATTATTATCTGTACTATTTCCACTTCACTTATTATTGTAGCCATACTCGCTAAAGCGATGCATATACCAACACGTATCGCGACATTAGTTGGGGTGGGTTCTTCTATTTGTGGAGGTTCAGCGATTGCTGCAACAGCACCGGTAATTGATGCTGATGATAATGAAGTCGCCCAGGCTATTTCCATTATTTTCTTCTTTAATGTCCTTGCTGCCTTGTTCTTCCCCATGTTGGGTAAATTCATCGGCATGAGTACAACATCAGGACATGCCTTTGGTTTATTTGCCGGTACAGCCGTCAATGACACATCTTCCGTTACAGCCACAGCTTCTACATGGGATAGTATGTGGCATTTAGGGACAAGCACACTGGATCATGCGGTCACAGTCAAGCTCACAAGAACACTTGCGATTATTCCTATTACACTTGTATTAGCTCTAATGCAGATGAAGAAAAACAAAAACAAAGGCCAGTTCTCTTTAAAACAAGCCTTTCCAACATTTATTCTTTACTTTATTCTTGCCGCAATCATTAGCACTATTGCCTTACATTTTGGCGTAGGTTCAAGCCTCTTTGCCTTCTTAAAAGAACTCAGTAAATTCTTTATTGTCATGGCAATGGCTGCAATTGGTCTTAAAAGCAACATTATTCAGCTTATTAAGACTGGTGGTAAACCTATCTTACTTGGGGCATGTTGCTGGGCAGGGATCACTGTTGTCAGTCTTACTCTTCAGCATCTTCTTGCCATCTGGTAATTCTCACAACAACTCCTATATAGAAACAAAAAGTGACTCATTCCAATAAAGGGATGAGTCACTTTATATTAGCGTTCAATTTTATGAATAAATAAACCACTTCTTAACTTTGGTTCAAACCAAGTTGACTTAGGAGGCATGAGTAAATGTGCGTCAGCCACATTGAGCAGCTCTGTAATAGATGTTGGATACATCGCAAAAGCAACACCTGCATTTTTAGTTTTTTCAACATCTTTCACAAGTTCATCAATACCTCTTATTCCTCCGACAAACTTAATACGCTGATCAGTTCTAGGATCACCAATACCAAGAATTGGGGCTAAGAGTTCATCTTGTAAGATAGCTACATCAAGTGAATCGACAGGAGAAGCAGCTTTGGCTTTTAAGACATCTTTCTTAACTTTAAGCTTGTACCAGACTTCATCTAAATACATCGTTATTTCGCCCTTTTTCTTTGGTTTTGCTTTTGCAGGTAATGACTTAATCTCAAACTTCTCACCTACTTTACGCAAGAAAGCTTCGTCAGTTAATCCATTTAAGTCTTTGACAACACGATTATAATCTAGAATGGCTAGTTCATCATCAGGGAAGAGAACGGATAAGAAATAATTGAATTCTTCATTTCCCTGATAGTCTGGATGCTCTTCTCTTCGCTTTAAAGCAACCTTAACAGCACTGGCGGCACGATGGTGCCCATCGGCAATATAAGTATATGGGACTTGATTGAAATTTTCTTCAAGCATGCTGATATCTTGTTCGTCACTAACAATCCATACACGATGATGAATGCCATCATCACTGTTAAAGTCATAGAGTGGTGTATCAGTTTTGACTTTTTTGACAACCTCTTTAATACTCTTCTGGCTACGATATGTCAAAAAAATAGGTCCTGTCTGGGCTGATGTTGTATCCACATGATGTATACGATCAGCTTCTTTCTTTGCCACAGTTAATTCATGCTTCTTACATACATCATTAAGATAATCATCAACAGCACTCAAGGCAACAATACCTGTTTGTGTATGATCACCCATAGTGAGTTCATAAAGATAATAATAAGGCTTTTCATCCTGGACAAAGATACCTCTTTCCTCTTCTTCTATAAGCATCTCATTAGCCTTATCATAAACATCATCACCATACATATCATGATTATCATCAAATTGTGTTTCAGGTCGATCTATATTCAAGAAGGATAAAGGCTTATCCTTTACATATGCTTTTGCTTCTTCACGATCATATACATCATAAGGTAGTGCTGCTACATCCTTTGCATATTGTACAGCTGGTCTTAATGCTTTAAATGGTTTTACTATTGCCATAATCATCCTTCTTTCGTTCTTTTGACAAATATTATACTGATATTTTATGATATGTACAATATTATATTCTTATTATTCTCGTTGCCTTATCATATCATATATGATATAAATAAGCACAAGGGAATGAATGTCTCCCGCGAGCAATCGAAACCGCTATTAAGCTGATGACTTCTATTGATAGGGGCATTGGCTTTTTTATTGCCCCTAACACGGAGGAAATGTTTATGTTGTTGAGTTTATCTATTATTATTTTTGCTGGATTAATGCTTGGTTATGTGTCCAATAGAATCAGGCTGCCAGCTATTGTTGGTATGTTGGTAGCTGGGATTGTATTAGGGCCACATGGACTCAATGTATTGGATCAATCCATCCTTGCGATATCAAGTGATTTAAGAAAGATTGCCTTGATTATTATTCTAGCCAAAGCTGGTCTTTCTTTAGATATTGGTGATTTAAAGCGTATTGGTCGTCCGGCTGTTCTTCTTTGTTTTGTCCCTGCTTCCTTTGAAATACTAGCGTTCTTAATATTCGCCCCAAAACTGCTAGGTGTTAGCTTAGTTGAGGCAGGAATTTTAGGAGCAGTCATGGGTGCTGTCTCTCCTGCTATTGTTGTACCAAGATTGTCCTATCTTATTGAAGAGCACTGGGGTACTAAGAAAGGTATTCCACAAATGATATTAGCTGGAGCGAGTGCTGATGATGTCTATAATATTGTTATTTTTACAATGCTTATTGGGATGGAGAAAGGTGGCAATATTTCCTTTCTTAACTTCTTGAAAGTACCTGAATCCATTATTCTTGGTGCATTATTAGGGGCTATGATTGGTCTTGTCTTAAGCTGGTATTTCAAGACATTCCATATCCGTGATTCCTTAAAAGTCACGATTATTATGGCAATCGGTATGGCACTATATTATTTAGAAGGCATTCTCACTGGCATGATTGCGATATCTGGTTTATTAGCCGTAATGGCGATGGGACTTACCATCAATAACCGTAATGCAGAAGTCGCCAAAAGACTGACAGGCAAGTTCTCACGTTTATGGGTTGCGGCAGAAATCTTCCTCTTCGTACTTGTTGGAGCAAGTGTTGACATCAAGTATGCTTCACAGGCAGGTATCATGATGATTGTGATGTTATTGATTGGCTTGGCATTTAGAATGCTTGGTGTCTATATCAGTATTCTAGGCACAACACTCACAAAGAAAGAACGCTTATTCTGCTTACTTGCCGAACTTCCAAAGGCAACTGTACAGGCAGCCATCGGTGGTGTCCCACTTTCTATGGGCTTGCCATGTGGTAAACTGGTGCTCTCTTTCTCCGTCATTGCCATCTTAATCACTGCCCCACTTGGTGCAAAGGCCATTGATGCAAGTTACAAGAAATTACTGACAAGAGATTTAGAACATGCTTAATTGACAACTTCTTCAATAACTCTCATGTTTTACAGTTATGAAGATCATAAAGGCAAAATATTTTGATATAATCAATATATTTCGCCTTTTTCTTTTCTTGTTTTATGGCGTACTTTTTTGTAAATTCATAATCATTGCATATATTATTGGTTTTACAGTTAAAAACACAATTCATGTAAAAATTATTGATATAATCAATGGTTTTCGTGTTTTTAAAGAATATTTTCATTTCGTACTTTTTTGATTTTATATATCGGCTTATTCTATTTTAGAAAAGTGGTACCTTTACCAGTTTTCTAAAATAGAATGAACTCATCATTATCCTATTGGTAGATTGATGGACATAAAAAGACGATCCTGAGACTGTCCATGTGTGATATTTATTTTAATCTATGTATTTCTTGTATTCCCCATAACCTTCTTTTTCCATATCATCATAGGGAATGAAGCGAAGTGCTGCTGAATTAATGCAGTATCTGAGCCCACCTTTATCTTTTGGACCATCCTTAAACACATGTCCAAGATGAGAATTGGCTCCTGCACTTCTTACTTCTGTACGAATCATAAGATGAGAAAAATCCATCTTGTTCTTTAAAGTCTCTTCTTTAATAGGCTTTGTGAAAGCAGGCCAGCCACAGCCAGAATCATACTTATCCTTTGATGTAAATAATGGCTCTCCACTTACCACATCAACATATAATCCCTTTTCAAAGAAATGATCATATTTTCCTGTAAATGCTCTTTCAGTCGCTGAATGTTGTGTGACTTCATAGGCAAGCTTGCCAATTCTTTCTTCTAATTCTTCTGGTGATTCCTTTTTAGATTTACTGTTGCTTTTTCCTAGATTAAACATTTTTTGAGGAATATGGCAATAGCCGGATGGATTCTTTTTTAGATATTTTTGATGATATTGCTCTGCTGAATAGAAATTTCTAAGTGGTTCAAGCTCTACTTTGAGTTTTTGGCCAACATTTTGTTCTTCAGCTTGATATACTTTTTGTGCTTCTAGAAGCTGATTCTCAGTCGTATAGTAGATTCCTGTACGGTATTGAATACCAACATCGTTACCCTGTTTATTTACAGATGTTGGATCAACCACAAGAAAGTAGTATTTCAAAAGCTCAGTTAGTGTAATCTTTGACTCATCATATTCAACCTTTACCGTCTCAGCATGTCCACTACTTCGGCATACTTCTTCATAGCTAGGAGCTTCTTCAGGACCGTTCGCATAACCTACTTCAGTTGATATAACGCCATCAAATTGATCAAAGTATTTTTGAACGCCCCAAAAGCATCCTCCAGCAAGATAAATTGTCTTCATAATTCTACCACCTCTTTTATTTATTGTTTTTCATTTTATCATCTTGAATATATCAAATAAATCACTATGCTTCCACAAACATAGCAATGTTTCCTATTTTAGAAAAATAGGGTAAGCATTTTAAAACGTCGATATTTCTAAATAGCAACTGCAATAAAGCTATTATCATAAAATTTCACTTTTAGTCAAAGCTATTTTTCAACTGTCATCTTGCATTGCAATGCTATTGGAGACATCTTTCAAACGAACAAATACTAAAAGAAGCTTAATCTAACTGTTAGGTTAGAGCTAAGCTTCTTTTCTATGAAATCATATTTGATTATGCAAATAGTTCTTTAAGTTCTTTTACATCTGTTGTATTCAACAGCTTTTCAACAAGTTCATCATTGCCAAGCTTACCAGCGATATCCGCAAGAAGCATCATGTGATTTCTTGCATAGTCATTATTGTTGGATACAGCAAAGAGAAATACAAATTTTACACCTTTACCGTCAAGTGTTTCCCATTTAATTTCATGATTCAGTCTTGCAATGGCGATGCCTACATTTGTGACCGAATCACTCTTTCCATGGGGAATGGCAATGTAGTTGCCAATGCCAGTCACACCTAGGCTTTCGCGATAGTAGATGTCCTTTTTGAATGTTTCAACATTATCTATATATCCAGCATCTTTAAGTTTCTTTGATAAGATTGTAAGGACTTCATCCTTGTCTTTTGCATCAACATTTAGGTCAATGATCCTTTCATCTAAAACATCCGATACTTTCATGTCCCATTTCCTCCTAACGAATTAAATATCTATACAGATCTAAATTAGATTTAGTGTTTCTGATTTTTTGTACCTTCTCTTCATTTTCAATGAGAGAGATATATTCTTTATAGAATATCTGCATTCTCTGTATCTCTTCATGTGTTGTCAGCTTGATGGCTAACAGAAAAATAATATCAACAGATTCATCTTCATCCCAGGCAATAGGTTCGTCCAGAGTCACTATCGCAACATGGGATTCGTTGACTGCACTTTCAGCGCCATGTGGCAAGGCCATATGATTACCTATCGCTGTTGAAGTAATGGCTTCTCTATCAAGTACCGTCTGACAGAATTCCTTTTTAACATAACCCTTTTTCTCTAATGCCAAGGACATCTTTCTAAGTAGATCTTCCTTGTTTTCGGCATGTATATTGAGTTGAATAAGCTCCGGATCAAATAGAGGATGACAGACAGGCGAGAATGTGTTCTTAAGGCTTTCTCTTGTGAGGTTCATATCATCCATGAACGATCTTAGTGTAAGCAATCCTTCATCACTCAGGAGATTTGTTATAATGACCAGTCTAGAATCATTCAAGTTCATTGGATGGTCAGCTATTATTATTTGTGCATCCTTGCATTTATTGGGAGTAAAATCATGTCGACCAACAACCTTTATTTCATCTATTTCAGGAATATTCTTTGTGATTCGTGAACTGACTAGTTCTACGTAACCACGTGTCATGTTTGATACCAGTACGGCCTTATAGTTTTCCTGCTTTCTTTCTAACGCTGACTGAATATAAAGCGCAACATAAGCAAGCTCGTCTTCAGTTATTTGTATATCGAAATACTTTTCAAAGAGAATTGCAGCTGACAGTGTTGCCCTGAAGACATTCTTGTATTCACTTTTTATAAAGTCAACCATTGCGTTCTCGTGTGGAGTGCCGGAACGAAGTCGGAATATAGTAGGACGAAGATGGAAAACAAGGCTTTCCCTTAATCTTGTGTCATTGCTTAAATCGACATTGAGAATGCCACCTACTGTATCAATGAGAATATCGGCAAACTCAATGAGCTTTTCATCATATTTATGGATTGCTCCCCAGGAATCTTCCGAATTGCTGATATTAATGAAACGAGAGCACATGATCTGTGTAGCTAGGAAATAAGTATCATTATCCGATATTGAAATATAGAGAAGACGCTGAATCTTTGCAAAGATGGCTACTGCAAACTGGTATTCAGCATAATGCTGAAGCGTTTCAATATCCTCAGAACTTATATTTCTAGGCTGTGCAATATTCGAACGATAAACAGCTAAAACACAGTAAACATATATTTCATAGAATGAATCATCGGTAAGAAGGTAGTTCCAGTCACTTTCAACTTCCTTGATAACTCTCTTAATGAGCTCTGTATTGATACCATAAAAGAGTTCATTGACCTGACCTTCGATGCTTTCATTCTTGTTAAAACTACAGATAAATTCTTTTAAAGCGAGGCGATATGCATTTTCTTCATATGCCAGTAAATAGCCTCTTCCGCTTACATTGACTATTTTGATACTGAACTCATCCAGCCATTCTTGTGCACTCTTGATGATCTTATGTACTGTTGGCGTAGATAAGTAGAGCTGTTCTGATAAGGATCTGATGGAAATAGCTTCCTGTGGGAATAACTTGAAGAATGCCTTCAATACAAAGATCACGCGATCCTTTGTATCATTCGCAACCGTCAGATTGTTTCCCTTGATGAAGTTAGCGACTTCATCTTTCTTGTCCTCATACACATTAAGCCATATGCCGACTCTTGGCTTCTTTTCAATCATTCCAAGATTCTTCTCAGCTAAGAAGTCTTCTGTAAGCTCTATTTTATTTCTGGCTGCTTTAAGTGATAAATTAAGACAATCAGCAATGTCCTTGGTTGCTACGACTTTACCATCTAGCAAATATTCTATTATTTTCTTAACATAATACTCTGATTGATCCTTCTTCATTTCTTACTCCTTCAAAAACAATACTAAAAGTAATAGAAGATTATTATAACTCACATCCAGAAATAATTATAGAGACTATCATACACATATGCCAAATGAGAGAGAATAAATCCTGGATTGAATTTCATTGAGATTGGTTTGGAGACTAACAAATGTACGAGCTTTCCAGCAATCTATTCCCTGTTCCATTCAGCTATCAATAATCAGTTTGGATTACTTTGTATACAAGCTTGCTTTTCCAACTGAGTCAAATAATCTACATTTTTCTTCAACAACACGCTCACATTCCTTCATGCCTTCTGGATAGATTTCCAAAGGTTCACGATAGTCAGGGTTCGCATTGAGAACTTCACGAGTCTTCTTATAGAACACAGACTTGATGTCTGATGAGATATTGATTTTTGAGATACCATGCTTTACTGCTGCAGCAATTTCTTCATCCTTGTTTGAAGAACCGCCATGCAATACAAGAGGAATAGTAACTTCTTCTGTGATCTGATCTAAGATGTCAATTCTTAGCTTTGGTTTCATGTTGCTTGGATAGATGCCGTGTGCAGTACCAATTGCGACAGCGAATGTATCGATACCTGTATCTTCAATGAACTGCTTTGCTTCAGCAGGAACAGTATAGATAACGCCCTGTGTTCCACCTTCGATAGAGTTGCCAGTTGTACCAATAGTTCCTAATTCTGATTCAACTGAGACATTAGCTAAATGAGCCGTTTCTACGACTTTCTTTGTGATGGCTACGTTTTCTTCATAAGGAAGTCTTGAAGCATCAATCATGACTGATGTCATACCTGCCTGGATTGCCTTTACAACCGTTTCATATGTATCACCATGATCAAGATGGATGACTACTGGGACATTTGTTCTTGTTGCTTCATAGATCATTGCCTGAATCTGACTGTAACCTACGAATCTGAATTCATCTGGACTCATTTCAAGAATAACTGGTGACTGTAATTCATTGACCTTCTTCATGACAGCCTTTAATAACTGATCACTTCCAATATTAAAAGCTGGAACTGCGAATTTATTTTCCTTTGCGACTTTAAGCAAATCTGCCATATTCATTAACATAATCTTCTACCTCTTCTTTTATAATGATTTTCCGACTGAACCTGATAGTTCAATATAATGCTTGACGATCTGTTGACTTTCCTTTTCAACCTGATTCATCATGACCCAGTAATTGATGTCTGGATCCTCTGCTAAATGCTGTTTTATTGCTGCTGTGTTCGCATTCATGAAATCACAGCCTACATTGATTTTGTTGATACCATATTTGACTGAATTGATGATGTTCTCATCACCTGAGCCGGAACCACCATGCAATACGAGTGGAGCATGTGTAAGTTCCTTGATTTCCTTGAGCCGTTCAAAGTCAAACTTAGGTACATAGCCTTCAGGATAATTGCCATGGCTTGAGCCATAAGATACTGCAAGACAGTCAACGCCAGTTTCTTTTAGGAATCTTAAAGCTTCCTGTGGGCGTGTCTTCATATCATCATCTGTACGATGTCCATCATTTGCACCCATGCATCCGATTTCACCCTCTACTGAGGCACCATATGTCTGGGCGAATTCAACAATGCTGCGTGTAATGGCAATGTTCTGATCAAGATCATAGCGAGATGCATCCATCATGACGCTTGAGAAGCCGTCATGAAGTGCCTTCTTGACAAGAGCAATGTCAGCGCCATGGTCGAAGTTTAAGGCAACTTCGACACTGGCACGCTGTGCTAGATGCTTCACGATTGGCGCTATGAGCGCACTGTCACAATGATTGACAAGATGTTCCTGGACAATGTTGATAATGATTGGAGCTCTTAATGATGCAGCTGCATCAATGACTGCCCTGGCTGTTTCAATGTTGAAACAGTTGATAGCCATGACTGCATAATTTCCTTCATTTGCACGCATAAGCATGCCCTTCATTGAAGTATACACTCATCATCACCCCTATTAGCTTAACTGAATGCTTGATAAATCTACTTCTTCCTCTTCATCAGTGAAGACATTGTTTCTAGCTTCTTCTTCAGTAAGTCTCTTCTTCAATACGACAAGCAATACACCGGTTACTAATGAGCCGATAAGCAATGCTGCAACGGCTACTAATGGCTTGCTCATTGCAGGGATAACGAATACACCACCTGATGGAACAGGAGAACCATTGCCAAACATAAAGCTGATCATTCCACATACTCCACAGCCGATAGATGTTGAAATAACAGTACGGATAAGATCATTCATAGCAATTGGGATAACGCCTTCAGAGATCATACATACGCCCATTGGGAATGCTACCTTGATCGCATCAACTTCCTGATCTGTATAGATTCTCTTCTTGATGACCTTAGAGATTAATAATGCAAATGTTACACCGAATGGTGGTACCATTGCTGCTAATACCTTGATGCCTTCAGGACCAGTAATGCCTTCAAGCAATAAGCCATCACAAATAAGGTTAGGAACTTTAGAGATTGCTCCGCCATAGTCAATACAACCGATTGCACCAATAACGAAGCCATATAATGCTTTTTGAGACTGATCTAAGCCTGTAATAAAGTCATGTAATCCACCAGTAATATAAGTAATAGGACCACCTAATACGAAGTACATCAATAAGCCACCGATTGCTGCTGTTAATGTTGGTACGATCATCATAGGCATAAGTGCTTCTGCCCACTTTGGAACCTTTACATACTTGATAATTGCCTTAGCGATATAGCCTGATACGAAGCCACCGATGATGCCACCTAAGAAGCCTGCTCCTAAGAATGAAGCAATCTGGCCTATCAAGAAACCAGGAGCAATACCAGGACGGTCAGCAATTGAGTAAGAAATATAACCAGCAATGAATGATGGCAAGAGTCCCATTCCTAGTACACCAAGTGAAGTAAATGCACTTGGAATAGTCAATTGAGACATCTTAGTAACTACCTGGCCACCCATAAGGTTTCCAATTGCGATAAGTAAACCTGAAGCAACAACTAATGGAAGCATGTATGATATTGCTGTCAGCAAGTGCTGCTTCACTTCTAATAAGACTTTTTTCATTTTCCTTTTTCCTCCCTGAACAATGAAAGACTTATGATTTTTGTAATTCTGATTCGATTTTCTGAATGATCTGCTTAGGTGCCTTGACAACTAAGCTTGTAGGAACTTTGACAGTACGCTTTCCTTCAAAGCGTTCCATTCCTGTAATAGCGATATCCACTGCAAGAATGACAACATCAGCATCCTTTATTTCCTGTTCTGTTAATGCGTCTTCTGTACCGATTGTTCCTTGTGTCTCAACATGAATTGTATGCCCTAATGCTTCTGCGGCTCTGATGAGCTTTTCTTTGGCGATATACGTATGAGCAATTCCTGATGTACACGCTGCTACTGCTACGATTTTCATGACGTTCACCTCCTGTTATTATTTTGAGATCCCTTGTCTCTTCTGTGCCTTTATACTATCATGTAAAGGCTTTCATTTCGTAACGACAATGGTCATAATAATGTGCTCTATTTTCTTTTTACCCCTAAAATAGGGAACATTATTATGCCTTTGTGATTTATTAAAGATATTTCTATAAGTGCTTATTTTGTAAATATTAGTGTATATCTAAATATATACTAATATAAAGTATTTTATACATAACATATGTTTTAAACATTGAAAACATAATAAAGTAAATCAACAAATAATTCATTATCATCCGCCTGTCTATAAATATGAACGAATGGAATGAATACTTTTTATCAATGTTGATAGTGCGTAGACATCCTCTATTTATATTTCATCAAAACAAAAAGTCTCGTTAAGTCATATAGCAAAATGATATTTGTGTATTAAATATAAACACCCAGGATGCATATGCATTTACTGGGTGTTTATAACAACTCATATTGTATTACGAACATTTAAGAATTGGTATACATCTATCTTGCTCATAAACTTCAATATAAAAAACATAATATATCTTACTAATAGCAATATAACAACGGCAATCGTTAAACTTCTATATTAAATATAATTTGCATTACATGTTTAATTAGCTAGATTTAACATTTATCAAATGATATTTTATTAATCCCTCTAAACTCTTCAAGCATATCCTTAAGTACAATTGCTGTACGAATGCTCTTTTTGTATGCATTAGTTTTCGCTTCACATTCGGTTTTTATATAATCAAACGCATTTGAACTATTAATACGCTTTTTCAAATTCAACTTATTGCTTTTGATATAATTTTCAAAATTATTTCTTTCAATTTCTGATTCAAAAAAGAGTATGACTTCCTCGTTCCTCGTAAAAGCTAATCTTTCATCTGGATTTTCCGGATCATACATAAACTGCATCAATTGTTCTATATGGCTTCCTTTAACAACACACTTATATTTGATGACATCTCGATGGTATTTATCAAAGTTTACATATCTCCATTCGGGAACAGGAATACTCAACCTTCCTCCGTCTAAAATTACAATTTGAAAGCTTTCTAACGTAGTCCCTGATGCCACTTGTCAAGAGCGTTCTAATCAAAAACTCATTTTTTTCTTGATGCAGTCCCTCCGACATGGGATTTTCATGCCGGAGGGATGGTCTTATCAGCAGGTTCCGGTCTGGATCTCACGGCGGATCATGCGATCGATCTTGTCTGCCATCGTCTCTTTGGCGTCCTCGCTGAAATGGATCCCGACAAGATAAGTGATCTTGCCGACGGTCGTCTTCAGGAGAGGATCCGGCGCGGCGGCCGGAGTTGCCTGTGCTTCATTAGTCCTCATCATCTCTGTATCCATACTTCGGTCCCATCCTTTCTTCCTGTTCAAGCCGCTTCAGTTCTTCGCGCATCTCGGAGAGGCACTTCTCGAAGTTCTCCCTGTCACGGTCCAGATAGACCGCCAGATTCCGCAGGACCTTCGGGAAGAAGATTGCCCAGTCTTCATCGTCAAAGCACTGGTCGATCTTTTCCTTCAGGACAAACATCTGGGCACGAACTTCCTCGTTCCCCACGTGCGGGATGATCTGTTCAAAGCGGGCAATGGTGTCCTCGCGGTCCACACAGCCGATGCAGTAGATCAACATAGCGTCGCCGTATACAAGATTCAGTCTTTTCATTTTCGTAGATTCCT
>Ga0256404_1000483_pt1 | contig 103498 bp, 98 predicted proteins | sample RumenRJG_01DNA_FD_185990 | JGI IMG/M metagenome (GOLD analysis project Ga0256404, IMG submission 185990) | Bovine rumen microbial communities from Lethbridge, Alberta, Canada - RJG_01 | ecosystem: Host-associated > Mammals > Digestive system > Stomach > Rumen | place: Canada: Alberta...
TTCATTTATGGAAAATATAATCACAAGAGACCACATACACACAATGGTGGTCGTACTCCTTATGCAGCTCGTTATGCTGCATAGGAGAAACTATCATAAAGTGTTACAATTTTGCTTGACAACAACACATATTGGATTATATTTCGCTTAAATATCTAATGAAATTAACATTGACACTAACTCTCCTTAAAAGTTCCATAATAATTTTCTAGCAATAAATCACTAATATTACGAATAATATAGTTATTCTCATTTATCTTAGGAACTACCTTAAAACAATCATCCAGGAAACTAATAAAGGAAGCATCATTTTCAGCATACTCCAATTTCTCTTTGCTATTGATATTTTCGTATATTTTTTGTATTTGTTTTTCAAAACGATTGTCATCATAATAGAACGTATAGTATGCATTCAACTCATCTGCACACAAAACTGCGGAAATGTTATTCTGTTCCATACTCTCGTATTCCTTTTTCACTTCTGTAATTTCCTGTTTCAATATTTTTTTAACCTCTTTTTGATCCAACTCATTTATATGTCCATTTTCATATAAACACCAAACAAGAGAACCAATTTCATCTTTTTTATTCTTTTTAGACTTATTATCGTTAAACCAACTTACCAATCCATCTTTTAAATCATATCCATCTAACAGGTGTGTTCCTTTTAATTCATTATAAATAGTAATGTTCTCGTAAATTTCAATTCCCCCTTCTTCATTTTCGGTTGGTAACTCTTGAAAAAGCTTTAGCTCCTTATTATAGTAATTTTTTAACAATTCCTGTAACTCACCTGTTTTTCTTGAGCCTGTTCTATCCCCAATGTAACACATTTCTGCAATAAGCTTTGCATCCAATGCATACCCTGCATCCAAGTCTATTTTTAATATTTGGTTTGCCTTTGTAGCTATCAGTGAAGAATACTCCTCGGATAAATCAACTCCTCTTGTATGTAATTCTTGTTCCAGATGCAACGCATTTGCAATATATTGCGTTTGAAGCAGCAACGCATTATCCCTATCATAAGCCTTCAATTTATAGTTAAAATATGTTCTTGAGCCTATATATAGCAAAATTGTTGCTACCACTGCCGCAATTACTCTATATCTTTTCTTCATTTTTCCCTTCTCACTTTCCATATTATTTTACAAATTTAAAGTTAATTATATCTGTTTTTAAAAACAAAGTCAATTTTTTACCTTTCTTTTCAGTTTTATTCAAAACTTTTTTCCCAGAATGATATTCCACTATTAAAACAACAATCATAGGCAGAACACACAAATTAACGAAAACTCTCCCTATCGTAATAACTTGTCCACACAAAAATAATCAGGTATAATAAATAAGGAACGAAAATCATGTACTCTCAACAGACTTTATTTTTTGTAACAGTTCAGCCGGGCAAAAATGATTGTTGTCCTCGGCTGAACTGTTACTATTTTTTTAACACTATGGGGGGTAAGAAACATACTTGTACAAAAGGGGGATTATTCGTATGAGAACCAAAAAACTTTTAGCAGGCATCTTGACAGTGTCCTTGGCAATGTCTGGTATGCCAGCCACAGAAACACAGGCAAAAGCCCCGTGTACCGTCTTTAAAAAAAACACAAGAGGTTACCGTTGGTAAAACCGTTACACTAAAACTGAACGCCAATGGTAATAAACTCACCAAAACAAGCTACAAAGTCACCAACAAAAAAATTGCCACAGTCAAAAAAAGCGGCAAGTACAATGCAAAAATTAAGGGGGTTAAAGTTGGAACTACAAAACTAAAAGCTACTGTTTGGTATAAATTCAAAAAGAAAAGTACAAAAAAGACGCTTACTTGTACGATCAAAGTAAAAAAGGCAACTGTTGTGGCAACGAAAAAGCCTACCGTAACCGACACCAAGTGCCACTCCTTTTCTAGGAGAACCTACGATTCCAGCAAGCTCTGCAACACCTGTGGTAACTACTAGCCCAAATGTGAGCAGTACTCCACTAAATACTACGCAAACTCCAGAGCTTACTACACCACCAGCGGCTTCTCTTCAACCAACCATCACTTCAGAACCAACCGAAACACCGCAAGCCACCGCAACGACCGGTTCTTTCGAAGAATGGCCACAGGACACACCCGCACCAACCATCGAAGCCTCTCTCACTTTCAGCGAAGACGGAACCTGTGTAACAGGAATCAATAATAAAGAGGAAGCTACCTATATGAAAATTCCTGAAGGTGTCACAGAAATTGATGCACACCTTTTTGCTAATAATAGTTCTCTTCACTGGGTGGAATTTCCATCAACCTTAAAGAAAATTGGAAATTATGCTTTTTATGATTGTTCAAATCTAGAGGAAATTATTCTTCCAGAGGGCTTGACAGAATTGGGAACTGAAGTATTTTCAGATTGTACTCGTGTGAAAAAAATCGTGATTCCTTCTACCTTAAAAAAGATACCTTATAAGGCATTTTCTTTCTGTAGTAGTGTAGAGGAAATTGTTATTTCAGAAGGTGTAGAAAACATTGGTACATGGGCATTTATTTATGACTACTCTCTAAGGGAGATACAACTACCACAATCTACAAAAATAATTGGAGAGGATGCTTTTTGTAATACCAGACTTACCTCTGTAACCATTCCTTCAAATGTAACACAGATTGGCACCAGAGCCTTTGGTATTCCTACATTAACCCAATTAACTGTATCACCTGAAAACCCATACTATGACAGCCGTGATAATTGCAATGCTTTGATTGAAACTGCCAGCAATACTTTGATCATTGGCTGTTACACGACAACGATACCAGACACGGTTACTGCTTTAGGACCAAGTAGCTTTCAGGGTATTCTCTTTGAGACAATCACTATTCCTGACAACATCACTTCCATTGGGAAAAGTGCATTCTCCCGGTGTCCAAACTTAACCAGCCTAACATTTCCGAAGCATCTTGAAGCTATTCCTGACAATGTAGCCAATATGTCTCAGAAATTAGAACAAGTTACCATTCCTTCCAGTGTACAGTCTATTGGAGAAATGGCATTTGCGGAATGTAGTGCTTTAAAAAATGTAACGATTGAACCAGGTGTAAAAACAATTGGACAAAGTGCCTTTACCCAAACTGCCCTAGAAGAAATTGTTCTTCCTGATACAGTTACAGATTTAGGAGGCTATACATTCCAGCTTTGTAAAAGCCTTAAACATATTACGCTTCCTAGCAAATTATCGAAAATAAAACCTTACACCTTTGACACTTGTACTTCTTTACCAGATATTTCATTACCTGATACTGTGACCGAAATTGGACCAAGTGCCTTTAATGCTTGCCAAAAACTGGGTAATATAACCATTCCTAGTGCTTGCACGAGCATTGGTTCTAATGCTTTTTCTTATTGTAGAAGTTTTACTAACGTAACCTTACCAGACAACCTGACTTCACTTGGGTCATCTGCATTTGCTAGCTGCTCACAGATTGAATCTATCAGCATTCCTGCAAATCTGACAAATATAAAAAATGGAATATTTGCTGACTGTCCTAAGCTATCCAGCATAACCGTAGCGGCTGACAATCCTAAATATGACAGCAGAGATAACTGTAATGCTATCATTGAAACAGCAAGCAATGCTTTAATTATGGGTTGTCAAAGCTCTACCATACCAAAAGGCATCACTGCCATTGGAGCAGGGGCATTTGAAGGCTGTCAAACCTTAACCAAGGTTGTACTGGAAGATACCGTAACAACAATCGGCGATCAAGCATTTTATAACTGCAAGAACCTTACGGATATTACTATTCCAGAAAGTGTCACTTCTATCGGACATGGTGCTTTTCGCGCTTCTGGTATTAGCAGTTTAGTACTTCCTTCCACTTTAGAGAAGGTTTCCGCCTATATTGCCGCAGAATGTGATAACTTAAAAACAGTGGTAGTAAAAGATGGACCAAATCGGATTGAAGATATGGCATTTGGTGACTGCAAAAACCTTACAAGTGTAACGCTCCCAGATAGCATTAAAGAATTTTGGGTACATACGTTTCGAAACTGTTCTTCTTTACCAACCGTTACACTTCCTGCCAATCTTAAAACCCTTGGTTACGGAACATTTGAAGGCTGTGAAAGTTTAACAGATATTACCCTTCCTAGCGGTATCACAGCCATACAAGATACCACATTTATGAGTTGTAAAAGTCTAAAGACTCTCACGCTTCCAGCAAGGGTAACCAGTCTTGGCTCAAATGCCTTTTGCGCAAGCGGCTTAGAAGAAATAGTATTACCAGTAGGTATCACAGAGCTTTCCCCCGCTTTGTTTTCTAACTGCAAGAGTTTGAAAAAGCTTACGATTTCATCTCCGATTACCTCTTGTGGTAACTCGGCACTTTTCGGCTGTGATAACTTAACCTGTATTGTTTATCAAGATACTACATACCCTTCTGTGGATGCATTTTTGGCGGTTGTAGAAAAGTAATAGTTGCAAAAATTTTATTTATCAGAGTATATGAGGCATGGCGATAGTCATGCCTCAAACTATGTTCGCATTTAAAGAGACTCAGCGGAACCTATCAAATATACAAAGTAACGAAAAAATTCGTAACAGTTCAGCAATTGACGAAACATTTTCCTTGTCAATAATTTCAATCTATGGTATTCTTTTTTAGATGACGAAAATATAATAATTTGAGTATTAAAAGCGCAATACGATGTTATCTTTTGAAACTCTCATTAAAAATTGGAGGTTACTTTATGCAACAAGCTCTGATAGATTGGTACAATGCCAGTCTCGGAAATTTTTTACCAAAAGAACTATTTGTGTTTTTTGTTTCCATGTTACCACTGATTGAATTACGTGGTGGATTGATAGCTGCTTCTGCCTTAAACATTCCATTGGTACAGGCAAATATCATATGTATTCTTGGAAACTTAGTTCCAATTCCTTTTATTCTTTTGTTTATTAAAAAGATATTTGAATTTATGAAGAAACATAATATTTTAGCGGGATTGGTTCATAAACTGGAAGATCGTGCATCAAAAAAATCGGACGGTGTGGAAAAAGGAGAATTTCTCTTCCTGCTATTATTTGTAGGAATACCGCTTCCTGGAACAGGTGCATGGACAGGTGCTCTTATCGCATCTTTACTGGAATTTGATATTAAAAAAGCATCGATTGCTATTTTTATTGGAATCCTTTTAGCAACCATTATTATGGACATTGTTTCTTATGGAGCATTAGGGTTGCTTTTCCACTAATTTCATTTAGGCACACGCTTACAAACAAAAGATGCTGGGAATTACCCAAAGGAGAACAATCTCTTCTGGTAACTCTCAGCATCTTTTATTTTACATTCTATACCAAATCCTTAACACCCAAGCCAAGGCTTCGTACTATCCTAATGAACCAATGTCATTTCGTTATCTTAACACTTTTTATGTGAGTCAAGCGGATATTCGCGATCCGCTCTGCTACTTGCTCATAACACGATGCCTAACCTCTTATGCTCCTGGTTCCACTGTTACCTCTATCGTTGGAGACGGAGTTGCCATCTCTTCCTTCTGTTCTTTCTTGCTATTCTGCCATGTTGTAAATCCAATAAATCCAACAATAACAAGTAACATAAACACAATCATAAAGCGGTGTGCCTTCTTCTCTTCATCTGAATCGTAACCCATGAAATAAGACCTTCCTTCTATCTAATTTTTCCCATAGGATATAACGTAACAATACGCATCCTCTTTTTTAGAAATTTCAAATTCCTCTTTTATTGTAAAGAATTGTGTTGGAATCGTTGCCTTCAAAATTTCTCTATCGTAACAATATAACACAAGTATGGAGCCTTTGCCAATATGTTCTTTGATTTTTGTCCAGAATTTTTTATACAGCAATGTAATATCTGTCTTTGTTTTTTGTCCAATTGCTCTTGGCATATTTGAAATCACTTCGTCGAATAAATATGCATGCTTAAAATCAAAAAAGTCACGATTAATATAATTGATTCGCAATCCTGCTAATTCTGTATTTCTCCTAGCTGCCTCAATACCTTTACCAAACAAATCTATGCCGTACATATCTCCAGTAGGAAGAAAACGATTGCGTTCGATCAACATAGTACCTACACCACAAAATGGATCTAACACTTGTGCATTTTCTGTCAAATAGTCCTTTGTCAACTGCATTACAAGTGCTGCATTGACTGGTTGAATACTGCTGGATAATGCCTCCTTTCGATAAGCAAAACGCTCATCTTTTAAGGTAAATAATTTTATCAGAAAGTTAAAGTTCCCTGTTTTATTCTGTACCAGACGAAGTTCTACTTCATAACGGGAAGTACTATTAATTAACTGATTTCCACTTTTTTCCTGTAAATATTCGCCTAGTTTCTTTGTAAATGTACTCTTTTGCTTTAAATCCATCTTATTTTTGCATTCAATACGAAAATAAAATGGACCCTCACCCTCATGACGTTCCTTTAAGAAAGTAAGAAGAGAACTATCCAACATCTGCTTTGCAAGCATGCATGCAATTTCATCTATCGTTTCTCCTCTTTTCTCCAAACTGGACTTGTCCTCTAAAACAAAAAGCAATTCCTTAAATGTACGCACCTCTAAAATTTCTCTTAAATCCGATGTTCTCGCCTGTACCCCTGCATTAAACACTTTTGGTCGATGACTTTTGATCTGTTCTGCTGTTACTTCTTTAAAGTTTCGATTCGTCATAAGAATAATACGGGAAGGTACCTTCCATCCTGTAAAAGTATGTTTTTGATAGCCTTCCAATGCCAGAATCATATCCTGCAACAGTTTGCATTCTTCTTTTATATGCTTTCGATTGCTTTCCTCTATTTCCTGAGATTGTAACTCTTGCAGACGTTTTTTAAACGCTTCTAAATACTGACGGTAATCCAATTCCCGCATAGCAGTAAGATAACTGCTCTTTACAAACATTGTCCCTTCTTTTTCATAGGCATCATACAGTTTTGTAAGTGCCTCTTGTACTCCAAGTTGTCCCAAAATCAATGCCACATTCTTTCGTACTTTAGGTTCTTCACTTTTTAACAAATCATAAAACAGATCTAATTGATTATTCAACGCATATAATAAAGCTGTCCTTCCTGCACTATCTTTACATGCCGCTTTTAATGCAATTAGATTTTTCCGTACTTCCACTCCATCTTCTATCTGTTTTAAATATTCTCGAATCATTCTTTCATCTCCATACTTGTATCTGCATCTTACATTCAGAAATATATGTATACATTCTTACTTGTAATCCACCTGTTCCAAAAAAAGTCCAACACTACTTACCGTTGCTCCAGCCTGCTGCCTATCCTTTTTTTCCAAGGCTTGTCGAACCTGCTGTATTCCACATTTTCCAGTCCCTACTTCTAAAAGAGTACCCGTTAAAATTCGCACCATATTATAAAGGAAGCCATCTGCTGTAAAAGAAAAGTATATCCCATGCTTCCAGGGCAAAATCTCCACAGAATATAGCGTACGAACCGTATCCTTTTGCTTTTTTTGTATTCCTGCTCTCGATTTACTGGAAAAGCCCAAAAAATCATGTGTTCCAAGAAGTATTTCCACTGCTTGTTTCATTTTTCCCACATCCAGCTTTTCTGGTACCCATAGTGCATACTTTCTGGAAAATACACATGGTGCTTCCTTTCTTGTATCAATATAATAACAATATGTCTTTTGTTTTGCATCATATCTGCTGTGAAAATCATTCGAAACATATGTGGCATCCAAAATGCGAATGTCTTCAGGTAATTGTTTGTTACACTCCATACGAAAAAAATGCAAACGTTCCTCTATATTTTTTCCTTCTGTAAGAAAAGCAGATGGCACAGAAAAATTCGCCACCTGCCCCTTCGCATGCACTCCCGCATCTGTTCTTCCAGAACCTGTCAGTCGAACCGGATACTGCACGATTTCTCCTATCACAGTTTCCAGCATTCCTTGAATAGATTGTTTCTGTTGTTTTCCTCCAAGGCGTTGCCAGCCTAAATATCCTGTACCATCATAGGCAATTATAATCTTTATATTTTTCACTAGCTATCTCCCCAATTGGATGGTGCTGTACACACAGTCTGAATATCAAAATCCAATCTTACGTCCGAATCAAAATTGCGAATCTCTTTGTATTTTTCAGAAATACGTTTTGCAACCATTTTTGCGTTTTCTATCGATGAATCCATCAAAATCACTACATATTGGCTACTACTATAATTTGTTGCCACATCACTTCGGCGTATAGATTCATTGACCGCTTTTTTCAAATTTTCCATTGCATAAAACAACTCCTGCACATCTGGCGGAGTACCTTTTACATTCTGCAGTGTAAATAAAACCGTCTGCACCTTTTGATTGGTACGACCAATGTAACGGGCAATGAAACGATATATCTTCTTAAATCCATCATATTCGACCTGATAGGCTCCTTTATTGTAACCAACTTCCTGTATAAATGAACGCAAATGTTCCAAATCAATCTGCGTATTCTTCTTACAAGCACCCGTTGATGCCACACCACCTTCTTCACTATAAAAATGATACGAACCCTTATTATTCTGCTTCACAAAATATAAAGATTTGTCTGCATTCTGATAAAGATGACTAAAGCATCGCCCATCCAAAGGAGATACTGCAATTCCGGTAGAAACAGCAATATTACCCCCATCCGGTTTCAACAGCCGCTTTTCCAAAGTCACTACAATCTGTTCTACTTTTTCTATAATCATAGCATAGGAACTTATGTTTTTTAAAAATACGATAAATTCATCCCCACCCAGCCTACAAACAATATCATCCCTGCGGGTAAGTGCCTTTAACGTATTAGCAAACTCAACTAAAATCTCATCTCCAATAATATGTCCAAATTTATCATTAATTTGCTTGAAATCATCCATGTCTATCATAAGCAATGTACCACGATTTCTTCGCTCGCACAAATAAGTATTAATCTGTTCTTCTGCATAAGAACGATTAAAAAGCTTTGTTAACGGATCGCGATTCACCATATTGTTCATTTCGTCTATTACTGCGCATTTTTGGTACATATCACTTTGTAAATCACGAATTCGCTGTTCTGTCTTACACACTCTTTGCACTCTGGAACGGATTCCGACAGCACTGCATGGACGAAAGATAAAATCCGCTGCCCCTAAATGGATACATTTCTTTTCAAACTCTTCATCCTCACCATCCGATATTACAATCATTGGTATGCTTGTCAATTCATCCACACGTTTCACATATTCTATTATCTTTAACACGTCTATATCCGGTGCACTATTTTCCATAAGAATCAAGTCCGGTAATTTATGCTGTAAGATTGTAAACGTTTCCTGCTGCGTACTACTGGTAAATATTTTGTATTCTCCTTCTAAAGCAGCCGTCAATTTTTTCATCTGTTCCAGATCATTTTCAACAATTAGAATGTGTTTCATACCATATCCTTCCCTCTTTCATTTTCCCCGTTGTCCACCAAAATCCTCAGTCGATTTTAGTTTACCATAAAAGCCAAAAAGTTTTCAACTAATCTCTGCATTTTTATTGTTACTAGTCACGCTAGTGTGTGAACAGTAACATATTCAGGCATATCCTCTGTACCGTAACTTTTTATCACTTTGTATATTAAACATTTTTTGAATGTTTCCCTCTGAATTGCACGATCTTATACACATCCTGATTTGCACCAAGCACAACAACATGATCTCCTTCGCAAAATACATAATCTCCTCCTGGCATAGGAAACATCTTTTCGTCTCTTTTGATTGCTAAGATGTTTACATTATAGTTCTTTGCAATCCCCAGTGCGACTATACTTTTTCCCACCCATTCTGAAAGAATGGATATTTCAAATATACCATAATCCGCAGTTAAATCCTCATAATCAAATATATTATCTGAATTATAACGAATTGCTAATTTTTCCGCATATTCTTTTTCAGGAAAAATCACTTCATCTGCCCCAACACTTTTTAAAAACTTTTCCTGTCGTTCTTTTCTCGCATTTACGATTACATGTTTCGCCCCAAGTTCCTTAAGCATACTAGTGATTTCCAATGAATCATACGCATTTTCCCCTATTGTAACAAAACAATAATCAAAATTGTTTACCCCTAAAGATCGCAATACCCCTTCATTAGTACAATCTCCAGAATAACAGTCACTAAATTCCGGAGAAAGTTCCTGTATCAACTCCTCATTCTGGTCTACGATCATAACCTCATTTCCTAAGTCCTGCATACGTCTTGCAAGATAACTTCCCAATCTTCCCATTCCAATTACCAAAACTGTTTTCATTTTTCTACCCTTTCTTATCCAATCATGATTCGTTCTGCTGGTCTTTTATGAGGCGCCTCTCTCTTGCGCTCTGCAAATACCGATAACAAAGATAATCCTCCAATACGACCACCATACATTAAAATAATCAAAATCACTTTCGTCACAACACCTGCCTGTGCCGTTAATCCCTGTGACAAACCTGCTGTTCCCATTGCAGAAGCCGTTTCAAACAATGCACTTGCCAAACTTACACTTTCAATATTACAAATGATCATGGTTGCTCCCAATACAACTCCTACATAAACAAAACAGATCACTGCTGCGTGCTTGATCAAATCTTTATTTAGTCGCCGCTTAAACACTGTAATATCCGTATCTCCTCTACTCATTCCAATCACAGACATAACCATCACTGCAATTGTCGTAGTCTTAATACCTCCAGCAGTAGAACCTGGACATCCACCAATAAGCATAAGTATTACCGTCAAAAGGCTTCCAGATTGCGAGAGTTGTGCCAAATCAAATCCTGCGAACCCCGCTGTTCTGGTCGTTGCTGACATAAATCCACTGGATAATAATTTTTGTGGCAATGTCATTCCTTTTAAATGATACTGATTTTCAAAAATAAAATACAAAAACCATCCGCCAAAAAGTAACACACCTGTAGAAATCAGTGCTAATTTTGTATGCAAGGAATATTTTTTTACATGATATCCATTTTTTCGTATATCGGACCAAACCTGAAATCCAATTCCACCTACAACAATTAAAATAGCAAGCGGAACCATCACCGCAGCATTTTGCTCATATAATCCCAATGAGGAACCTTCTTTATATCGTCCCATCAAATCAAATCCTGCATTACAAAATGCGGAAACAGAATGAAATATTGCATTATAGCAACCTCGCAGCATCCCCATTTGCGGAACAAAACTAAAGGCAAGTACCAACGCACCAAATCCCTCACAACAAAATGTGATGATTGCCACCTTTTGAATCAAACGTATAATACCACTAATACGCATATTTCCGGAAGAAACCATTAGAATTCTTCTCTCACTCAATCCAATTCGTCGCTTTGTAAAAACTGCCAGCAACGTTATGATCGTCATGAAACCTAATCCACCAATCTGAATCAAACAAATGATTACAATCTGACCAAATAAACTCCAATGACAGTAAGTATCATATGCAATTAATCCCGTCACACAAGTTGCACTGGTTGCAGTAAATAACGCATTTAATGGATTTGTCCATACTCCATCTCTAGAAGCAATTGGAAGCGTTAGCAAAAACGTCCCCGACAAAATCACAAGCAAAAAACTTAGTGCAATTAGTCTTGTCTGACTAATATATTTCAACTTTTTAAACATTCTTTCTCCCTTTTTTAATATAGAAAGAAGTAAGGAGCAAAAATTATCCTGCTCCTTACTCTATATTACCAGTTACCACTGTTTTCTTTATGCGTTTTCTTTCTCCATAAGTTTACAAATTTCGTCTACTCGGTCATCATAAAATTCACTTATGTAAACAACACACATTTCCTTTTGTCCACCATATTTACCACGTTTCACCAAAGGAATTTTTTCCCATCTCTCCGAAAATGAAATTTGCTTGTCCAGTAAAATTTTTCGAAGTTTTTTTCGTTCTTCTTCACTACTTGTACGAAAAAGTTCGATATCCATATTATCCTCTCCATTTCCATCGTCATCTGACTATACTACTATTTTATCCTATTATTCACCATCTGTCTAATATCATCCTTAGATTTTTTTAACACAAAGGCAAGTTCATTTACTAATTGTCCCCATATTTTTTCTAAAATTTCAGCAACAGAAGGGGAAATTTCTTCTTTCCTCTTTAACAGATAACTACTGGCTTTTCCCCAAGAATCAGGCTCCCCGCCTTCTAATATTTTCTGTGCTTCTTCCACTGTTATTGTATCTACTTCAAGTGCATCATTACCATTAATTGTCATTTTTATTTTTTCCAAGACAGACATTGCCTGCTCCGGTGTCATCAGCTTTCTTAAAACAGTCTCATGATTTTGCACCGGAATATATGCCTTTTTTTTCTTATCTGCTGCTGACTGTAATACATAATACTCCATTTGCTGTTCTCGTCCAACCACAAGCTTTGTAACTTTTTCCACCATACAGACACCAAAGGTGCTATCCATAATATATTCCTTTTTCTCAAACAAAGTCCTTATGCTCCTTTTCTAGTTAAATGAGATTTTATCTAACAAGGTTTGACTAGCTACGATGTCATAGTGTTTTTTCCATTTTGAAAATTCCTTTTGAAATTGCTTCTTTTCTCGCTCTTTTAAGATTTCCTCTTTATATTTTGATTTTTTTTCTGGATTATTTCCTTTTTTGGCAATTTCATCATCCGATACATTTGTATCAATCGTTCCACTTACAACATCATACATTTTTTTTGCCAATGCATGGTCTTTATAAATCTTAGCTACCAGCTCTTTTGTCAAATGATATGCCTTAGCATCCCTGGGAAGAGACTCTACATATTTTTCTGCGTTTACTTCTGCTTCATTCGCCTCTTCCTCCGAAAGGTCATATCCCTGCAACTGTGCCTCCTGACAAATAATCTTCACCTGTGCAATTTCGTTTACCAACTCTTCTTTTGCATATTCCTCTATACTTTTTCCTTTTTCATAATTATACTGCCAAACTTCTGAAGTAAGAGAGCCATCATAATTTGTTTTCAATTGATATATATAAAATAGCATCTCATTCAGCGTAACCTCTTCGTCTCCAACCGCCATAACACAAGTGTCCATTTTTAAATTCTCTTTTTCGAAAGATGTCACCGTTTCTTCTTTCTCTTTCACGTTCGATGTCTCTTTCTTTTTTCCACAAGCGGTTCCACTAAATGCCAGCAATACTGCCATTCCTAAAGCAATACCCTTCCTCCATTTTATATTTTTGTGCAAACTCATATAAGCTCCTCCTTCATATCTTGCAAAAATTCTATTACATTTGGAAAGAAATTCTTACTATCATCCTTTCCAGCCTGTTTTTTCTTACTCCAGGTCAGTACAAATACAGGTGTAGGGTTTACTGAAAATTGTAATCTTCCCTTATATTTTTCCAATAATAGTGGAATCTTTTCCACTTTGATTTTTGCTTGCGCAAACATAGTAAATTCCAGTTCTTTTTGCTTTTTCTGTTTTACCTGTTCCACATAAACCTGATGCGCCATCGACTTTAATAATACTATATTTAACAGATTCTGTACAGCCTTTGGCATATCTCCAAAGCGGTCCACCAGTTCTTCCTGCATATCCATCCACTCATCTTTGTTTTCAATACCAGCTATACGCTTATACATTTCCAGTTTTTGATATTCGCTTCGAATATAAGTAGCTGGGATATAAGCATCTACATTCACATCTACCATTGTTTCAAAGGAGGCTTCTACTTCCTCTCCCTTAAATTCCTTGACTGCCTCCGTAAGCATCTTGCAATATAAATCATATCCAATTGCTTCCATATGTCCATGTTGTTGCTCACCCAGAAGACTTCCGGCGCCCCGAATCTCCAAATCTGTCATGGCAATCTTAAAACCGGAACCCAATTCCGTAAATTCCCGCATTGCCTGTAAGCGCTTCTCCGCCACCTCTTTTAATACTTTATTTCTTCGATACATCAAAAATGCATACGCAGTACGATTGGATCTTCCTACACGCCCACGAAGCTGGTACAATTGTGACAAACCTAATTGATCTGCGTCGTGAACAAGCATTGTATTTACGTTTGAAATATCCAATCCGGTTTCCACAATGGTCGTAGATACTAACACATCCAGCTCTCCCTGAATAAATTGATACATGATTTTCTCCAATTCACGAGAACTCATCTGCCCATGTGCACAAGCTACCGTAGCATGTGGCACTAATTCCGCAATATGCACCGTCACTTCCTGAATATCCTTTACTCGATTGTATACATAGAAAACCTGACCATTTCTGGCAAGTTCACGGTTGATTGCCTCACGGACGATTTCATCATTCTGCTCCACTATAAAGGTCTGTATCGGCATACGGTCCACAGGAGGTTCCTCTAATACGCTCATATCTCGAATACCAATCAAACTCATATGAAGCGTTCTTGGTATCGGCGTTGCAGATAAAGTAAGCACATCCACATTTTCCTTTAACATCTTGATTTTCTCTTTGTGGGTTACTCCAAAACGTTGTTCCTCATCCACGATTAATAATCCCAAATTGTGATATTTTACATCTTTTGATAGCAAACGATGGGTTCCAATTACAATATCTAACTGCCCCTTTTTTAATGCTTCCAAATCTTTTTTCTGCTGCGCAGGTGTGCGGAAACGAGATAACATGCCGATTTTTATCGGGAACTCCTTCATTCGCTGTATAAAAGTATTATAATGTTGCTGTGCTAAAATCGTAGTGGGTACTAAAAAGGCTACCTGTTTTCCATTATCAACCGCTTTAAAGGCTGCACGAATTGCAATTTCTGTCTTTCCAAATCCTACATCTCCGCAAATCAGTCGATCCATAATCTTGGTACTTTCCATATCTCGTTTCGTAGCCTCAATGGCTGAGATTTGATCTTCTGTTTCCTCATAAGGAAACATCTCCTCAAACTCACGCTGCCAAAGACTATCTGTATCAAAATGATACCCAATCTTTTCCTGTCGCTTTGCATACAATGCGACCAATTCTTTTGCCACTCGACGGACAGAAGAATGTACCTTACTTTTTGTTTTTTTCCACTCAGCAGAATTTAGCTTATTCATTTTTGGCTTCTTGCCATCTCCACTAGAATATTTCTGTAATACTTCAAGCCCAGTAGCAAGTACATACAAATTTCCGCCATCTGCGTACTCTATTTTTACATAATCTTTTACTGTTTTATCTACCGTAATTTTTTCAATTCCTTTATAAATACCAATTCCATGATTTTCATGAATCACATAATCGCCAACATTTAATTCTGTAAAATTTTGAATGGATTTACCATCATACTGTGTCTTCTTCTTTTTTCGCTTTGCTTTTTTTTCTCCAAATATGTCACTTTCTGATACAAAAGCTACTTGTAACAGCGGGTACGTAAAACCTTTATGCAGATTTCCCGTTGTGATCATTATGGTGCCAGGCTCTAACTCTCGTTCTCCACTCTCATGAAAAAATGCGGATAATTCATATTGTTTTAAATCTTCACTTAATCGTTTGGCACGACTAACGGAACCAGAAAACAATACCACACGATAACCTTTCTTTTTCCAGTTTGTTAAATCATTCACAAGTAATTCGAAATTATGATGATAAGGTGCAACGGATGTAACCATCATATCTGCCTTTTCCTTCACATTCCAATGTTTTGCTTTATAATCTAACATACTAAGCAGTATTGTCTTTTTCCCTGTTAGTTTAGCTACCAGTTCTTCATATGGATAAATAACATCTGTCTGAGAAGGTAACAAATATCCCTTTTCCAAACGATGACTCATACTTTCACGAAATTCAAAATCCACCGCATTGGCATGCTCCTCCACATGCGATGGTTCATCCACAAAAAACAGAGTGTCTTCCACAGGAAAATAATCAAATAAGCTTTCCGTCTCCTTAAAAAACACATCCATAACGCTTTCTAATCCAGCATTGGCACCGTAAATGGTGAGATTTTCTATAAATTCAGATACCGTCTGTTCCAAGCGATGCGCTTCTTCTGTCTTAAATTCACTCCGCAATACTTCTGTCTGTGTTTTTAATTCTTTTTTCAGCTTTTTTATTCCCTGTGCCATTTCCTCTTCACTTAAAATCACCTCGGAAGCAGGGTACACTTTAAGCGAAGAAACATTTTCAATGGAACGCTGGCTTTCTACATCAAATGCACGAATGGTATCTACTTCATCATCCCATAATTCAATACGATAGGGATTTTCTTCCGTCAAAGGATAGATATCAATAATACCACCTCGAATAGCAAACTGACCACTTCCATCCACCTGTCCTACATGCTCATATCCCATGTGAACTAATTGTTTCTTTAATCGGTCAATATCTATAATTCCTGCCTCGCTAATCGTAAGCACATGCTCTGCCCACCTTTTTAGTGGTAATAACTTATCCATACCACCATCCATCGTTGTAATAATACACATAGGCTGTTTTTCAATCAAACCACGAAATACTTTTAAACGTTGCCGCACAATCGCATTTCCCCGGACATCTGCATTATAAAAAATGGCATCCTTTGCAGGGTAAAAATATACCCGTCGGTCATATAGTTTATAATCTTCATACAGTTCCTTCGCTTTTATCTCATTTTCCGCAAGAATGACTTTATATAAATATGTTTCTCCCAGACCAGCCATCAAATGCACTTTCTGCGAATCCATACATCCCGTTACCTGTACCGGGGTTTGTTTGTTCTTTATGCTTTTTTGTATATTACCAAATTCCTCCAGTTCAGAAAAGGGTGCAAATAAAAAGTTCATAAACAATAGACCTCCAAAAACTATTTTTTCGAATCTCAAAGTCACAAATCAGATGTCTCCATCTAATTTGTGACTTTTTCATTCCTGTATTTTATATAATTACCTATTCTGTTGCATTTGTCGCATCCAAATTCTCAATACTTCCCATAAAGTAAATCATATTTGTCTCTTTATCGCGTATCACATAAATAAATGGACGATTTACACAAAATTCTACATATTGCGGTTTTATTGGAGCTGCTCCGGTATTTGCCACAATAGCAGTAGATGCAGCGGCTTTTACACCATCTTCCTTTACATCAATCACCGTTTTATGCAATACCGTATCGATATAAGCATTTTCCTTATTATCCCCCTGTATTCCCGGAAGTTTTGCATTCTCTTTTTCAAATACCTTTGTGATACCCATATCCTGCAACTGTGATTTTAATGCTTCTGCATTATACTCTGACTTAAATCTTGGCATAGTTACCTCTGCACGACAAGTTTTTAATTTACCAATTCCATCAAATAATGCATTTTTCTGTTCTGTGGTTAAAGCATTAAAACATTCCTGTGTTGTCTTCTTTTCATCTGCTGATAATAAAATATCCATTGCGTATCTGCCACTCTCAAAATCGAGTTCTATCATACGAATTCCATCTTTTTTCAAATATCTTACATATTGGAATGCATCTGCATGCATCATATCTACATCTGTTGTTTTTTCTTGTCCATAAAATTTTTGTTTTCTTGTTAAATCCGTTGAAAAATATTCTGCTAACCATTTACCATCAAACCAAACAGCATTCGCCAATACACTGTAGGTATTATTCTCTACATCCTGATTTAAAAGACTTGGAATACTACCGTTTGTTTTGTCAGAAACCCATTTATTAATCTGTTCTTTCGGATTTCCATTTGCAAAATCCATAGAATAGTCCTCTGCATTATAGTACTCTTTTAAACCTTCTATATACTTTTTCTGTGTATCACTGTCAAAAGAATATGTAGTATTATTCTTCCAAATACTATTTGCAATATACAGTTGCTTTCTATTATTATTTGCATTTTCTTCATGAAGTTTTTTCATCTGCTCGTTCCAAGCATCCACATCTGTAACCTTCATAACATTTAAGATTTGTTCCTTTGTTTCCCCGTCTGCAGCATTGTTAAGCATCATCATTGCTTCTGCAATACTATAAGGAGAAATCATAGCATTTTTAGCTTGATTGAGATTCCACAACTGATAACCAAACTGATTCACAGCTTTAGCTGCATCGGAAGTAATCTCTTCTCCATCTGGCAAAACAGTATCTGGTTCTTCCGTAATCGCTGGTGTAGTACTTACTTCCGGTGTTGTACTCACTACTGGCGTTTCCGTTGGTGTTGCCGTAATTTCAGGTATCTCTGTTGGCTCCACTGTTGCAGTTGCGGTTGGCATAACTGTTGTAGTTGGCACTACCGTTGGTATTGCAGTAGGTGCACCGGTTGGTGTCGCAGTTGGTTCCACAGTCGCTTTGGCTGTGACAACTGGTGTTGCAGTTATTTCCGGTGTTTCCGTTACCCCTGGTGTCGCACTGGCAATCGCTGCTAAAGTAGTTGCAACTGGCGTCTGCGTTGGTTCCATAGTTGGTGTCGCTGTAATTACAGGTGCCTTTGTTGGTGCTATGGTTGGTTTTACCTTTTTCTTTGTTATTACGATCTTTATCTTTTTAACCGTCTTTCCGGCTTTAACCTTCAATGTACATTTTCCTGCTTGTTTTCCTATAACCGTACACTGTCTGCTCTTTTTATTCTTTAAAGAAACAATTTTTTTACTTGTAACCGTAAATGTAGCATTTTTATTGGTCTTTACAACCTTTTTTGCTCCTACTTGCATGGATATACTCTTTACAGATACCGAAAGTTTCTTTTCTGTTCTTGCGGCATAAATTGGATTGCCCGGAATCTGTCCGAAAACAGACACTACAATTGTTGCTCCTGCCACAACTTTACATAACCATTCTTTTCTCATTTCTTTCCCTCTTCTTTCCGTCAAACATACATTTTTTTCCTCTCGTATCATATCACAAATACACCTACTTTTCAACTTTTTCAAACGAGAATCCCCGTACTTTTTTCAGCATCAAACATCATGATCCTATCGTTCCAGCGTATAATAATGATGCTTATGGTTAATTTTTTATGGTATATTTTCCTAAAATATTATAAAGGCTAAGTATGGTTATTTTCCATAGTATTATAATTTAAAAAAAGGGGGGCATTTTTTTACACAGCAAGAACAGACAAAATAATAGACAAATCAAAGAAGTTAGAGGGAAACGATTATGGAAGACAAAATACAACACAAAAAGGTGCGAAAATACAACGACAAATCCAACCGAACGGAAAAAATCAATCGAACCACCATTCTTAGCTTGACGTTTATTGAATTAATATTGATTTTAGGCTTATTTATACAAACATTTGTGTATAAGACAGCTTTTGGTAAACTTGGAATTATTCCTATCATTATTTTAATTTTAGGTATATTTTTGAATTGTGGATGCTATTTTCACAACAAAAAAAGCGAAAAGTTAAAGTACTATATGTTCTTTACCTTCTTTATTGGATGGACCTATTTGATGATATTGGGAAGTAATATCCTGGTTAGTTTTTATATTTATCCACTTATCATTGCTACCATTTTATACTATGACAAAAAATTTGAAACGATGCTATTTTATTCTATACTTATTGTTACGGCTATTCGAACAATCGTATGGGCAGTATCTGGACAATTATTTGGCGGTGACAGTGTCTCTTTTATTAGTATTGTAGTACATATTGAAATCATTATTGTATTACACAGTATCTCCAAACTTTCCAATCGATTCTCTGGGGATATGCTTGGTGCTGCGCAAGATGAAAAAAATGTGCAAACAACTATGGTAAATCAAATTTTACAAATTTCTAATGATGTACAGGATACGGTTGCCGACACGAATGATTTGATCGATCATTTAAAAACAGATGCCAGTTTAGTACATGATTCTATTGAAGATATTTCTGACAGAACACAGAAAAATGTAGATAGTGTACAGGAACAAAATCAGATGACACAACAAATCAACGCAGATATTGAAGACACTTCTGAAAATGCGAAAGTCATGGTGGAAGCTGCTACAAAGTCCTCACAGTTATTAGAGGAAAATATGGCTGTCATTGCTTCCATCCGAAACGATGCGGACTCTATCACTGAAACAAATGGCAACAAATATTGTACAGCAGTCTATTGATGCAATGGAATCACAAAACCAAAAGGTTGCGGAGGCTTCCGATGGATTTAACGAAGTACAAAATCACATTACTACATTAACACAGCGTGTAGAAAATATTAATGATAAGATTTCTAATCTGGTTCACTCCAATAATACAATTATTGAAAACATCAACCAGTTGTCCGATAGTAGTGCATCCGTTTCTGAGAGTGCACAGGAAGTAGAAGTGCGAAGTCGCCAAAATCAGACAGAAGCCGAACACGCAAAGGAATTACTGGGACAGATGCAGACTTTGATACAACAATTAGAAAAATATCATAAAGTAAAGGCCTAAAAAGTAAGTTTACTGTTTTAACACAAAAAAGATGCAGAACGTTATTCAACAAAAATACATTTTTATGAATAACCTTTTCTGCATCTTTTTTACATCCTTAGCAATCTCTTGTTTCACCACATTATTTCCAACAACCTTTTATCTATCATAATAAGTATCTAGGAAATGATGCTTTTCTCCATTTTGTTTATACGCAACTACGGTACTTAAATTTACGTTTTCCACACTTTTAAAGATATTTTTTTCCACATTCGGATTATATTTTTTCATCTGTTTAATCAATTCTTTTACTTCCATCCGTTTCGATTTGTTTTCCTCATTATTGCAAGTCGTACAAGTATCCGTAAATTTGCAGGCACACTGAATGAAATATAATCCATTATAATCTCTCCACGCTTTTATATCATCCTCACGCACTAAATATAATGGACGAATTAACTCCATGCCTTCAAAATTGGTACTATGCAGTTTTGGCATCATCGTCTGTACCTGTGCCCCATACAACATTCCCATCAAAATCGTCTCAATTACATCATCAAAGTGGTGTCCCAATGCAATCTTGTTGCAACCTAATTGTTGTGCAAAATGATACAGATGTCCCCTGCGCATACGTGCACAAAGATAACATGGGGACTTTTCAATATCATATACCGTATCAAATATATTCGTTTCAAAAATTTCAATCGGAATATTTAATTTTTTTGCATTTTCTTCAATAATCTGTCGATTCTGTTCATTGTATCCCGGATCCATCACCACAAATTTTAACTCAAAATGAAATTTATTATGCCGTTTTAACTCCTGAAACAATTTAGCCATCAACATAGAATCTTTTCCACCGGAAATACAGACTGCAATTTTGTCCCCTTCTTGTACCAATTCATATTGCTTCACTGCTTTTACAAATTTGCACCAAATGGTTTTTCGATACTTTTTTCGTAGACTTTTCTCAACTTCTTGACAGACATCCACATTTTCTTTTCGTTTCATCTCTTCTAACAACCAAGCATAATATCCGCCTTCCAAACTATAGGCATCATATCCCATGCTTATCAGTTTATCCGCCACATCAATACTAATGATACCTCTGCTACAATATATAATAATTTTTTTATTCTTTTCCTTTGGTGGTGCAGAAAGCAAATCTTCTATACTGCTTAACTGCGCTCCAGTGATACAACCATAGTCGAACTCCTTTTGACTTCTGATATCAAACAACTCATACTGCCCTTGTTCCATTTTTGCTAATTCTGCCACTGAAATTTCCATTTTTTCCCTCATTTCTGTATTCTTATAACGCTTCATCAATTCCTACATAACTTGTATAGATTATAACTTTTTTGCTATTTTTTCAAGTATTTCTTTTTCTATGTTACTCCCTTGAACATTTTTCCGCATCAATTGCCAATACAAACATCAATGCACTCAATGCATTTTGTTCCTCTGCAACATCAATAACATAAGTGTCACTCAAATGAAACAACTCTTTTGTAATCTTTGCCACCTGTAAACCAGAACGATCCATAATAGAATAATCCCATTCCCAAAAGTCCCCTTCTATTCGCCATCCATTATAATCTATATTGTATTTAGGTTTAAAAAACGCAAATTCTTTTGAAATACAGCCCAGATATTGCGTTCCCTGATACACCTCAAATTTCGGCATAAAGGTGAAAACTTTTTCCTGTACAGTTCCAATCTCATTTTTATATGTATCATAAATCTTCAGACAATGTCCCCACGCCAACTTTCCCTTTACTTCATATACCACATTTCCAGCTTCATCATAAATATCATAACTGTCCAACCATGAAAAAACTCTCTGTTTAAAAATTAACTTCATCTTTTTCTCCTTTTTCAATCCTTCTTTTCTTGCAATTTTATATTTCTATAAGTACACGAAAAGGTATCTCCCCCAAGATAAGCAAGATACCTTTTCTTTTTTCAACTATACATCACAAACATAAGGAAATCAATCTACAATTTTCCCTTGCTCTGCCTCTTTTACATATAACTTAAATACGGCAATTAATTCCTGCAAACGAGCGGCCTGTGCTGCAAGTTCCTCACTGCTGGCTGAACTTTCCTCTGCCATAGCTGTATTTTCTTCTACTACGGCTGCAATCTGGTCTGTTGCCTGCAAAATCTGACTCAATGCAGATGCTTGATTTTCAGATGCGACAGTAATTTCTCCAATATTTGAAACCAAATCTTTTGTTTTCTCTGCTGATGCCAATAATTGTTTTGCTGCTACATCTACCAATCTCTTTCCTTTTTCCACTGCCTGAATTGTATTTACAATCAATTCATTTGACGTTTCTGCTGCTTCTGCACTCTGTGTTGCCAATGCACCAACCTGTGTTGCAACGACAGCAAATCCTTTTCCTGCCTCACCTGCTCTGGCTGCTTCAATGGATGCATTTAAAGCAAGTAAATTGGTCTGTGCTGCAATATCATTGATTGTATTAATGATGCTGTCAATCTGCATAGAACTATCGTTAATCACTTCCATTGCCTCTACAACCTGTTGCATATCATCATTTCTTGAACGGATTTCTTCTCCAACAACCTGTGCCATATTATTCGCTTCTTTTGCATTTTCAGCATTCTTTTCTACTTCTTCCGATACATTTGTAATCGTAGCCTGCAATTCCTGTACTGCACTTGCCTGATCGGTTGCCCCTTCTGTGATAGCCTGTGCTCCCTGAGAAATATTATCTGCATTTGCAGAAACTTCTTCTGAAACTGTATTAATCTCAGACAAGGTTCCTGATACATCCGATACTACCGCATACAAAGAATCTTTAATACTTGCAAAATCACCAGGATACTCTACACTTGGCTTAATATTAAAATCATTTGCTGCCATCTTATTTAATACGGCCTTTATATCATGAATAACCTCTCTTAATTGACCGGCAGCCTGTGAAAATGCATCGGATAACTGTCCAATCTCATCCTCACTTTCTGCTTTTATATCAATTGAAAAATCACCTTTTTTAAGCTGTTCGGATGCAGCAACAACCTTTTCAATTGGTTTAATGTACTTTCGTATCATAAATGCAGCAAAGTATACTGTAACCGCAACTGCTATAAGCGCAATTACAATCATCAATATCGTTAAAGTTGTTGCACTAGAATATAAATCTGACTTATTTAATGCACTGGCAGCCCACCAAGTCTGTCCCTCTGCAGTAATCGGTGTATAGTAACGAGATACTAAGGTACCATCATCTTTCTTAGTAATAACGGAAAAGCTTTTTCCCTTATCTGTTCCAGCCTTAATCTTTTTATATTGCTTTGCATCTAATAATTCCGATAATTTCTGACCAACATATTCATTTGATTCACTATCGTATACCATAGTACTATCCTGAGTAAGTACATCTACATACATACTTTTATATTCTGCATTTTTAGATTCTAGACGACTAAAGTTTTCAATATTGATATCTACTACTACCACACCCTGCACTTCCTCTTTATATACAATTGGAAATGCTGCCGTAACCATCTTAATTCCCTGATCCTCATATGGGTCTGCAAATACTGTTTTTTGCTTTTAGCAGCTTCTGTGTAGTAATCCTTAGAACCATAATCAGAATAAGATCCATAACTCTGACAAGTCTTATTTTCTGCATCCGAATCACTGACATAAATAGTATAATCCTCAATTCCCGGATCAAATGCCTTTGGCTCAAAGAACACACCAATACCGGATATGTCTTTGCTTCCACTAACCGTAGACCATGCAGTATGTAAAATATAATCTTCAATCTCTTTGTATAATGGTATCATAATTTAAGACACTTCCTGAGACAAATCTTAATGAATTTGATATACTTTTATTATCAATCAGAAAGAAGGAAAAATTATGTCTCGTACAAGAAGAAATTTCACAGCTCAGTTCAAAGCAAAACTCGTACTGGAAGTGCTTAAAGGTGAAAAAGATATCAACACAATAGCTACTGAAAATAATATTCAGCCAAACTTACTCCGTAACTGGAAGAAAGAATTCCTGGACAATGCTTCCGTTGTTTTTGATGACAAAAGAGAAGAAAACATCAAGGAAAAGCTTGCCACAGAACGCAAGGAAAAAGCTGCATATGCGAAAAAAGTAGGTCAACTCACCATGCAGGTGGATTGGCTCAAAAAAAAATCTGAAGAATTGCTTGGACCTGACTACGAGAGTAAATTTAGTAAAAAACCATTCGAAGATTAAGGAAAGTAAGCTTTCGCTCTCTGTTGTTGCAAATCTTGCAAGTATCAACAGAACAAGCATTTATTACAACGGAACATCCTTTTCTGATGAAGAACTAGAATGCAAACGCATTATAGACCGTATTCATACAGATAATCCAACTTGGGGTGCAAGACAAATGTCATCACAGCTAAAACAACGTGGTTACAAAGTCGGTAGATGCAAGGCACGTAAATACATGGATGAGATGGATATTAATCCTATATACCCAAAGCCTAATTTATCGAAACGTCTGAAACAAGCGCAGGTAGTTCCATATTTACTTAGAAATGCCGTCATAGATCGTGCGAATCAGGCATGGTCTATCGACATTACATATATTCCAATGAAGCATGGTTTTTTGTATTTAACGGCTATCATAGATTGGCACACTCGTTGTATTGTGGGTTGGGAACTGGATGATACTTTGGGCACACATGCATGCATAGAAGCATGTGAAAAAGCATTCAAAGTTGCCAAACCAGAAATTTTAAATTCAGACCAGGGATGTCAATTTACAAGTCAACAATACAAAGATTTTCTAAAGGCACATCATATCAGGCAGAGCATGGATGGAAAAAGCCGCTGGGCTGACAACATCATGATTGAACGCTGGTTCCGTACCTTCAAGTACGAAGAAGCATATCTTACCGAATGGAAAAATATCAAAGAAGCACGCCAAGCTATCGCTGCTTATATTCATAAGTACAACTTTGAGCGTTGCCATTCTGCAATCGGTAATGTTCCTCCAGCATCGTTGTATTATCCAGCAATGCTTTATGAAGCTGCTAAAAAAGTAGCCTAATTGGAATTTGTCATTGGGAGGCTTCTATCCTCCTACAACCATGCATATCGGTTCATTATAAAAATCTTTGATTTTTGTCTTGACAACTGAGCCATTATACAAATGTTTGGACATACATATATATGCTATGTTAATGTAAATGTGTCAAAAATATTGCAATATTTTTAATTCAAAGAAAGGAGAACAAAATGTCTTTGTTAAAAATTAATACGTTTTTAGAATTCTTACGAACTTTTTTGTAATAATAATAGAAATAATTGCAAATCACAAATTAGTATAATAAAATATACATAATAGCCGATAAAAAAGGAGAATTGTAATGAGAAAAAAAGCAATATTAATAGCATTATGTAGTTTGATGCTAATAGTATCATCAATTTTTAATTTAACAAGTTCAAAAATAGTAATAAACGCAAACACAGAAATAGACACCACTTTGAAAAAGTATGTTACATTAATGGGAACAAATTGGAATGAATTTGCTAAAATGTATGAAACAGCACAAGTAGAATCTTTTAAAGATTTTTTACAAGATGAAGATAATTTAGCTGAACATGTTGGAATATTAAATGTAAAAAATGCTTCTCTTTTAAATTATGAAGAGTTATCATACAACGAAGCGGCTCCACTCTTATCAGAAACATATAAAAAATCTACCTCGCGGTTTTATATTTTAAAAATAGACTATTCTGTTTATTCAAATAATGATTATTTTAAAGACGGCACACAATATAATTTAATATCGCTTGTCAAAGAAAAAAACGAATGGAAAGTATGCGAATTTTCAGGATATGAAAAAGAAAAAACGACAACATCATCTTTATATGAAACAATAAAAAATAAATTTCAAAACTACTCAACCACAAATGCAACAACTGAAAAAAAAGCGAAAAATAAGCGAACAATTCCTACAAACTCTACAACAATTCGATACGGAACATACTCTAATGGAAGATTTGTTAGTTCCACAAAACTAAATTTTCATAATTACTGTATCGGAGTTACTGCTGGAGAATGTAGAGGAACAGATTATAATGGTTCTCCTCGCAAAGCCATTATTATGGCTATAAAAACATATTCATGGCATTATAAGATTGTCCCAATTGACCCTGCACATGGTGTAGATATAAAAAATACAATGCAATCTTATGCACCTAAAAAAGTAGATGAAAACCCTGAAGTAACAAAAAACTATAACAAAATAAAGAACGTATGGATGGAAAGCCATAGTGGGGCAATTTTTGAATCTTTATATAAGTTAGGATCTTATGATGGTTCTGGAAAAAACAAAGGGGAATTAAAACAAAAGGGATGTAAATATTTAGTTAATGAAAAGGGAAAAAACTTTTATAAGTGTGTACGTTATTATTACGATAATAGCCCTGCATCCGCAAGTGGAAAAATTCGTTTTTTTGATGAAAATAAAAATATAATAGATCAATAAAATAGTCTTTTGTATCTTGTATCATTGAAGTAAATTGCAAAAACTTTAATTTTCTTTGATGATACAGGATACTCTTTTATTACTAGTATAATTTATCTTTTATTACAAAATTTATCAGAGAATAATTAAAAATAGGAGGAAACAACTATGAATTCGAAAAAATGTAAAACAACAATACTTCTAATTGGATTAATATTATTAACCGGATGTGGCTCTACAACACATGCAGTTTCCAATTCTACCCCAAAACAAACAGCACAAATTACATCATCACAAGAAAAAAAGGAAGAACAACTCTCCGAAACTGTTAATATTATCGAAGATGTAATGGCGATTCATGTACCAAGTAATTGGATTTCTAATGGAAACAGTTATTTCAAAGATGGGAAAATCCAATTATATATTGAAAGTGCAGACTTTAATGAAAAGAAACTCAAAAATACATTTGGATATAAAAACGAAAAACAATGTGTAAAAAGATATTTCTATAATGGAACAGATACAGATGAAGGAGAACAATGCACAAAGGATTACCTCTTTCCAAGTTACCGTTTTCATGCAACCGCTGAAAAATATTATAAAAACGGAAATGGTGAAGCAGTTGCCTCCGATGATCCAATTATTATCCAGGCACTTATAGATAAGAAAAACCAAAAAATATACATGATGTATTTTACAAATGATATGGCTAAGGAAGAAAAAGTAGATGCATTCCTAAGTAAAATAACCAAATACAACGAAAAGAAATTTTATAATGAAGAAAGTGGATTGTACCGTTGGCAAAATGGCGCATCCTTTTATGAAAACTAAGCGGGGAGTAATTATTTATTCAAACATGTGAGTCAAAATCTTTTTAGTGGAAAATGGAATTAGGAAAGGCGGTACTGAATTATGAAAAAATCTATTATACTTCTAAGTTGTTGTATGCTACTATTGTCAGCATGCAATCAACCAACTGGTAACAAAGCAACCTCAGCTCCTATTACAACGAAAGAACAGATAAAAACTACAAAACAAAAGCAAGATACATCATCTGCTATTGTTTCAAAAGAGCCTATTGTAATAGCAGAAACTCCAATCTATGATTCTACCTATCAATTACAACTTGTAATGACTAAGGGGGAATATATTTCGACTTCATTATCTGCAAATCCAAATGTATGGCATGGAGATTTTATGCTCAGGGTATTAGATTATGATAACGTTGTTTCTGAAGAAAAGATTGATTTTGGCGATGATTTAGAAACTGCATTTCCTTACTCCTTCCAGTTACACACAAAGGACTTAAATCAAGACAAATGTATAGACGTAGCAATCGGACAATACGTCAGTGAAGGAAAAATGGAATGCCAATTATATTCCATCAATAAAAAAGGTATCCTATCTTCACTGAATATAAAAGATACCAATACCTTTTATGTTGCGGGAAATGAAATTTCTCCACAATTTACTGTAACAAAAGACGGTAAAGTAAAATATTCTTCTTTTAAATCCAATAAAGATGGCTCCTCTGAAATAACAGAGAAATTTTTGACTTGGGATAAGAATACCTTTATTCTGCATTAACACTTTTTGTAACTGTTCCGAGGATGCACCTGTATGTATGCGAATTGTACCCTCTGAACAGTTACATTTTTTCTAGCTTTGTTATGCACATTTCAAACCTATACCAATCCAATTTTTTAAAATCTATTTTTCTTAATCTGCTGATTCATTCTTTTTATTTTCATTTTCCAATAAAAACGTTGTGTCAACCATATCGTAACAAAAATAATTAGAAAAATACTAAAATACTGAATGAAACCACCCACTGTATGTTGCATCCAATAAAGTTTATAGGCAACCCCCATCATAAGCATTGCAATAATAAGGAAATAAATTCCTGTCTGCTTTAGAATACTCCACTCTTCCATTTCCCATATTACTGAACTTCCTGCGCACCCAGCACCCAGCAAAGCACTTAATACCGTCTGCAATAGAACAGCATTTAGTTGACTCCCTGTCTGCACAATCAAATCTGGTGTACATGGATAATACTTCCCATCTCCTATCACGATGGAAATAATTATAGTAAAAATATAACTAACTGCAATTCCCAACGGACAGCCAAGCATCGCCCGCATTATTACCTTTTTTTTCATAATGACCACCTCATAATCCTATTTTTTTCTTTATTGTTGCTACTTGTCTTCTGGAGACATAACTTGTACTCCCATTTTTCAGTTTCATGCAAATTGTTCCAGTAAAGCTTAAATCCAGACTTTCTACTTCCTGTAAATTAACGATTTCAGCATTGGATATCCTTGCAAAACAACCGCTATCCACTCGTTCCTCTAATTCATACAAACGCAATCGAACTTGGTAGGTTCCGTTCTTAGTTTCCCCAAATACCTTTCCATTTTCTGCATAAAACCGATAAATATCTTCTTGTTTTAAAATTTCTACCCGTCCGTTTTTTATTCCGGCTATTGTTGTAGCTCTCTCTTTTGACAGATAGTCTGCCACTCTTGTTACTTCCTCCGTAATCTGCGCTGTTTGTATCATGACCCTCGGTTCCTTGCATGCCTCGTCTATTTTTATCTCAACCTTCATCTTCTCCCTCCCTTTATACTTTTTCACTAGCAGGCAATTGCAACCGTAAAACACCTGCTTTGTAACTGTAGTATAGCATCTTATAAAACAATTACCACTACTTTTCGATAAGTGGTCGTTATTCTACTATAGATGGTAGAAAGTTTATCATTCCTTGGCATGTTCAGGACTTTCACCTGTTAGAATGCACCTATGGCGCACAACAAAAAAAGGTGCCGCCATGCGACACCTTTTTTCTTTTTGCCGAACTTATCTTTCGGACTTTCCTAACATTTCCTCTTCCTGGCGTTTGATCATCTGACGAACCATCTCGCCACCAACTGAACCATTCTGAGCACTTGTCAAGTTTCCGTTATAACCGTTCTTTAAAGGTACTCCTAATTCATCAGCAACCTCCATTTTAAAACGGTCCATTGCTTCTTTTGCTTCTGGAACTTCCATTCTTCCTGAACTGTTACTTGCCATAATTCACACCTCCGTATTTTGGTGCAATTGCTGTTTTCTTATAACCGTTTTGTCCAAATTTTCATTTTTTCATCCTGGTTTTAAAAAACAGCTTCTACCCTCTGCGCATTTGTATACCGGATATTCATTTTCGCACCTTGCGGTTAATAGTATCTTCGATAAGGAACCGTTCATCCTCATCGAAGATTTCTTCGTTTCAGATGTTCGTTTCGCTTATCGTAATCTTATTATGTGCATTATTAGCTAAATTATTATGGAAGTTCTTTCCATTTACCTTTATTCTTTCTGTTTATCTTTTAGTTCATCCCAAACAACAAAACTACCCTTTGTTTTTCGCTTCACATAGTAAAGTCCTTTGTCTGCTTTATTTAAAGCCTCTTGCACCTGTTTATTATCATATCCCTCAAAACCGGCTATTCCAATCGAACAGGAAAGCAATTTATCTTTTGGAATGCTTACTTCACCGCCTATTCTTTTTTCAATGGCACCATTTAATCCATCCTGCATCATAAAGAAAATGTTTTTTGCAATTTTTTTACCAAATGAAACATCATGTCCATTAATGACAAGTACAAACTCATCCCCACCATAACGCACTGCATAACCACAATCGTCTACCACTCGCTCCAGTAACTGTGCAAAACGAACTAACACATAGTCTCCGATTTCATGTCCAAAGGTGTCATTATAATACTTAAAATTATCCAGATCAATATACAAAATAACACTTTTTCCTTTTTTTTGCAGGCTGTCCTCTTGTATTTTCTTTTCGAATCCTTGTCGATTGTACAACCCAGTCAACAAATCCGTAACCGCCATATCACTAAGCTGACTATTCATGCGATTGATCAATTCCAAATATTCCAGCCTTTTCAAAGCTATGTAAAACTGGCTACAGAAAAATTTTAATATAGTAAAGTCATGTTCCATAAGTAAATAGCGGTTACCAATATAATTATCATGCATCTCCACATAACCAATCAATACACTAATTACTTTTCCTTCTCCATCCAACAAAGGAAATGCAAATAAAGTAATAATGTGATTGATATCAAATATTTTGAGCAACTTTTCATATTCTAAAAAACCTTTATCAATACGATTTACTAAAAGAGGTCTTTTGTGTCTTTGAAAATAGTCTCTTAATTTACCCAGTTCCTGCTGGGTAAAGTTACGAATACAGTCCGTAATAATGGTATTATTTCCATTTGTCTCCGGACCATCAAAATACATAGGTTGCACTTTTCCGTGTTGATTATTTAAAATAAATACACCATCCAAATTAAAATAATTCTTCATCAGACCAATTGCCTGCGAAGTCATTTCTTCCGGTCCAACATCCTGATTTAGCAACTCTTGCCATATTACAATAAAATCAATATCCTTTTGATTCATCTCCAAATCACACTGCAATGCCATATTTTCTACCTGTTCTAAAACCTGTGCATTGCTCAGTTCTCGTCTGGCAATTGGCGTCTTACATAATTTTTCAGTACGATTTTGTTGCATTTTCATCAAAAAATTCTGATGTAGACGATATCCATTTTCTCGGCAAAATGCTATACCCGCATCTAAAATTTCTTCCCGTTGTTCCAACCTGCCACATACTTTGTAAAATTTTGCCAATTCTACAACATACAATGGATAATTCAAATACTGGCTGCTTTTTTCTTTTTTCATATGAAATTCTGCCTTGGCAAACTCCTGCTGCGCCAAATCAAATTTTTCTTCTCTATAATTTAACATTGCCTTTATCATATGTTCAAAAAATAGAGTATCATGCCAATATTTATACCTCTCCGGATCTTCAATATATTGTAAATGCCGTACATATGCACTAATTCGATTTAGGCATAAATAACATCGATATTCTTCCTCATTGTATAGAGAACAAAGTCCTAACATTCCATAAATACGAGAGGTATCGCATATTTTAATGGAATGCATATGAAGCAGATCCATTACCTGTAAAAGCAAATTTAAGTCATCAATCGCTGCCTCAAACTCTCTGACAAGCATTTTGTTAACCGCACAATTGTAAAGTGTAATTGCCACTTCTTCTTTATCTTTTAATTTTAAAGCATAGGAAAGACTTTTACCAAAATATTCTTCCGCCTTCTGATAATGTTCTAAAATTGCCGCATTATAACCAATTCCATTATACGTGTGCACCTTTTGGAGTAAATTTCCTCCCTTTTCCACAACCTCCAACTTTTTTTGATATAAACACTCCACTGTATTCTGATAACCATACTCACCAAATAATACAATATTTTTAGAATATGCATCCAGTAAAAAATCTTGGTTATCCAACTTCTGTGCAATGGCAATGCCTTTTTTAAAACAGGTCTGCTCCGCTTCTCCTTCTTCTATTTTTTTTAAGGCTTCTTCCCCATCTTTCACACAAAACACATACATATGTGCCAGCATATTCTGGAACCCAAATCGCTCTGTCTGCTCAAAAAACCGTTCTGGTACCTGATAATTATTGTCGCATGGATTAAACACATCTCGCCAGTAATTGAATTTTGAAAGAATACGCAATATCTCTGCCTTATATTCCGCAAGTTCATCTCCTTGTGCTTTTGCTATGGCACAACACTGATTTACATAAAAATCTACCTTATTTTCCAGCTGTTCCATTCCATAGCGGCATTGTGCCAATAAATAATAGTAATTATATCGAAGTTTATCATCGTTCTGTTCTCTTGCAATTTGTTCCAAATTTTCACAAACTTGTAATGCCTGTGGATATCTTTGATCCATTAACAGGATTAACGTAAATAATTCATAAAAAATTGCCGCATATGTCCCAGATATATGCAACGTTCCCTGCCGCATGCGTTCTGTCATCACGTCCATATAATTTTTTGCATCTTCGATTCCTAAGAAAAAATAGTAATTATTTAAATAATTCAGATATTGCTCCATGGAATCTGCATTTGGTAAAAACACATCCTGCACATCAATCGTAGATACCTCCATATTGGGATTTACACTTCCCCATTCGTACTGAAGATTTTGATGTTCCAGCTCTTTTATGAGACATTTCCAATCCTTTAAAATATATTCAGGAATGCGATATACTTCATTATACATAGCAAGCACTTGAATATTTCGTACTTTATCACAACGAAGCAACTCATATATAAATTGTACACAGGATGCAGTTGCTAAATGCATTTTTTCCAAAATAATAAAAATCGGAATGCGCTTTGAAATATAAATATAAATATTAACCATCGATTGTAACATCCGTTTTCTTTCGTATGCTACCTCACTAATCAATATATCCTCCGATCTTTCTGCAACGCCTGTTCGAATATAAGAAACAAAAATGGACTGTTGTAAAGAATACACTCCGGCATGTTGCACAAATTCCTCTGGTGTTTCGTCTGTAAAATATCTATAATATAAGCTGCATATCCACTCTAAAAACGGGGAATATGGTGCCTGCATACTATGCATAGGAAAGGCGTGAATCAAGAAACACCAGGAAGATGTCTCATCAATCATACTTTCTATTAATTCCTGCTGTGAAATAAGAAGTGTCTCATAATGTTTAATAAACATAAATTTAGCAAAGCGATTGTCACGAAAAGACTGTACTAATTTATGTATATAATTATTATAATCCATTCCTACACCCCCAATAACTATTCTGCCAGTTTATCCCCCTTCTATTTTACCGGTCAAAACTATTCTATTCTATTGTATCTCTTTTTTCGTATTTTTTCCATAAGTTTCTGTACAAATATTGTAACCGTTCAGCCAAGGTCGTTCCTAAAGTGACAAGTACAAAGATTTCCCCTTGAACCAATGTCATTTACTTAAGCTCATAATCTTATTTTACGAGTTGCAATGCCAATATAGCTGCGAAAAACTGTACGAAAGCGGGTTTTTGAAAGCTGTGTTGACATTGCAACTCCTTCGTAAAGGTTCGAAACTTAAGTAAATGACATTGCCCCGGAACAATAACGATTGAAAAAATAGGATTGAAATATTAGCTTTTTCCAATTATCATAAATAGGGACCTTATAATGTCCGTATCCGTTTATTTCTACATTTATAAATACAGGAGAATATACAATGAAAACATTTTTAGAAACATGGAAAGTACGAATCGTTCGAAAATTAGAATTATTTGGGAAACTAATAAAATCCTTATCCAAATTTGGATTTTGTTCTGTCATTACCGGAATCATCTGTGGTCTTATCGGTGCATTATTTTACCGTTGCATTGCCTTTGCAACCACTACAAGACTCGCACATTCTGTGCTGATCTATGCTATGCCTTTTGGCGGACTGATCATTGTTTTCTTATATAAAACTTTCCATATGCTAAACGACGGTGGAACCAACCGCGTCATTCGTTCCATAAGAACAGAAAAGCCCCTACAATTTCGTATGGCACCCCTTATTTTTATTGCTACTGTAATCACTCATTTGTTTGGTGGTTCTGCTGGACGGGAAGGTGCCGCATTGCAGATTGGCGGAAGTTTAGGTTCCACTATTGCACAAAAATTAAAATTAAGTGCAAAGGATATCCATGTGGTGACCATGTGTGGTATGAGCGCAGTTTTTGCAGCACTTTTTGGCACTCCGATTACCGCTACCATTTTCAGCATGGAAGTAATCAGTGTTGGTGTACTGTATTATGTGGCCTTTATTCCCTGTCTGCTTTCTTCCATTATTGCTTTTTCTATTGCAAAATTTTTTGGAATGAAACCGGAACGTTATAAGATTACACATATTCCAGAACTCAACATTCGTTCCGTTATCCAGATTGTTATATTATCTGCTCTATGCGCAATAATCAGTATGGCATTTTGTTATATTATTCATAAAACAACTACCCTTTATAAACGTAAATTAAAAAATCAATACTTACGTATTTTTGTTGGTGGTATTCTTATTGTTTTATTAACATTACTGGTACAGACACACGATTACAATGGTGCGGGAATGGACATCGTTGCAAAGGCACTAAGCGGAAAGGACATACATCCTACCGCATTTCTTTTAAAAATATTATTTACTGCTATGACTTTAGCTGCCGGCTTTAAAGGTGGAGAAATCGTTCCATCTTTCTTTATCGGGGCAACCTTTGGAAATGTAATTGGCGGATTGCTTGGCTTGCATCCTGGTTTTGGTGCCGCAGTTGGATTGATTTCTGTTTTTTGCGGTGTTGTAAACTGTCCAATTGCCTCTTTACTGCTCAGTGTGGAACTCTTTGGAGCGCAGGGACTTATTTTATTCTGCCTTGCCTGTGCAATCAGCTATGTAGTATCTGGATATTATGGTTTGTATAGCAGCCAGAAAATTGTTTACTCTAAATTTTCTCCAACCTATATCAATAAGAGTACTTATTAAAGGATGCTTTCAAAAAACAAATGCATACAGGCATTTATAGGAGGATACATGAACTTTTATCTAATGAAAAAAACACAACAATTCTGGAATAGTGACCACAACAAGTTACTTTCCTACCTATCTCCAGATAGACAAAAAACTGTGAAACGCTACAGGTTTGAACAAGATCAAATCACCTCCCTCTATTCAGGTTTTCTTGCAAGACTTGGACTTACCAGAGCCTTAGGATGTAAAAATGAAGAGCTAATCTTTGTAAATAAGAAATGGCATAAACCTTATCTGGATACTTCTAAGTTGCCTGGCAATCCTCACATTGATTTTAGCTTTTCTCATACTAGGAATGCTGTCCTTCTTGGAATTACCCGGACCGGTCATATAGGCGTTGATGTAGAACGTATATCCGATGCACCATTGGAGCTCATGAAAACAATCTTCCACCCATTTGAAATTGCCTATGTTGAGCAAGCATCTAGCGATCTAAAAAACAGACGTTTTCTTGAGATTTGGACAAAAAAAGAGGCTTACACCAAGTGTATTGGAACAGGTCTTGCTACAGACCTTCCTGCCATCAACACTTTGGCTAATCCTCTTTCTGAACAGATTTATACTTGGTCCGAAGACGATTACCTCTGTTCGGTTTGCTTTATTGATGATTTAGCTCCCTATCTTTTCTATTAGTTTTAACTTTTGCTTTCTGCTCAGTTGCTTAATAGCATATTCTCTGCTCATAGCTTCCTGTTTGGTTGCATATGTCTCATAATATACCAACTCTACAGGAAGTCGGGTGGCTGTATACTTGCCACCCTTTCCTGCATTATGAGTCTTTACCCGCTTTTCTAAGTTATTCGTCCAGCCTGTATAAAGACTACCATCTCCACAGCGGAGAATATAGGTATAGGCCTGTTGTTCCATACGATACCATCACCTTAGATACATGCTTTTTCTACGGCTAATGTAACGGTCTCACCATTAATATTCCATTCTTTTACGTAACCGTCCACATCACCTAAAATAATGTTTTCTGCCAAAACTTTTTCCTTAACTGTTTCTGCATTGTCTTCTAAAATTCGTGCAATTTTATCATTTCCGTCTGCATATGCATAAATGCGGTCCATTACTTCAAAACCAGCCTCTTTACGCATAGTCTGAATCTTACTGATAATTTCAAGCACAAATCCTTCTTCGATCAATTCTGGTGTTAAAGAAGTGTCTAATACAACCGTTACACCATGATCGGATTCGGATACAAAACCTTCCATCTGTGCTGCTTCAATCAACAAATCTTCCTCGGTCAATGCTTCGTCTACTCCAGCAACTTGGATTGTCAAAGTTCCCTTTTCGTTTAACTCATCCATTGCTTTATTTCCATCTAAACCTGCTAAAATTTCTTTTACGGCATTGATGTTCTTTCCAAATCTTCTTCCCAAAGTCTTAAGCTGTGGCTTGAAGTTGTAAGAGGTAAAGTTTCGTACATCCTGTGTAAAGGTCACACTCTTCACATTTAACTCATCCTCAATAATGTCCTTATAGAAATCAGACAATTCCTGTTCTGCCTTTACATACATGGTTCCAATTGGCTGACGGTTCTTGATATTTGCTGTATTTCTACATGCACGTCCCAATACAACCACATCCAAAACTTCTTCCATATCCTGTTCTAACTGCTTGTCAATCCATTCTTCTTTACACTCTGGATAATCACAAAGATGAATACTTTCTGGTGCATTCTTGTTGATGCTTCTCACAAGATTCTGATAAATATCCTCTGTCATAAATGGAATCATTGGTGCTGCTGCCTTTGCAATGGTAACTAATGCAGTGTATAACGTCATATAGGCATTGATCTTATCCTGTTCCATACCCTTTGCCCAGAAACGTTCACGACCACGACGAACATACCAGTTACTCATCTCATCTACAAATCCCTGTAATGCTTTTGCAGCTTCTGGAATCTTATAGTTTGCCAAGTTCGAATCGACTGTTTTTACAACCGTATTTAACTTAGACAATAACCATTTATCCATAACCGAAAGTTTATCATATTCCAATGCGTACTTTGTCGCATCAAATTCATCAATATTCGCATAAAGTACAAAGAATGCATAGGTGTTCCACAAGGTACCCATGAATTTTCTCTGTCCTTCTGTTACTGCTTCATCATAGAAACGGTTTGGAATCCATGGTGCACTGTTGCTGTAGAAATACCAGCGGATTGCATCTGCACCAAATTTGTTCAATGCGTCCATTGGGTCTACTGCATTTCCCTTTGACTTGGACATCTTCTTACCTTCTTTATCCTGTACATGTCCAAGCACGATTACATTCTTGTATGGTGCCTTATTAAACAGTAAGGTAGAAATTGCCAATAAAGAATAGAACCATCCTCTTGTCTGGTCTACTGCTTCTGAAATAAAGTCTGCTGGGAATTGCTTCTCAAATACATCTTTATTTTCAAATGGATAATGGTGCTGTGCAAATGGCATAGAACCAGAATCGAACCAGCAGTCAATTACTTCTGGTACACGGTGCATTTCTTTACCACAATCTGGACACTTAATGGTTACCGCATCAATATATGGACGATGCAATTCAATATCATCCGGACAATTATCAGACATAGACTTTAATTCTTCAATGCTTCCGATGGCATGCTGACAACCACACTCACACTCCCAGATATTTAATGGAGTTCCCCAGTAACGGTTACGGCTTACGCCCCAGTCCTGTACATTTTCCAACCAGTCACCAAAACGTCCCTTACCAATGGTGGCTGGAATCCAGTTAATGGTGTTATTATTAGCAATCAGTTCATCCTTTACTTCTGTCATTTTGATAAACCAGGATTCTCTTGCATAGTAAATCAATGGGGTATCACATCTCCAGCAGAATGGATAGCTATGTTCAAACTTTAATGCCTTAAACAATAACTTTTTCTCGCCTAATGACTTGAATACCAGCTTGTCTGCATCTTTACAGAATACACCTGCCATATCTGTCACTTCTGGTTTCATCTGTCCCTTATCATCTACCAACTGTACAAATGGAAGGTCATATTTTCTTCCTACTTTGGCATCGTCTTCACCAAATGCAGGTGCAATATGAACAACTCCAGTACCATCGGTCAATGTAACATACGAATCGCATACTACATAAAATGCTTTCTTATTCTTTACCATAGTGCGGTCACCTGGATCTCCTACCGTACCGTCTGGATTGTTAAATGCATAATCAAATAATGGCACATACTGTTTATGCTCTAAATCTTTACCAACATATTTTTCTACAATCTCGTATACTCCATCAATTACAGAATTCAAAAGTGCCTCTGCCATGATGTAGTATTCCGTTCCAACAGCAGTATCTTCTTCGCCCTCTTTTACTACATCATTCTTTTCATTTACCTGCACTTTTACCTTTACATATGTCTCGTCTGGGTTTACACAAAGAGCCACGTTAGAAGGAAGTGTCCAAGGTGTTGTGGTCCATGCTAAAATATATTCATCTTCCGTTCCCACTACCTTAAATTTTGCAATAGCAGACTTTTCCTTTACATCCTTATATCCCTGTGCTACCTCATGAGAAGACAAAGGTGTTCCACAACGTGGACAGTAAGGCACGATTTTGTGTCCCTTGTATAATAACTTCTTGTCCCAGATGGTCTTTAATGCCCACCATTCTGACTCAATGAAATTGTTGTCGTAGGTAACATATGGATTTTCCATATCAGCCCAGAAACCAACTGTACCGGAGAATTCTTCCCACATACCTTTATATTTCCAAACAGATTCCTTACACTTTTTCACAAATGGCTCTAATCCGTATTCTTCAATCTGCTCTTTTCCATCTAATCCAAGCATCTTTTCTACTTCAAGCTCTACAGGAAGTCCATGCGTATCCCATCCTGCTTTACGTGGAACCATCTTGCCTTTCATAGTCTGGTATCTTGGAATCATATCTTTAATGACACGAGTCAATACATGTCCAATATGAGGCTTACCATTTGCAGTTGGTGGTCCATCATAAAAAGTGTACGTCTCTCCTTCTTTTCTGGAATCCATACTCTTCTTGAAAATATCATTGTCATCCCAGAATTTTTCTACTTTTTTTTCTCTCTCTACGAAGTTCAACTTTGTCGATACTTTTTCGTACATGCTTCAAAATCCTCCATTTCTATATGTTAAAAGTTGTGTCTCAACTGATTAACCTTAATCGGATATAAATCCATCTTACAAATATCCTATTCTTTTGATTCTATCTGTAAATGAAATATCTGTCAATACCATACGTTTCTAGTTTATATCATTGTGACCGATTATACAATAGGATGGAAGGGGAAAAATTTCTAGTTGACTACTATTGTGATAACTTGAAAAAGCAGATGGGGATTTTTTGTCCGCATCTGCTTTTTTATTTTTTCTAAGCTAGTTTCCAACTTGCCGCTTAGTCCTCATAATGCCCTCTACAAGCTATTATCCATAGATATCCATTATCATCAACTCTATAAACCAACCTGTGTTCGTGATCGATTCTTCTACTCCATGCCTTTCTATGTTTCAAAGGTTCTGGCTTTCCAAGTCCCTCAGATACCCCTTCTCTTTCTATACTTATTATGAGCTCATTAATTTTCTTCGCCGTCTTTTTGTCTTGTGTCTGCCAGTAAAGATAATCATCCCATGCTCGATCACTCCATAATTTATTCATTATCTTCTACCTCTATCAGTTCATGTAATTGCCCTTTTCCAGCTTCTAACTGTGCTATTCCTCTATCAAGCATAGCAAGATATTCCGCATTTCTAGCAGCTTTTTCTAACTGATTGTATTTTTCCAGGCTCATAATTACAACATTCTTTTCCTCTTTACGAGTAACAATAACTGTCTCATATGAATCCGTTGCCTTATCACAATACTCTTTCAGATTGTTTCTGATTGTTGAATAATTCACAGCTAACATAACAACACCTTCTTCCGTTCTAGCAATTGTACAATTTTTTGTACAACTTTTTGTACAATTAATTTTACTATATTAGTATGCCCTTGTCAACGCCCTCGATACAGTCTAATCATCTTTTAGCCTTAGATTCTATCTACTATTATTGTATACTCTGTGAACTTACTTAATTTTATACACAGCTAAAAACAGATACAAAATTTTTTCCGCATCTGCTTTTCCATTGGTTGCTGGATTCTTTAACCAGGTGATCGTCGACCATATTGCCATTGGCATAGTCATGCCTAAATAGGTAATCATTTCTCCCCAATAATGAAATTTGTTAGTTTTTCCATCTCCCACTATCACCCATCTACATTGTTATAAACCATATTTACGGTTAATCCAACAACATCCCAGCTTCATAAGAACACTTTATATAGTCAGGATTGCTATAATATACACTCGAATTAAAATCTGAAATTTCTTCACTAATAAAAGAATTAAATACATGTTTGATTGCCTCAATTACATTTTCATACAATTCCATAACATCCAATATCAAAATCTGGTACACACGGCCAATGGCTGTTACAGACGGCACATTGTACCTGCAGGTAGTGATGTTATCAAAACTCCCCTCAGATATTCCGTATTCTTCAATCCATTCGTCACACACTTGTTCAAAAGATAAACAATGATTCACACTTGCTACCTTTAACTGATGCAACAATGCCTTATCTGATAATTTCCCCACAATATCTTTTGTCCTATTATGTGTTTTTCTCGCCACATACTCAATCATAGAACACACAAAAAACAAGTCATCTTTATTCCACTGTACCGTCATTAATAGCCTCACTCCTTTCATATTTCTTATTCGAAACGTTTGTGTTTACCATATTTGCATTATAACATTTACACACTATACGCTCAATAAAAGTTTGTGTTTTTAAGTTTTTGTGATCTTCCAGTTTTCCAAAGCCAATGGACCCGCAAAATTTTAAAAATTTCATTAGTATATTTGGTGTATTATAAAAGCAGCACTACGTGCCTTACGAGGTATGTAGATTTACTCCAGCACCTCGTGCAAAAAAACACTGCCTTTAGTTAGATGATAAGTTTTCTTGTACTTTTATAAAATTCCGGATGCTCAACCACCCCACCATATTTTAATTTTGGAAGTTTTATCAATTGATCATAAATCGCTTTTACTTCTTTACGAGCCTCTATACTCAAATATTCAACATTTTCAAGTTCCAATATTGGTGTATAATCCTTGCTTTTAACCCTTGCGGCTGTTAATGAAAAAGACCGTAACTGCCTCATTTCACGTAGAAAATTCAAATTATTGATATGTATATATCTGGGAGCTAATACATCTCCCTCAATAGATAGCAATTCTAAATGTTTCAATTTAGTCAGTGCATAATAATCATTTATTTTCTGCAAATTTTCTAGCGAAAGCACCACAAGTTTCTTCAATTCAGAAACAGGTTCTATACTTAAAACACTGGCACCAGAACCAATGTGAAGATATTCTAATTCCTGCAATTTCGATATTGCTGAAATATCTGGATATGCACCCCATTTAATATACAATCTTTTTAAATTTTTCTGTTCACATACCGCATTAAAAAGTTCCTGCGGCATTCTTGTCCCAAAATACAACGAAGTAAAAGCATAGGGATTTTCTTTTAGAAATTCGCACCATTCTATCAAAACGCGCTTTTTCTCTCGTGTATTTTTATATTTTGGATAATACGGAACTCCATCAAGCTGTGTACAATTGATTGTCAACTCTTTTTCATCAACATACTCCTCCAATTCCACCACATTTTTATGGGGTGTTTTGTACTTAACCCAGTATTCTATTCCCTTCTGTATCTGTATTTGCGTCAATTTTTGCATTATTTTTTCCCCCATTTTCTTAACCGAGCTGAGTTTTATAAAAATCCTCTTTTTCATGTTCCCTATATCAATTTAGATTGAAGCAATAGGTAACTGGATATGCCCATTTACCTACTAATTTATTTTATCCCTATTGTCTGTTCTAACAAGCAAGTGAACTTTTACATCTCTATTTTTACTGCGCAAATATTCTTTGCATCACTTATTTTAACGGGAATTTCGTGTTTTTGTAAACTATGAAAAACACATTTTACGACTTTTTTAAATTATTCTGGTAGTCGCCAAGGTAACATGCCCTAAAGAACTAATCTCCCGTCATAAACATGGGCTTTGATTTATTACTAGCATAAATAAAAAAGCCCTGTTTCAAAACAAAGCTTTTATTAAAAATAAAATTTGTTAGATGCTTGAAATGTAGAAAATATTAATTTTAAATTTTGCGTGTCAGAGTATACTTATTTCAAAATTTATCCAGACATCCAGTTTGATATAAATATCGAACAGACTCCATGACTATATGCCATGAAATGTCAGTAGCATAAGAATAATTTTTTTGATATGTTTCCCACAATCTCTCCATAACCGGGCTTGATTCAACTTCATCAAATATTTCTTTTATGTCCTCAGATTCTATCTGTTCCAATGTACCCCGTTTTCTGGCTGTAGCCACAAGTGCATTCCATAATACTTCTTTTTTGAGTTGTTCTCCATACAACTTTTGTAGGATATAAATATCATAAAAATCTCTCATGCGTGTATTCGTAACATTTCGGCTGATAACAGTTTCCATTTTTTCAGCTAATACTGTTTCCAAATTATATGCCCATACCTCAATTGTCCGATTTTCAAACATAAGATTAAAGCTGTATCTAATTTCTCTTGGTGTAATTACATCTCCAGTAGAAATATCAATCTTTAATGGTGTGATTACACCGTCAAATTTAGTTTCCATACTCACACGAACACCCAGATAATCTGCTTCTTCCATAATTTCCGATATCCGTTTGATACGAAATGAAACACCATCGTCTAAGGGCATTGATATAATTCTTGATATGACCATCTCTACATCCATTACACTAACATTAGTGCCTTTTATAGTAGCATCCAGATCCATAGTAGCTCTGGCATCCAGACCAACCATTGCTGCCACCAACATTCCACCTTTTAATATAAACCGGTCTTTATACTCTGATAAGGAAATCCGTTCTAAAAAACGTTCCATCATATAATTCCGCATCAAAATTTGTGCATCCGCAGATTTTTTCCTTGACAAATTACGAATCAAATCTTTTAATTGCCTTGCCGTTGTTATCATCTAAAGTAACACCTCCAAATAAGGTCTTAGTATTCTTTCGACATGAAACATGGATGCATATTTCATAAGCATCCGCAAGTTTTTATCCTTACATCTGGCATATTGCTTTAGTGCATCTTGTAAAACCTGTATTTCTATATTTTTCCTGCTGCGAAGCAGATCGCAAATTGTACGTTCCATATCATAAACCGAAACAGAATGCCCGAATGATGTCTGCATAGTGGTGATTCCTATTTCATGTAATTGTTTTTTTACTGTATATACTTGAAAACCATCTTCTTGCAAACGACTGGGATTATATCCCGTTTTTACTGTTATGGCGTATTTCAAAGGCTCTCTATCTGTCAAATCATGAAAAAACAATGCTGTTTCGTGTGAAAATACAGCCTGACTACAACGTAAATGTAAAATATACATAGCATCTGTCCAAGTATCTGGCGACACGTATACTCCATGGGCAACTTGTTCCAATCCTCGTTCCTTCACATATGCATAAAACACAGACTTACTAATCCCGTTTTTTATAACTTGAAAAGTCTGAATCGTTCCACCAAATTCCTTTAATAATAAATCTAATTGTTCAAATTGAGTCATACTAGCACTCCTTTCATGCTAATATCATAATACATATTAGCATGAAAGTAAATTCAAATAACACTTTTAAAGTTCTTTTGTTTTTAATAACATCCTTTGAAACGATTCTATTCTTTAAAGAACTAATCTCCCGTCGTAAACATGGATTTTGGTTCATTAAACAAAGTAAGAACGCTCCTCATCTCCTTCGTTACCATCCCGAAGTCTATGGTCACTGTAATTCCATGATAGTGGGATGTTGGGAACTCCGATTGATGTGCATGTCATTATACACCAGCTCAATTCCCGGTAGCACATGAAACATCTTTATCCTCATCTATATGCACAATTTTAACGGTTCCTTCCCCTAAACATAATTTTATTTATATTTTAGCCTTTTCTCTTCCAAACATTTTGATTACAACATTTTGCTTTCTTTTTACCCGTTTATCAGTCTTTCTTTAATTCCTCCATATACAATTCGGCTATATATGCTGGTCCATTGCACCAGAGCTTTGTTTTCTCATCATATAACGCTTTACCTGTCCTGGAACACAAGAAATCTGTTAACACATCTTTCCCATCCCTCCCCGTCTCTTCTGCAATTTCCTCCGTTACCATGGTAATAAGAAGGTCTATTGTATAATTCATTCTTCCTTTGGATATTGTTACTTCAGCCATACCTTCTCCCCCTCCACAAATTTCAAACATTTGATAGCTGCTTCTGTTTTGAAGCAATATTGGTCTTTTAATTTATTCGGTAATAACTGTTTCATGCAAAAATCATCAGCTTCTTTGTCGCCTGCTGTTCCAAAAACTCCCACAAGATACGCTGTAAGGGTAGCGTTCGTTGCATCATCTGCAATCATTCCTGCAATAACATCATATTTTGCCATTTCATGTTCAACCTCAATGAACATTTTCTTCTTTCTGTGAGCAGCAATACAGTGTAGCCAGTCAACATCTGCTTTTTTGAACAAGTAAATAATTTGATCAACAGGTAAATGCCATTCTTCTGATGCAAGTCTAATTAATCTTGTCTGCATAAAAATAATTTCCAACTTTTCATTCATGATATAATCCTCCTAACTGTGACTTCCCTGCGGCAGTCTCTTTCAGTTATCATACCTTAAAGTAGTCTCCTTATACAAAATCTATCATTTCGTTTTGCACAGTTCTTATAAATTGGAAGTTGTCGGCTTCTTTACATAGATAAAATTACAATTTACCCTGCATTGTCGCAATAAATCTCTATCGCATTTGCTACAAAGACCGCAGTACCTTCACCACCATAAGCATCGATATTCGTTGTAAAGTCTCCGCCACCTGAATACATTTTTCCTAGTCCACGCAGAATTTTATTTGTGCAAGTATAAAGGTTTTCTGTAATATAATCTTGTATTCTCTTTACAAGGTTCTGTGCGTCAGCGGATGCTGGGTCACTATTCTTTATTTCTCCAGCCTCCTTAAATAGTAGCATAAATCTATCTGCTAAGATTTTCTCATCTTCCTCAGTACGATTCTTCTGCTTTTCTTCCATTTCCTTGTATTCCGGTGTGCTACCGTATAATTCCTTTGCCTGTCTGGAATATTCATCCAACTTACTTCTATCAAAAGCCTTAAAATCCATATGTTTCACTCCTAATATTTTTATTCCAAGTGCAAAGTTCATCAAGTTCTCAATATGTTCCTTTTTAAGCCTAAGCAGCTCTATCTGTTGTTCCAAAGCTTTGCCTCTATCAAAATCTGGACTATTTATAATTGCCTTGATGTCTTTAAGAGGAAACTCCAATTCACGAAACAGTAATATGTGTTGAAGGCGCTCCAAATCTGCATCGTCATACAGTCTGTAGCCTGCATCGGTGTATCCCGTCGGATGTAAAAGACCAATCTTGTCATAATATTGTAGAGTGCGTATACTCACTCCGGCAAGCTTACTCACTTCATGCACTGTCATCATTTCTATTTCCTCCCTTGACCTTGGTGACTTTAGTATAAACTATTACGTAACGTCAGAGTCAATACTTATTTGCAAGGAAAATTAAACTTGGCAATTCTGCAACTACAAATCTTCTGTTGCTTTCAATCACCCCGTAAGACTGAAATTTATCGCAATATTCCATTCTTGGATTATACTCGCTTATAGATAATTGGTTCATCATATCCAAAAGTTTTCTTTCCATTAACTTCCATGCTTTCAGATACCTCCAGACAACTATCAGAAAACTTTTCCCAAAGTTTAAATATCATTATCGGTGAAAACTGGCTTGTACTGCCTCCTTCCCAGATTCCATCTTTTTCATGATAGAGCGCTGGAGTGAATTTTTCAGATTTTTTCAATTCAGTGTAGTCAACATTTTTCATAGAATCATATGAAAACGTACTTTTATCTTCTCCTTCCGGTATTTCATAAGAATACAACACAATTCCATCTTCTTTCTCTGTAATAAGGAAAAGATGTGGGGAAGCATGGCGTTTCCCATTTGTCTCATAGTAGCTTTCTTCCACAACAAATTTACCATTAAAATCTTTAGGAAGGTTCAAAATTTTCTCATTACAGATTGTATTAATGTGTTCTGCATAAGGATATGCTTTTCCTTCTTTCTTCAACTTATCAAACTGTTCTTTATTATTAAAGTGTCCCGTCATCATATCAACAAAATTATCGAGTTTCATCATGTTTTTTTTCTCCATTAGCGTAAAATGTAGTCTCAGAATCTCCCTTGCACCCACTTTTGCGACTGTTTTTCCGCCATCTATACACAAATTTAATCAACGTACGCTCCACGTACGCCTCATAAATTTGTGTATATCTGACAAAAAAACATTTTGCAAAATCAGGCACAAAGAGACTCCGAGAGTACATTAAAAATCTAAATTTACGATACTTTATACATATTGTTGTATTTTTTTACCCAATAACATTTTTTCAGTTCCGCAAATGGGAAGTTACTCATACAATTCCTTGCGGATATTTTCGCAATCCTTCGCCATTTCCAGCATATCTTCATCATCTACCATTTCATGAAGATCATATGCAAAAGGAGAAACACAGAAATCTGCTAAAGCCCGATTCATTGCCTGCTCCTCTTCCTGCGTAGTTATGATTTTTATAAATCGATCTCGTTCTTCTCCATGATACAGATTTTTTATATTAAATCCACCACTTTTTTTACTTTCAAGAATAAGTGCCGCCAAATCAGTTACCAAATCAATCGCATAGTAAAATTCGTAACATAGCCCTTCCGAATCAATATATTCTAAATTGGGTGAGGTATGGAAATTCCAGTTTAGCCTGCTAAGTCCAGTATCATTGAATATCTCGTTCAGAGATATTTCAGTTTTGCCTTTGTCATAGAGGTAGTCTATCAAGGTCAAGCTATCGTCTGTGCCACCGATATAGTTAGCCCAATATTTTTCAATATACATTTTATCCCCTCCTTTTATCATTTGCGATTTATTAATTTCATTAAAATCGGAATTTAACAATCTAAAATAGTCTTTACAATAGAACTAATATGTATCTGCATGGTATCTAAACAGGGAACGGAACTCACTTCATCATTTAACAAAAGCGGAAGTTCTGTACACCCTAACACAATCGCTTCTTGAACACCATATACAATATCATGATAATATGGAATTGTAGACTCTGGTCCCATACCACCAACTAAACCCAACTTTTTCATAGTGCCTATCCTCCTCAAACTCTGATTTTCCATTCTCCTTTATAAATTGCACACCGCATATAATGGTATATTTTCCATCCACTCCTGATCCATATATTTCAAAGTAGAAAAACGCACTGCCTTCCTAGTATATCACATTTTTTCTGACCTATACCACGACTATTTTTACATTTTTTCCGACCTGAATTATTTATAATTTAACACTTTTTCTGCTCTGGATGTTATTTTTTCCTTGGTTCAAGGATATTTGCAATCCGCTTTGCAACTTACGCATATAAAAGTACCCGACCTCTTCTCAAACTCAAGTTGCCATAATAACTACATAAGATGCCATAAATGCCCTCTATTATATCGAAAGAGGGCATTTACAAATAATGTTCATAATAATCTCGACTGCTGTTAATTAAATTGGAAGTTATCTTTTCTTATATGTCACCACAATTCCAACTACAGAAGCCAAAAAAACAATCGGTGCAAATCTTACAAATAGGAATTCAAACCCATGCATTATTGTCCCTGCCACTGCCAACTCAGGGTCATTGTAATTCCAATTTAAATAAGAACTATTTATAGATGCAAGTAAGATAAATATTATCACTATAACTACACACAATGAAATAAGAAGCCATCGAATCGTTTTGACTCTTGTTATACTTCTTTTTGCAAGCTGCAAATTAATAACTTCCAACTTTTCAGAAAGAATCTTTAAATCATTGGTAGTCGTTTCTACTACAGGTTCTCCAAGTAATTCATTTACCGTAACATCCAATTCATCCGCCAACATAATCAGCATATTGGAGTCTGGAACGGACAAACCATTCTCCCACTTTGATACAGTCTGTCTTACTACGTTCAGTTTAATTGCAAGTTCTTCTTGCGATAGCCCTTTTGATTTTCTAATTTTTTTGATATTTTCATTAAGCATACTCTATGCCTCCTTGTTTTTGATGACTCGATTCTATATCAACAGAGCCGTTGCCACAAGCAACGCATATTAACATACGCCTATTTGCAGGCTTTTCGCAGACAAATCCAGGCCTGTCAAACTTTTTCTACTTTTCATCCTCTCACCCTTCGTACCAAAAGCATCCCTCTAAAACTCCCGTTTCCACTACATTTCTACAATTTGAGAGTTACCAATTTTTGACAACTCTCTAGTTTCTGCTATTCATCCAACATATTTTGAATGACTTTTGTAACCTCTGAAGTCCCTTTATGATTCCATGCAAACTGCACATCACTACCAACAACTGGTTTGTCTTTTATATGGTCTGCCAATTTAGCTGAAATGATTTTTTCCCAGTACCGAACATTATAATCCTCACCCTGAACAGATTCTATAACCCCTAAATGTTGTTCAAAAATTTGCATGAAGCCATCCATAACTTTTACTTTTCGATATTTGGGAAATTCCTCATTTATTTTATTTAATTCTTCCTGATTTTCCAATTTCTCAAAATCCGGGCTTTCCATAAGTTTTCCCTTTATAGATGAAAAATCATTGTTCAATGGTAACACCATCAATGCATCCGGTGTATTTCCCCACTCCATGTAGAAACACCTTTTGATACACCAAAAATTATATCTGTCCCAAAACTTTTTCAATATCTTCCTTTACACAAATAGACTTTTCTTCTATTTCTTTCGGTGCGTATGCTTCATTTTGATTCAAACACACATAAGTCGCCTGCGAAAATGTATTTGTCATCTGCCAAAATGGGTATTTTATAATACCAGGAGTATTGTATCCAACTCCAAGCTCCAAAAATACGATTTTCTGTTTCTTATGTGTCTGTAAAAACTGTTCATATCTCTGTGCTGCCTGATTCCAGCCTTCGTCTTCCACAAATGTAGCATCTGACCGAAGATTCATACTCATAGGCTTTCCACACTTTGGGCAGTATGGAACCAGATTTTTGGGAACCGTAAGTTTTATATTCACATTTTCCGTTTTATATAGTTTTCCATCTTTTATCTGAAATCCCTGACTACAAACCATCTGGCGTATCTGATTTTCATTATCATAAGTTTCTTTGTGACAAAGTTCGCTGCACTGAAATAATCCATAATCTCCCTGTGTGTAAAACAGTCGTTTTTTGGCAAATCCTGCTTTTTGAAAACAATGATCCACGTTTGTAGTCAGCACAAAGTAATCTTTATTCCCTATAAAATGCAAAAGTTCTGCATACACTGGTTTCGGCGCATCCATATAACGATTTACAAAAATATATCTGCTCCAATATCCCCAATATTCCTCCAGCGTTTCATAGGGATAAAATCCTCCAGAGTACATATCCGAAAATCCATATTTTATTTCAAAATCTGAAAAATAAGCATGAAATCGCTCTCCGCTGTAATCAAAGCCTGCAGCGGTAGAAAGCCCTGCACCAGCTCCTATTACAACTGCATCCGCTTCTTTCATTTTTTCTCTTATATCTCGCAATTTATCTGAGTAATTGCTTATAGATTTGTTCGTCTTCCTCCTTAAAAACATTAAACATCACCTTCATTCTTGTATTATTTTCCGCTTTATATTGTTTTGCGGTCTGTACGGCAAGCTCCGCGGCTCTTTTATTTGGAAAACGGAATACACCTGTAGAAATGCAACAAAAAGCGATACTTTCTACGCCTTTTTCTTCTGCAAGTGCAAGACAAGATTTATAGCATGATTTTAATAATGCTTCATGCTGCTTTGTAAGTTTCCCCTGTACAATAGGTCCCACTGTATGAATCACGTAATCACAAGGCAAATTAAACGCCGGTGTAATCTTTGCCTGCCCGGTAGGTTCCTCATGTCCTTGTTTCTGCATCATAGTATTGCAGTAATTTCTAAGCTGTACGCCTGCGTATGTATGAATACAGTTATCAATACAATTGTGGCAGGGCTGATAACAACCAGTCATTCCACTATTAGCAGCATTTACAATTGCCCCTACTTTAAGCCTTGTAATATCACCCTTCCAAATATAAAAATCAGGCTGTATTTCTTCCAGATCTGCAAGTGTTATAATCCCCTTATTTGTATTTACTTGTTGCAGATATTCGTCCTGGATTTTTAAAAAAGCATCATCCATTGTGCCAGGCATCCGCATATTCATAAGGGATCTCAAAAGCATTTTTTGTTTTTCCTCATTCTCTGGGATTGACATATTTGCATACGTTTTATTCTCTTTTAATAATTTTTCAATCAAATAGACTCTTCTGTCATTTTGCTTCATTTTCGAATCACCGCTTTCACCGGACATTTTTCATAACAATTTCCACAATTGCAACCACCATAAACCATGCCCTTCTTTGCATTATTTGGCAACTGAAATTCTCCTGTTTCATATTCATACAACGTCCATAAATGGTCCTTTTTAGTGAACTACACACGAAGCTAAAGCTTCGGTGCTTCTTGCTTCTACCTCTACTGCACCGCACAACCAAATAGTTATTTAGCGTCTTACACAAAGTCCACAATCGTATAAGTTTGGCTAGTTCCTAACCTACTATATAAGAAAACCTCAGGCTATTTGTAACAACCTTAGTCCTTCTCTTCTTATGTTTAGTGCCGCATTTGTATCTCTATCGGTTGAATACCCACATTCACATACAAATTTCCTCATCGATAAATTCTTCATCTCTTTATGCTGTTTGCCACAAGCATAACATATCTGACTGGATGGATACCATTTGTCTACTTTTACAAAGTATTTGCCTCTATCTGTAAGTTTGTAATCTAACATAGTAAGAAACATACCATATCCGTTATCCAGTGTTGCCTTACCATTTCCAAAGCTCCTGTTCGACATATTCTTCATGTCTAAATTCTCTACACATACTACATCGTACTGATTGGCTATCTCAGTAGATTTTTTGTGTAGAAAATCAAGTCTTTGATTAGATGTATGTTTTTGTAATCTGGCTACTTTAAGTCTTGCCTTATTATGATTATTGCTGTTTTTTTCTTTTCGTGATAGCTGTCTTTGAAGTTTAGTCAACTTCTTTTGTGCTTTACGATAGTATTTTGGACTGCCACATGTATTACCAAAACTATCTGTATATAGACCGTCTGATTTGTAATCAAAACCGATAGCATTATCTGATACAGATACTTTATTTATGGTCCCAGCATACTCAAAAAGAACAGATGCATAAAACTTACCATCACTATCCTGTGAAATAGTAGTTGATTTAATTACCCAATCTGATTCTGGTTTTCTATGTATCTTAGCTTTTACAATACCAATCTTAGGTAATTTAATACCATTATCAGTAATAAAAATAGTGCCTTTTTGGTTATTTGTGGTGTATGTTTTTCTGCTATATTTAGCAGATTTGAACTTAGGAAACCCTGTTTTCTTATCACGAAAGAAGTTTTTGTATGCAGTTTGCAAATGCAACTGAACATTTGAAAGTGCAAGACTATCTACTTCTTTCAAATATTTGTATTCGTCCAGTTTCTTGTACTGTGCAGGTGTAGTCATAAGCATTTCACCTGTTGTCTTATAATGTTCGACTTTATCAGCAAGCATCAAATTCCATATCTTACGACAACAACCAAATGTCTTGGCAAATAGTTCTACCTGTTTGTTTGTAGGATATAATCTGTATTTGATTGCCTTATTCATAACTACACCTCCTATCCTTGATTTTCTATATATTCTTTTAGTGTCTTTTCGCTTACATTGCCAACTGAACAAATAAAATACCCATCTGTAAAGAATGTCTTTTCTTTCCAAAAGCATTTGTGTAAGTATGCAGAATACTTCTTCCATATATGGTAAGTGACATAACTTTTCATAGTTCTAACAAAATCCGAAAGATTTATGCTCGGTCTTGTTTCTATCATATAATGTATATGGTCTTTATCAACTTCCATATATTTGATGCTAGCTCCATGCTTTTCATATATTTCAGTAGATAATACTTTTACATCATATTCTATTTGTTGACTGACTAACAGTTTCTTTCTGTATTTACATACAAATATAAGATGATATTGTAGCAAATACTTATTATGACTAGCCGATTTCCAATTACCCATAAGAAAATTTCTCCTTTATGGGTAATAGAATAATCTAAACTAATTATACAATAAACTAATGTTTGTGCCAATTCATCTCACGAACCTAAAGGTTCGGAGAGTTCTTGGCACGTTGCTTTAAAATAGGTCTCACATCCTGCCTTTTCATATGCCCTATATTTTGCATGGCAAATTTCCAAAAGTTTTCTATACTCTTCTGGTGTCATGCTGGTGTCCACTTCTCCACCCGTAGGCACATAACGGGAAAATGCAAAGACCTTTACTTTCGCCTTTACTACTTCATCTATAATATCCGGTATCTCCTCCATATTCGTTTTGGATACCGTACTCATAATGACACTCTTTATTCCTGCCTTATTAAGGCATTCTACCTTTTCAAGCGTCAACCTGAAACTTCCCGGTTTTCGAAACCAATCGTGGGTTTCCTGCATTCCATCCAAAAATGTTTGTTAATGCTATTTTGGTTACCTCCTATCTTGTAAATCGTTATGTTTTTCTCTGTTGCACCTTTAGAATAACAAGAAATTTTTTTCTGAAAAAGTACGCACTTTTTTATTACATAGTTACCTTTTTGTAACCAATGGACAGATACTATTTGGCATGTTACACTATATTAGAACTTATATTGTTACGATTCACTGAACTGTGAACCGCAACCTTATATTATTTTCTGAACTTTTAGGAGGGATACCTATGTTAACAAAAGACGAATTACCAGAATGTCCGGTTGCAACTACTGTAAGTTTGATTGGAAGAAAATGGAAATTATTGATTATTCGTAATCTTTTAGAACGCCCCTGGAGATTTAATGAATTAAAAAGAAGTCTGGAAGGCATTAGCCAGAAAGTTTTAACCGATAGCCTTCGGTCTATGGAAGAAGATGGATTGATTACAAGAACCGTATATGCAGAGGTTCCCCCACGGGTGGAATATGCATTAAGTGATCTTGGGTAAACCATGCGTCCAATCCTTGACGCAATGAAAGACTGGGGTACTAATTACAAAAATACATTTTAGGACAACAAAAGCCAGCATTCTGCTGATTTTTGTTATTTAAGAATATCTTTATCGCCCCTAATTTCTACTATATTTATTTTTCACTTGATAAACTGATCTTTATACTCTAATAGAGATACTCGTTCAAAAAACGTTCTATCATATATATTCCGTATTTACAAAAGAGCAAGAAAACCCACTGCTTTTAGACGGTAGGTACTCTTGCACGAGATACGCAGTGCCGCTTTTACATAAGCAAGTAGCAGAGCGGATTGCAAATATCATTGACATATAAGCAATTTTTAATGAAAAAGTGCACTTAGCCAATTAAAAATGTTCATACTATAAGCCTGCATTTTATCCTTTCCGTATATATAACAAAAGGAATTGTTCGAACAGGCATATCCTAACATAGAGAAAAATAAAATAAATACTATTTGTTCCAATGGTATTTTTTGTGTTCGAATGGTTGATTTGAATAACAAAATTTAATACACTAGAATAAAACAGAAAAGGAAGTTATAGGATGAATGAAACTATAGGAATTTTATATTATTTTATATTATATTTTTTAGAATTTATAAAGTTTTTTCTGGTAAATAAATATATTTTAGGCTGGAAAGAAAAAAAACGAAATTGTAAAAGAATGCTAGTTGCACTTAGTGGATTACTGGGAATGGCATTTTTTATTTTCTTCTTATCTGAGCAAATAAATCCATTAATATTTTATGCACTTTTTTTAATAATAGAAACTATACTTGTATTTGAAGAAATAACATGGAAATTAGTTTGTGTTACTATTACAGAAATATATGCAATTGGTGCAATAGATGCTATGATCCAACAGATGTATGCAATAATATTAGAATTGTTGGAAAGTAATTTAAAATTTCCATTGGAGTTGATCGTTTCAACTACAACAATTTTATTTTTAGTAATAATTATATATGCAATGCGTAATAAAATGCAAGGCTATATTAGCAGGATACCGATACAGTATTATATTATATTTATTTGTTTGGATACTGGAAACGGTATTTTGTTAGGTGAATTCAAGCGAAATTTGGTAAACGGAAATATGGGACTTCGGATTGTCTTCATCTTTATGGTATTGGGAGTTTTTCTCGAACTGGCACTTTTATTACTTCTTGCAGCTACAGGAGAAATATATAAGGAAAAAGATTTTTTGAATCAAAAGTATTTAAAATTGCAAGAATCTCACTACAAATATTTGGAGCAAAGAGAAACTGCCACCAAAAAGTTTCGTCATGATATGAGAAATCACATTTACATATTGCAGCATTTGCTAGAACAGGGTAAAACAAAGGAGGCAAAACAATACGCAGGCGAGATGGAGCAACGTTTTAATGCGTTGGGAACGCCAATTTCTGTAAATCATGGAATTGTAGATGCAATTCTGAACAAATATGCAACTGAATGTGACGAAAAGAACATTGACTTGTCTATAAAAGGATATATGCCACGGAAATGCAAAATTTCTTCTTTTGATTTGTGTGTCATTTTCTCAAATTTATTAAGTAATGCCATTGAGGCAACAGAAAACTGTACTAAGAAACAGATTCGTTTAGAACTGCGTCATGAAGAAGAAACTTTTATGTTGTGTATAAGAAACTCATTTGATGGGAAGTTAATAAAAAAAAATGGGAACATACAAACCAGAAAACAGGATAAAGAAATACATGGGTATGGTCTTTTAAATGTAAAAGAGTGTGTGGAGCGTAATCAAGGACATATACATATACAGCAGCAGAAAGCAGAATTTGTTGTTACAATCTTTCTAAAAGTAGAGGGAAAAAGTTCCATTGAAATAGGAAAAAGACCATTGAGATGAAAACTGTTTTTTTGAATAATAGATTATGGTAATATCACCAATATGAAAACAGCAAAGGTGAAGGGGGCTTCATAAAGTGAAAATAGCAATTGTAGATGATGAACAACATTGGATTGAATTAGCAAAAAAGCAAGTTATGAATTACTGGAAACAGGATATAAAGATTTTTACCTATTCGAGTGGAAAAACTTTTTTAGATGCAAAGGAAGAGTTCGATTTTATACTTATGGATATTGAAATGCCGGAAATGGATGGTTTTGATACTATAAAGGAATACCGAAAATGGAGCGCTCGTGGACTTCTCATGATATTGACGACACACACAGAGATGAGCCGAAAGGGATATCAGGTAGATGCATTTCGATATGTTGATAAAATGCAGATGCAGGAAGAATTGCAGGAAGCCTTTTCTTCTGCACAGTTGCGACTACAAGGAGAAAAGCGGGTTTTGCTACCTATAAAAAATTATGGAGAAATCGAAATGCCATTGAAGAAGATATTATATTTTGAGGTGGTATTGAGGGTGGTAAAACTTCATACCGATACAGAAAAATATATCTGTATGGAGCAAATTTCAAAATTAGAGAAACGCTTGAAACCGGATGGCTTTTTTATGCCACACCGTTCTTGTTTACTTAATTTTGAATGGGTGGAGTCCTTTTCTAAGGATGAAGTTATTATGAAAAATGGAGATAGACTCGATTTAAGCCGGAGAAAATATAAGGACTGGAAAACAGCATATCTAGAATGGAAATTTGATAGAGCAAATAGATAAAAGTTACCATTCGAACAGGAAAAATACCATTCATACAGATGGTATTTTTTTGTAACTTTTTGTATGGTAGAATAGCGACGTTCGAACAAATAATTTTAGTATATATACAGAAGGAAATGTAACTATTAACTAGCTCGCATTACAGAAAAATTGTTTGCAAGCATTTTTCAATAATGCATATAACACACACTTGGTAGATTAAGTCATCCAATTCTATCACAAACCAGGTGATTGTCAAGTGAAAGATAGAAATTAAAGAAAGGTAAAACTAAAATGTTTAAAAGAGTAAAAAAAATTATAGTTATGTCTATGGTAGGGGTAATATCAATTGGTTCTATAGCTGGTATTTCAGCTTCAGCTAAATCATTAAAAGCTAGTTTTTCAGGAAGTTCTTCCCTAAATTGTGTAGAAAGCAATATACTAGGAAATTATTGGACAAAATCTAGCACAGCCAAAACATCAGGGTATTCAGGCTACCATTATGTAAGAGCTTATGTTGGAGGTAGTAGTTCTAGCGCTAAGGGTGCTTGGGCTGATACAAAACGTAAATATTCTTATGGTGATATTTCTAAAAAATGTACAACAGATAAATTATTTGTAGGACATGATCAGAATGCTACTAGTTCATTTCCTAGAGGATACGCAAAATATGGAATTGAGTAGGAAGCTATCCTTTTAAAGAAATAACTTTGTGTCAAGTGCATCTGTTGATGTACTTGGCATTAATTTAGTGTAAAGTTTAATAAAAAGGGATTTAGTAAGAGCTATGTTAGAAAGCGAAAGGAGATTTGCAATTTTTTCAACAAATTGTATTACAAGAAAATTGAGGAAAACGTATTTTACGAGAATAATATTAATAATACTTATGTGTGTATTACCAATAATAACTATATTAATGATTCATCACATAACATTGTCTGAAACATTAACAAAAATGGGAACTGGAAGTTTTGGAGATAGTTACTCGTACATTACAATGGAGAATACTGACAATAATAATCATTTATTGAAAAATAGCTTAAAAAAACTAATTAAAAAGTACGCAATCTATTTGGATGATACAAGTGATGAAAATGTGACTATTAGGTACATTTTTTTTAATGAATCCTTTCCAAATTTGCCAATAAAAAACGGTCGTTTTTTTAGGAAAACTGATTTTGTAGATGGTAATAAAGTGGCTGTAGTTGGAAAAAATGTGGAAGGCATATATGACAAAGATGGTAAAAAGTGTATATTGATCAAAGGGGAAGAATATGTAGTATTGGGAACTATTGGATACGAAGATGACACTGTTTTGGATGATTATATTTTTGCTAATTTATTTGGGGGACAGGATTGTAAGGAAAAATTATATGTACTTGATTTTTTTTCAGCAACTAATGCGGGAAATATATCAGATTCATGTGTAAAAGTTCTTAATAAAAATGATTGTAAAGCAGAACAGTTAGTCGTAGGAGAAAGTTATACAACAAGCATAATGCCTATCATCCAATCTTCAACCTGCTTTATATGTGTATTAGGTTGTTGTATTTTATGTATTTTTCTTATTTCTTTACAATGGATCAGTGAGCAACGTAAAGAATTATGTATACAAAGATTAGTAGGAGCCACTAAAAAACAGGTTTTTTTATATATTTTAAAACAATATATTGGAATTATTTGTTTGTCTTTTATTGTAGGGTTTATATATTGTACTATTTTTTTCCCTGCGTATTTTGTGTCTTTACTAAACGGCTATTTAATTAGTTTCTTCATTTTGATTGTTTTTATGATTGGGACATTGAACATTGTATCAAAAGATTCAATAGAGGAGGCTATAAAATAGATGGTTGGAAACTGTATTGGACAAATTAGAAGGATGTTTTGTAATAATCGGCTTGTTATTTCTATGATGATAATGTTAGTAGGTATTAGCTTTTTTGTTACTGGACAAACATTTGTTACAAAAGAAAAAACAGATGAAAGTGCAGATGATTATACAAAAAAATATGTTGATTCACAAGTGTATTGGACGGCGGAAAATTTAAGTGATAATAATTATTATAGATATACAAAGGCAGAAAATTCAGAATATTACAATAGATTGCAAAAGTTTAAAGCTTCTTTATTTCAACAAGAAGAATTTTGTTATATGTGTATTACTGATCAGATGATACAAATTATAAATAAAAGAATTCCAGATATATTTCTTTCGGGTTATGAAGAGGGTGATATTGAATATGATATTAATAAGGTGGGTAATCAGACTTTGTATTCTGCCAAAGCAATTGAAGTAAGTGCTAACTTTTTTGACTATTATAATATTAAAGTTGAGAATGGAAAAAAGTTTTCTGATGACGATTATATATATAAAGAAGGTAAAAACATACCAATTCTTTTGGGGAATGAATACAAGAAGTATTTTGAAATTGGTGATACGTTTAATGCCTATTTTTTATGTGATTCTTTTTGCTTTGAAGTAATTGGCTTTATTAAACCGCAATCTTTTTTTTATGTGCGTGGTGTTGACGATTTTTTATCTTGTGAGCGATATATAATTCTTCCAGCACTTGATGTAAATAAAAGAAATAGTTTTTCCCAGTCTTTATTATTACAACAGATGGAGGGGATGATTGTTTCATCGGTAGATTATAAGAAAACAAATTCAATTTATAAAAGATTATTAAAGGATGCGGATTTGGAAAATTGGGAATTGTCATTGATTGATCCGAATGCTAAAAGATCTGTAAGTACAATGGAAGCTTATGCGGGAATGACAAACCAAGTTGCATATCAATTTAAAAATATATTAATATTAATTCTTGCATTTACTTGTGTAGCCGTTATTTTCAATGTATTGGGAATATTGAAAAAGAATAGTTATTCTTTTGGTGTTGAACTGTTATGCGGAGCATCTTATCACATTATTTTTATGGAATCCATTGGACTTGTTTCAAGTATTATTTTCATTGGCGATTTTTTGGCATCCATTGGATTAATTATAGTAGATGCAAATATAGAAGCATTGCTATTGCTTCAAATAATCGCATTGTTTGTGATTTTGATTTCATGTATTGCAAGTTATTTGTATTTAAAACAGATGAATATTGAAGACATAATAGGAGGAAAGGAATAATGTTAATTAAATTAAATAATATATCTGTAGAGTACGGAAAAGGTAATACTCAAATAATGGCATTAAATAATTTTTCTTTAGAAGTAGAACAAGGGACATTCCTTTCTATTATAGGTAAAAGTGGAAGTGGAAAATCTACTCTTTTAAATGTACTAGGTGGAATTCGAAAACCAGATTATGGAGAATACATTTATCAGGATCAATTAGTAAATAAAATGAATGATGGTGAAGCAGCTAAATTTCGCAATAAAAATATAGGATTTGTTGTGCAGCATTTTGCGCTTATACAAGAAAAAACTGTTTACGATAATATTGCGTTGCCTTTAATTTATCAAAAAATTAAAAAAAATGAAATTAATAAACGTATTGATTATATTTTAGATAAATTATCCATATCTGAAAAAAAATATGCATACCCATCGCAACTTTCAGGAGGACAATGTCAGAGAGTGGCGATTGCTCGTGCTCTTGTAACAAAACCTACCTTGATTTTGGCTGATGAACCAACGGGTGCGCTAGATGAAGAAAACGGAAAAAAGATTATAAGGCTATTGAAACAAATTAATGAACAAGGAACAACAGTTATTATGGTAACACATGATCTTGAATTGGCAAAACAAGGAACTAAAATTATTAAAATGAGAGATGGCAAATTGGAGTAAATTGTGAATTAAACAAGCAGTAAAAAAAGCGAAAAGTTGGGTACCAGAATCCACAAATTGATTAAAAATATTTTTTCCAGCTATACACTTTCACCTTGTACGTTGTTACATTATATCAATTTCCGATTTCCTGCTTCTGTAATTGCTTCTGACATCAATTCTGGACTTTTTTCAATCGTTTGTTCCGAAAGTTCCAGATAATACTTACGCAATTCCCAATAATATCCATTTCCTGCATATTTTCTTGCATTTGCTGCCTGCGGCCGAATATAATATTCATCCACTTCTGGTTTTTGTGTATCTTTTAAATTCTGCATGGATACAAATCTCCTTCTCAATATGATAACAAAGTAAGGATAGAGGGCAAAATATCACCATTTACCCTAAACATTCTAACTATTTCTATTATATATTAGCAAAACAGGCAAAGTAAACTAGCCAAAAGGTTAGGATGCAGGTTTTCCACAGATTTTTCTGAATGTAGAGAAGAAAGGCTGTGAATAATAACGTAACAGTGTTACTATTCATCTATTTTTTTGCCCTTACATGATTTCTCATTGGCTTACCAGACACCTTTGTGTTATCATAAAGAAGAAAGCGAGGACAAAGATATGAATTATAACCTGAATACCATTCACTTAACCTGTGAAAAGCAACAGTTATCTATAAACCTGTGTGGAAATGTTTCCATAGAAAAAGAGGAACGCATTCGCCTTGTGGCAATCTTTTCCACCCAAGAGGAAACAAGAAGATTTCTTTGTAAAACAGAACAATTTAAAACAGACGAGGAAACGCAAACTTTTATATCGCATTGTGATGTTTCTCTGCCTTTCGTTTTTTTTCACCCTGTTTATTCCACAAAACCTGTGAAACTACAATTTGAAATCCAAACCTTAAAGGAATGCATTCTTCTTGACGAATGCTATGAATACGAAACATCCCTATTTCAGAAACCTTCTATACCGCACTCCGCATTTTATAATATTTACCGGGTAGTTGCATTTTTATTTTGTATTCTTTTTCTACCAATGTTCCTGCTTGACGGTTACTTTGCCGTAAAGGGATATAAGAAAATTGATACTGGGGACAACCCTACGAAAACAGGAAAAAAGGCTATCTTTTTCCATGCCAATGCACTTACCATACGCATCTGCGGATATAGTTACAGTCCAAGGGAGTGGAAAACAGCTTATTTTAATCACTGTTATGAAAGAAAAAAGAAAAGACCGATTCAGGCAAATAAGGTAGTATTTTTATCGGAGCGAGAGCCTGTGGAAAACAGCAACCTGTCTTGTATTTTGAAGGAATTTCAACAACACAACGAACTTGCCGTCTCCACCTACATCAATTCAAAAACAATCGATCAGCTTTCTCTTAGTGAAATCCGACACATTGCCACTTTACTATCCGATTGTACCATGATCATTTTAGAAGATTTTTACCCACAGCTTCATATGTTATCCATTCGTCCTGAAACGAAGATTGTTCAACTTTGGCATGCCTGCGGTGCCTTTAAGACTTTTGGATTTTCAAGACTTGGAAAAGTGGGTGGTCCAAAGCAGGACTCCCGCAACCACCGTTCTTACGACTACGCATTTGTAAGCGGTACAAGTATTGTCCCTATCTATGCAGAAGCATTTGGCATCCCAGACAGTCATGTATACCCACTTGGTGTACCAAGAACCGATATTTTATTTGACAAAGATTACAGAACATCTATTCAGAAAAAACTATATCAAAAATATCCTTTCTTGGAAAACAAACGAATTGTTTTGTTTGCCCCAACTTTTCGAGGTAGCGGAAAAAAAGATGCTTTTTATCCAGAAGAACAATTCTGCATTTCTGAATTTATGGAAAAAATGCCAGAGGACACTGTGCTTTTAATCAAACACCATCCTTTTGTAAAAAAAGAACCAACCATTCCAAATGAATGGAAAGACCGTGTATTTTTATTTACCAAAGGGGAAAACATCAATGATTTATTACTCATTGCAAACCTTTTAATTACGGATTATAGCTCATCAATATTTGAGGCTGCCTTACTGCAAGTCCCAATGTTATTTTATGTGTTTGATAAAGAGGAATATATGGCAGAACGAGATATCTACTACACCTTTGATTCTTTTGTTCCCGGACCTCTTGCTTATACACAGGAAGAACTAGAAACCACTGCAGTAAATATTCTCTCCACTCCATCTAATACGGATGAAAAACAGGAAACATTTTGTAAAACACACTTAGATGCGCTAGATGGAAATAGCACAAAACGAATTGCGGAGTTTTTAATTTCTAAAATATAGAGCAAAATTGTAACACGATCAAGCAAGAGCCCCCACTGCCTAAAGACAGTGGGGGCTCTTGCACTTTTATAAAACTTCTACAATCTTATCTGTAGCATGTATTCTTTTTTCACAAATCCATTGTTGCACTCTATCCTTACGATGCATGTAAATCCTATCATCACATAGGTTATACTCTTATTCCTATTTTACCTTTTCCATTTTTCAATTACACAAGAGTGCCTTTTGCTCTCCTTGTCATAATTTATTCCTACCAAAAGCAGGTTCCCAGTATACTCCTTGAGACTTTCCACATACTTTTTTTCTTTTATCTGTGCAATTGCACCCTCTGCAGATTTGTCATATTTTAATTCCACAATCATCGCCGGTTTATCCGAATGCTTTTTGGGCACATACACAATATCTGCAAAACCTTTTCCAGTTGGGAACTCCCGAACCTTCGTATACTCCTTTATCCCATTATAATAAGCAATAGATATCACACAACTTAAAGAATTTTCATCATTATAGGTTAAAATTGAAGTATTCTCACTATGCACTTGATCCAATATTTCTGCTACAGTTCCAGAATCCTGATTCCAAGTTGCCTGTAAAAGACGCTCCGACTGTTCCAGTGCTACTATAACATCTTTCCATCTTTCTCCAACAATGGCGTTACGAAATTCTCTGCAAATCTCCACGTTTGGAATAAACACCGCCGATTCTTCCCGATTAAATGCCAGATAACCCAGATGAATTAAAAGAGTAAGTACATCATCTTTACTTTCAAAAGTTGTCATATCATTTTGAAATCTCTCTGTATGGATTTTCACATGTTCCCCCGCAAGCATTTTCACAATGGCATCCTTTAGTCCGTCATAGTTTAAATCAATATATATCTTCAATGCCTCATAAGTCTCTGTTTGCGTCCAATAACTTGCAAAAGTTTTTCTTCGAATGCTATCCACAACAGATTTCGGATTATAAATATGTGGTTCTTCTTGAAAAGTATACCCATCGTACCAGCTTTTCATAGTACTAAAATCAATCTGATACTTTGCACATAAATTCTTTACTTCCGCTTCTGTAAAACCAACAAACTTTGCATATTCTCCAGGATCTGTCATAGAAAATTCATCAAACATATTTAATGCAGAATGCGTTCCGTATTTTTTTATTGGCAGTATTCCCGTCATATATGCCAGCCAAACATAAGCTTTATCTTTTAAAAGATTTCGAATAAAATCCAAATATTTTTTTTGATCAGCCAGATTGTATTTTTTGTCCCTCAATATACAATCCCACTCATCAATAATAAAAATAAATCCTTCTTTAGTTTCACTATATAAATCCTCCAATGTAAAGCTCAAAAAACTCGCATCTTCTTCTATTACATCTGGATATTTTTTTCTTAATTCGGTAATCACACGTTTTTGAAGAAAAGCAATCATGTCATCCACATTCGGTTTGATACTGAAAAAATCCTGCATATTGAGCATAATCACATTGTACTTGTTCAGATGTCTCCCATAATCTTTATCCCTTGCAATTTTATAAGGTGCAAATAAGCTTGACGAATCACATCCTTTTCCATAGTAAGCCGTCAACATGTAAGCCGCCATAGATTTACCAAAACGTCTCGGTCGACTGATGCAAATAAACTTCTGTGGGGTCTTAATATATTTATTCGTATATGAGATTAATTCTGTTTTATCAATATATATCTCCGCTCTAACCGTTTCTTCGAATAAATCATTTCCCGGATTCAAATATACCCCCATGCCACTTACCTCCATAAATTTTGTTTTTACTACTTTTCCACCAATAAAATTTTTTCGTTCTGTTTGTATGTGTAACTCCAAGCCAATTTTCTATATAGAAATAACGGCGTATGACTATTATAGCATATACTTGCTACAATAACCATACGCCCATTTGTTTTGTAACTCTTTTACAACTCTTTAATGCTTAAGAAAATGACATTGGGTGTGAACTTTAACTTATGCTGTTACATACCTTTCAATCAATGCATCCTTTATTTCCTGCTTTACTTTTTTTAGTGCCTCGTCTTTTCCCCACATTTCATATTTTGATAAATCTTGCATTTTATAATCCTGATTCGCCTTTATCGTTCGAAAGGCTATATCCTGTTTTGTAATATTTAAATGTCCAAAAAAGCAATCCGAATGGTAATATTTACTACAATCTTCTTTTCCTTCTATTTTATACACTCCGTAGGGATCGCAAAAAACTAAATATTGATTATTCTTTTGCATAAAATTCAGATAACCATCTATCCGAATTCCCTTCTCTTTTTCGTTATAGGCTACACTAAGAATACCATCTATCCAGATACTTTCATCCACTAATTGTTTCTTACCTTTAATTACTTTTTTCACCAAAACCTCTTGCTGGCTGCCTTCTGCCCCAATGACACATTTACCTGTCGGCTCTACAATTAATATATCCTCTGCCTCTGCATATTTATCCAAATAATGCTTTTTTTGCTCTTTGTAATATGTGACTTCCTCTGTCCCCTCAACACTTTCAAATGCAAGCTTATATCCTTGCAATTGTTCTACATTGTTTACTTCATTCAGTCCTATATTTCTAAATCCACTTTTGCAAAATTGTCCTATTACAGTAACTAAACAGCAAAAAATTACTGCAAAAATAATATTTTTTTTCAACCAAAAACACTCCTATCCTTCGGCATGTTTCAGCACACCACTTGCCATTGTATAAACCTGATCACAGATACCACTAATGTCACTTTTATTGTGACTGGCTATCACAACAATGGCTCCTCGCTTCGCTTCTTCCTTCACTATGTTATGAAACACTTCTACACTTTTTTCATCCAATGCGTTGGATGGTTCATCCAATAAGATCAAATCCTGCTTCTCCATAATCGCTTGCGCAATAATCAGTTTTTGCCGCATTCCCAAAGAATAGGTTTTAATCTTCTTATTACTTTTACTATCCAATCCAACACGTTCCAAAACTCGTATTACATCCTGTTTTGTTATTTTACCTCTTATTTTAGCCAAATAGCACAAATTTTCTACCGCAGTCATATCCATATATAAATTGATATTCTCCAATACCAAGCCGATATCTATTACCTGATTCAGCCTACCGGGAACTATTTTTCCATCACATTTTGTTATACCCGAGTCTAAATTAATTAATCCTGAAATTGCTCGAAATAACATACTTTTTCCAGAACCATTTTCCCCTACAACACCGTATATTTTTCCACTTTGTAATATTAAATTAATATTTTTAAGTACCTGCTCCCCTTTTATTGTTTTATTATAATTTTCCAATTCTATTGTATGCATCTTTTCACCTCTTCTGTTTTTATAGCCACCTAATGAATCACGCTGTATGTTGTTATACTTGTTCCTTAAAAATTCCTACATCTAATTTATCTGTCATACCGACTACAATAAATATAGCCCCAAAAAGAAGTACACTATAATAGAGCATATAACCAATATAACCTTGTATTCCTATGTTTTGATAAAGGTTTATCATATTGATAGGATTTAAATACCACAAATTCGGGTATTCTTTTATTACTGGAATATCATTGAAAAATAACGAACAGGATATCATTAGAATTAATACTAATGTACCTGAAAAACATCCCACCATAGTGTTTTTCCACATAGAGGCAAAATTGATTACAAGAGATATCACTGAAACCATATAAAATAAATACCAAACAGAAAAGAACAAGACAGGTACCGTATGTATATTTATTTTTTCACCTGTATAATGCAAATGCAAAACCAAAGTCACAATAGAATATAATAAAGAGTACATTAATACCATTTCTAATAAACGTGCAATTAGCTTAGCAAACCACGTCTTTCTCTTTTCCACTCGAACCAACGTATAGACGCCTGTTGTACTACATTCTTTGTAAATTTCCATACCACAAATAATGGAAAAAAACAAGATTCCTGCCATACTCATAAAGGTCACCACCAAACGACCACTTCCATCTGCCTGCCGTTGCACATCAAAAAAACTAGTTAAGTACAACTGATTTAATGTTATATCCAGGCTTCCATCGTCTTTGTTTAAACAATATGCATTCATTATAATTGCCATAGGCAATCCTAATAGAACTTTTTTCAAATCTGATAGATGTAACATTTCTTTTCTCCTTGCTTACTGTATTTCTTTTTTACTTGTTGCAAATTTTACACACAATACAATTGCAACAATCAAAAATACAACTTCCATTTGTAACATGCCAGCAACACTTCCTTTTTCCCATGGACATTGCAAATAGTCATCCATAGAAAAATGCGGGATTCCAATCTCATTGGAAACAAAATACACTATGTAAATCGGTAACACAATAAATATTTTATATTTCTTTACATAACACCCTATGGAATAAGCAAGCATACTACATATTCCAGCAAATATGGACAACTGAACAATAAACAACAATTCATATAAATATGGATGTAACTTATAAAAAACTTCAAAGTCATATCCAGAATCACCAAAATACATTGCTGAATTTAATGTACCTTCATAGGTTTGTGTTGATGCAGGAAATGTACATGTAATCCAAATCCAATTAAATAGAAAAGGAATTGCAACTACAAAAAAAGACGCGAAGAAACTCACGATAAGTTTTGCAAAATAAAATTGATAACTAGAGCATCGGATTTCGCTATAAATTCCTGTATTTCCAATATTTTCATCAAATGACAATAACGCTACTGGAAATGCAATCAAAATTGGAAATAAAATATTAAAATATTGCCCTATCACACCTATATCCATTAATGCAAAATAATTGCACGCTTTGGACATTACATAAACATCTTGACCTTTATTTTGATATAATTGTATCAAAAAAGACCCTGCACTAAGTAACAAGAAACACCAAAACGCAATCCAAAAACCTTTTTTTCTAATTACTTGATACCATTGTGCTCTTACTATTTTTATCATTTCTCATTTTTAACCTTTCTATTGCCTAAAATTTTTAAATACATTTCATATATATAAATCCACCATTCACACAACTGTTCTAGTTAGGTCTATTTCATCAAACATACTCTGTTTCAATCAATGTACTATAACCAACTATTTGCAATAGTCAATATATAATATATCATATACCCCATTTGCGATATAAAAATCAGACATATTATATAAAAACAATTGTAAACTCAAAAAATCATTTTACAATATAATATTTTACTTGTCAATGCAAAAAAACTTAAATCTAAAAGTCATATATTATTCTCTATATCAAAATATCTGGCACGAACGACATAATATCCATTGACATAACCAATTTTATTCTTTATTATTTCTATATAAGTAACTATTCATAATTAAGAATGGTTTCCTTTTTATTAATTGTTCGAAGGAGATTTTTATGAAACATTATTTTATATTAGAAGACCAAAAAGAACAGGCAGTAGCATTATCGAAAATCATTCAGTCTTATAAAAAAAATGTTGAGATTACTGTTTCGTTTTCAATTTCAGAAGCAGCAACTCAACTTCAAGCACACACATATGATGTGTTTTTTTTAGATATACAATTATCTTCCCAAGAGGATATTTCTGGAAACGGAATTTCTTTCGGAAAGCTTGTTCGTACATATGAAGCCCATCGAACAACCCCTATTATTTTTATTACATCATTTCCAAATTACATAAACGAAGCAATAAACTCTGTTCATTGCTATGGTTTCTTAACTAAACCATATTTACCAAATGATGTTTTTCAAATGTTGGATTCTATTTCACAAAAGAAAACTTCTGCTATACTAAAACTTAAGAATAGTGATTGCATCTATCGTGAAATCAATTTTTCTGATATTCTATTGATTGAATCCCACCTACACTATTTACACTATCATACCCAAAATAATGTACACCGTTCTCGTCAATACACAATGAAACAACTTGAAACTATACTTCCTAATTATTTTGTACGTTGCCACAAAAGCTACTTGGTAAACCGACATTTCATTTCTTCCTATGATCCTATCAATCGGCGTCTACACCTTGCAAATCACGCTACATTAATCCCCGTTGGTCGCAATTATCGCGATACATTATATAATTAAAGGAGTGCCATTTATGAGCTTAACACTTATTATTACCACAATTCTTACGTATTTTTTAGAAACAATCGGTACTTTTTTAATTGCTTGTAGGACGATTGAATATAAAATTAAAAATATATTTAAATTTTTATTTTATATTCTCTTATTAACCAGTATTTTATCTGCTTCAGAATTAATGATTAACAATTCAAATCTTTTATATATGATCCAAGCAATTATTTACATTGTTTTATTGTCAATTTACTCAAAACAGCCATTCCCTAATGCATTACTAGTTTATGTGTATGTCTATATTGTTATTGGAGTGCTACAATATTTAATGTTTCTTCCAATACTTGCAGTCCCAAAATTAGATACATTAAGTTATTATCCCGTAATTGCCCTTTTCATTACTACAATACTTTGCTATGCGATCTATTGCTTTGTTCCAATTGAACGCTTATACAGAATAACTATGCTTTCCGATTTAGTGATTCGTGTACTTCTTGTTAATTTTTACTTAGTACTAATGTTTGGTTCTATGTATTACAAATTCCACAATAAATCTTTCCGCGAAATTTTACCTTTATTTTTGTTATATTTATGTACCTTTATTGCAATTAACATGAATGCCGTGTTCACTCGTATTACGCTCTCTAAAAAAGAAGCTGAACTTCATGCCTATCAACAATATCAACCAATAGTAGACAATTTAATTCAAAATATACGTATGCGACAACACAACTTTGATAATGCCATCCAATCTTTTGCCGCCTTACCACTGACCTGTAAGGATTACGAAAGTATCACCTCTGCACTAAACGAATACAGTACAGAGGCTTTTCATAGCAACATTGACATAAATCTTTTAAAGCTAAATGAACGCCTAGTTGCTGGCTTGTTATACACCAAACTACAAGACGCTCAAAAGCAAAACAAAATTCTCTATATCTCAATTAAAAATTATGCATTACAAACTACACTCCCCGAATATCTGCTAATGGAATGTATAGGAATCCTAATAGATAATGCCATAGAAGCTGTTCCACAAGACAGTATCATCTCTTTACAATTAGGCTCTGAAAATGGACAAGTGATTGTTGAAGTGAAAAATCCTGGTCCCTGTCTATCTGATCAGTTGCTGAAAAAAATATTTGAGATGGGATATACTACCAAAAATGATACACAGAAAAAACATGGTCTTGGACTCCCATTCTTGAAAAAAATAATCAGGCAATATCATGGCACTATTTCTTGTCAAAATATATCAGACGGAACTGAAAATTATATTGTTTTCAAACTAATTGTATAGACTTTTTTACAAACATTTACAAATATATGTAACAGTTCAGCCATAGTCATTCACAAAGTGCCATAATATACCATTACATGTAGAATACAAGAAAAGCGTATAACTATTGTAGCATGCATTTGCTATGATATAGTCATACGCCTATTTCTTTTGCCTTGCCTATCCAACTACCCTATCTACTACTCGTTTCGTAGATTGTCCATCCAAAATTCCGTCATACTGTTTTTCTATAAACTTATCAAAATGTACCATCTTAAATGGTTTTGTAAGGGCTTCCAAAAATTCTTCCTCACTTCTTAGTAACATTCCCGGTGCCTCTTCTTCATAAGGTCCATAAAATCCTCGGTCATATTGCTCTAAATCATAGGCATACAAAAGAATTGGCTTTCCAAGTAATACATATTCCACCACTACCGACGAATAATCTGCCACAAGCAAGTCAGAGACCACAAACAATCCCTTTATATCCGGATATTCCGTCATATCATAGCATCCCTTTGGTAACTTTGGCATAGCTTCCCGAACATGCGGATGTAAACGAACAAGAATACACCAATCCTCGCCTAATTGTTCCATCACCTTTTCCATGGAAAAATATTTAAAAATATCCTTATTCTGTTGGGACGTTTCACGGAATGTAGGTGCATACAAAAGAATTTTTTTTCCTTTTAATTCTGGATAATTCTCATAAACCGCATTTCCAGCCTTCTTTTTGGCAGCCTCATCAAAATAGAAATCAGTCAAAGGTATTCCGGTTGGAAAAATCCGTTCTTTTTTTATTGCAAGTGCATCTTCATAACAAGAAATTACTTTTGAAGAACTGACAAATAAATGGGTTACTTTTTGATTTCCTTTTTTCACACACTTTCTTACCAGCTCATCGCCTTCTGTAGTTAAACCAAAACGCTTAAATGCGCCTACTCCATGCCATAATTGTACAATCTTTGTTTTTTTAGAAGGATTCATATATGCCAAAGGCAAAAAGTTATCATTTAAAAATACATATTCAGCGGTAGCGAAATGGTAACTAATTCCCACAAAAAATTGTAAAGCTCCCTTTATCTTACTTACAACTTTTTTGATTCCTGTTCCTGTAGGGGTAAGAATATTCCGTTTGGAAAGTATCACAAACTGAAATCCCTCTTGTCTTCTTTTCATTTCTTCATATACATAACGAATGTTTCCTTGAAATTTACAATCATGTACCATAAATAATACAACCTTTTTGTTTTTCACAGGAAAGATTCGAAAGAGATGAAAAAGAATACCAAATATCCAATATCCAATTTTCTTCATTTTATCGTCCTCATTTACTCCAAATCATAATTGTCTTTCCAATGGATTTTTGAATATCCAACTCAAATGCCCGATTCATATCTGCAATAGAATGTATTTCTACCAAAGCACCTACTAATTTTCCAAAGTATCCAATTATCTCTGGATGGCTTGCATATAACGCTACTGTCTTTTCAAAATCAACTCTTCCGCTCCGACTGCTTCCAAACAAACGAAGTCCTTTTTCCAAAACCATTCTTGTATTAATCGGAACCGGATATTCGGATACTCCAAGTAATGACAACGTTCCCTCTGGATTAATTACATCAATCATTTGATTGATTGCCTTTTGAGATGCTTCCCCGCCCACACATTCAAATGCATGGTCAACTGCTAAATCGTTTGGAATAGCCTTTACATTATAAGTCGCATCTGCAAATGTAAAATCCTCTAATTTTTCATCGTTGGTTCCAAAGATACAAAGATGAACATCGGGGAACATAGATTTAAACAACACCGCTGTAATATAGCCTAAATTACCATCACCCCAAATGCCAACTGTATTTCTTCTAGCATGGGCAATTCCATCGAAACGTCGTATTGCATGAAAACTAACCGATACCAATTCTGTAAAGGCAGCAATGGTCTTATCTATGCCCTCTGGAAGTAATACCGCCCGGTCAGGGTCCAACGCAACCAGATCCTGCATAAATCCGTCAAAACCACTGGCTCTAAAACGACTGCTTCGCAAATAATTTTCAGCAATTACATCATCTTTTTCTACTGGTGTATTCGGGATCATCACAACGCAGTCTCCTGCTTTGTACACACCGCTTGGATCATATACAACCTCACCAATCCCTTCATGTATCAATGCCATCGGAAGTTTTTTTGCCAAAACTTCTGCTGGTCGTACTCCCTGGTAATATCGTTGATCTGCATGACAAATAGACAAATGCGTTGGTCGAACGATCATCTTATCCCCATGTAGATCAATATCCTGAAAAGAAACATCAATTCGTCTAGGTGCAACTAACTGATATACTGCATTCAACATATTATTTTTCTCCTTTTGTCATGGTCTCTGCTACACGCAAATCATATGGATACGTAATCTTAATATTAAATACTTCTCCCTCTACCAAATGTACCTCCTGTCCTTTCATTACAAAAATCTTAGCTGCATCTGTAAGAATTTCTTTCTCTTCTTCTGAAAGGGCATAATACAATTCTTTTAATTTCTTTGCTTTAAACGATTGTGGCGTCTGTCCCTGATACATGTTTGCACGATTTGGAATGTTTGTAATCACCTTATGGTCATCACTTTCTACAATCGTATCGGTAGCTGGTATCACCGTATCACATGCCCCATACTTCATAGCACAAGAAATGTTTTCCTCAATAATACGGTGTGTTACAAACGGACGCACCGAATCATGCGTAACAATAATCGTATCCTCATCTAATCCATATTTCTCTTCAATATAAGCAATAGAATTCATAATTGTTTCATTTCTTGTTGCGCCACCCGAAATAACAGCAATACGCTCTCCATCTTTCATATATTTTTTCACTAAATTTTTTGTGTGTTCTACCCACTGGGAAGGACACAATACTATAATTTTCTCAAATTTTGGGTTCACATAAAATTTTTCTAATGTATGAACAATAATAGGCTTTTCACCAATTGTGAGAAATTGCTTTGGTTTCTCAACATTACCCATTCTACTTCCCATTCCACCAGCTAAAATAACTCCAAAAACCATTTATTTTCCTCCTTACTCGTTGTTACCCGCGTGAACCATCTATGCACATTCCGAGAGCGTTTTTACTTTATAGGACGTATTCCCCTATAAAGTAAAAAAATCCCTACAGAAAATTTTCTCTTCTGTAGGGACGAATCTTTCGCGGTACCACCCTGTCTTTGGCAAATTGCCATCTTATCTTATGCGTAACGTGCATGAACCGTCATATTCTACTCCTGTTGCTACTCTCAGCATACATTTTTCAAATATACAACTCAAGTGTGAAATTCAAATATTATCTGAACTTAAATGTGCTTTCAGCCATGACACATTCTCTCTGCAAAGAAAATAATATTCTGCCTGCTTTCGCAGTGCACCGTCTTAGTCTTTTTCCATTTTGTGTTTTTGCACTTCTAATTTTTAATTTTACATAGGGTTTTGGATTGTGTCAAGAAAAAGTTTTTTCTATTCTTCTATATCTAGAGACTACATTACTGTTCACAGACAATGCATAACTGCATTTTATTCCTCTTTTCACGGATGTTCTTTTATCTCTTTCACTCTTATTTCATGCTCGCTAGCCATCTTCCATGCTGTTCCTTGTTTTATGGCATAAACAGTACCATTAAAGTCTATAAACGTATATTCAGAGACTTCTTTTGGATTTCCTTTTATGATTATCTTTTTCATTTTAGGGCTATTATCTACAATACCTCTCTCTATCTTTTCAATACAATCTGGCAATTCTAATTCTACTAAAAATTCATCAAATGAAAATGCCACCTCACCTATAACCGTAACCTTATGCCCATCTATACGATCCGGCACCTTTATTTTAGATTTAGGACTTTTCATCATTGCATTATTACATTTTATAATCATAGCAGAAGAGTCTTCTATATTAACCCTATACGTATATAATCCATCTTCTGTTTCGAAAATATTACTATAACCTTTCGGACCTGAAAATTCTGCTTTTACTTCAAATTTCTCTGAAAAAAATTGTTTTAGATAATGGTTAATGCCCAAATTCCCTATACACAAAATAATAACACAAAAAAAAGCTGTAGGTAACGAAAATATATTTTTATATTCTAATTTCATTGCATTACCTCCATACGGCCATCATTCATTTTTACAATATGATCACAAGAAGACTCTATATCATACTTGTTGTGAGAAGCAATTATCACTACAGCTCCCCTTCTAGCTTCTTCCTTTAAAATATCATGAACTAATTCAATACTATTTTCGTCTAACGCATTGGTTGGTTCATCTAAAAGAAGCAACTCTGGTTTTTCAAAAATTGCCTGTGCTATATTTAATTTTTGTCTCATTCCTAATGAATATTTTCCTACTTTCAATTCACTATCAAGCCCTACTCTTTTGAGTGAATCTTCTATATCATCTATAGTTGCAGTATTTTTAATTTTTGCAAGTAATGCTAAATTATCCCTACTATTTAAATAAGGCAAAAGTTCCATGTTCTCTATTATAATTCCTAGGCTTGGCGGAAACGAAATATCCTTATGAAGTACTTTACCATCTATCACAATATTCCCCCTTGTTTCTCTTATCAGCCCAGCAATACTTCTTAAGAGCATTGTTTTTCCAGATCCATTTGCACCGCACAAACCATATATTTTTCCATTTTCAAAAGTATAATTAATATTATCTAATACTTTTTTCCTTTTCATTATTTTCGTTAAATTTTCTATCTTAACCATCGTATCTTCCTCCATAAAAATCTCTGTTTTTTATTTTCCATACACATGCAAAATAAAAGATCACGCATAACGCAATCTCAAGTAATATATACTCTATGTACTCCTCTATTCCGTTATATTTTCCATTTTTAACAATATGATTAAACAGAAATACGCTAGCAATTCCATGCTCTGTATTGAATACGCAATTGCCTATGATGCTGAAAATAATGCACACAACTGCTGCCGCAGTGCGCTTAATATATAAACTAATCAAAAAAACGAATATACACATATTGAAAATGGTCATAAAATAATCAAAAAAATCGAAAAACATTTTATCAAAATGATTGTTTGCATATTTATAATCCACAATATAATTTATTAACACAGAAAGCACGACAAAAGTAAAAACCTGCTTTCCTATTTTCAACAATAACCTGGCAACATAACTATATATGTTCACACTTCTTGAGAGCTTTAGAACTCCATATGAATCCACATAAAAATCCTTCCACTCTGCAAAATACAAAATCAAGATAATAACCGGAGTGAGAAACGCCATATAAACTAATACATATTCTTCTCCCATTTCGTTTTCATTTAACCTACTTAGTATTGGCATCATCTTTTGCAATCCGCTATTACATTTCATAAAATATAGTTGCATGGAAACAACAAAAATAAATATACCATAATAAGCCCAATTTCTTTTTAAATCCATATATCCTCTCTATTCCTTAGCCTAATAAATATTCCTTTTACTATAGTCAAGACAAGTATTAATCCACCCATAAAACCAAGACAATCATATAAATTTCTATTCTCACCACAAACCCCTGTTACCACCTCAAAGCCTGACAAAAGAATACAAGTTGGATAATATAGTGAAGTAACGAAATACCATAAACTAAATGAAACAATTACAGAAATTTTTGAGGCAGTCCTGCTATTATATATCTCCATAATCTCCTTGACGTACCATACCAAAATCAAATATCCCATCATAACAATATATTGAATGAAAAATGCTGGCATTACATTATGTTTTATCATTACCCTTACATCTCCCGCAGTTAAACACGTTATAACTTCTATTAACATATATATACTAGCGACTGCACATGCAACGCGAGCTGCGTTTTTTAATCTAAAATCATGCCAACCTTCTATACTCGTATATCTGGTTAATCTGCTTATAGCATCCCCATCATTGATATAGTCCTCTAAGAAAACAAATAATATCATCGGTATTACAAGTATATTTACGGAAGCAGTGTAATCTCCTATCACAAGATTCTCTGTAAGACTTGTCTTATTTATAAATTCCTTGTTGAACATTTCATATAGCGGTATAAATGTTGTCAATCGATCAATCAACAGTATGATGAACACCGTTAAATAACCACATAATTTTCTATATTTCATTTCTTTTTCCTATCGTATATACCAAAAAAATTACAGCAATATAAATAATAGTAACCTCTAAAAATAATGGGACAATTGTATCTGCACCATACTCACTAGCTGGCTGAAATAATAATGCTATAGAATTCTTTTTTTCAAATAATGCAAACCATATAGCAAAAATCATACCATAAACAAGTTTTATATCTTTTAATTTTAGTGCACACATTGTGCCTGCCATTGCCACAATACCCGCAACAAATGCTATGATTAGGCTAAATAATAAATTAGCCAATAATGCGTGATCTATTTGCCATCTTATAAAGCCGTCATGTACCAATTGATCTGATTCAATTTGTGTAAGTTTTCCTCCATTGAATGCAATAAAAGTAAATAACATATTTAGAAACATACTCAAAAATATAATCAAAAAACCGCCACAAAAAGATAAAAGCATATTTTTCCTTAAGTAGTTATTCTTTCCCATTCTGCTAATAACAGCAATCTCATACCCACTTTTTCTTTCTCTCCAATTCATAGTTGAAAAAAGCGCAAGCATATACAAAGGAAGTGGCCAAATAAATATACTCTGTAACATGTGATGATTCATAACGGAACTACATCTCAAAAAGAAACATTCCTCAGGATAATATACACCCATTGTTATAAATTGTTTTATAAACAGTAAAATTTCTGTAGACGGAAATAGCAACAATATCATTATTAGTACATTTCTCAATCTATTTTTCCATAATTTTTCCAAAAAAAACATAATCATATACCTCTCAAGTGTACCGAATTAAGTCCTGTTGCCTAATTCAGTACACACAATTTTATCCAACTTTGAAATAATTATTAGTTTGTTTCCTCGTCCCAATATCCTGAAACAACATAAGTCTTATTAGAATCATTATTATTTTCAGCTGCAAGTCTCATATCTCTCTGAGATGCCTTTGAAGTAGCATCATAGTAATGTGCTCCACTTCCTTGTGCTACATTATGTGTCTTATCTGATACAACAGTAGTTCCATTTTTTTTAGTTGTAAGCCAGAATGTAGCTATCTTTCCTTTTCCCTCTGCATTATAGGTCAAATCGACTTTCCATTTATTTTTTACATTTGTTGTTTGTCTATATCTTGCAGCTGTTGTTGAATTCCCATAATGTTCTTTCAAACTAAAGTTGAAATCAACATTGTCGTTGCTGGCCTTTGAAATCATCGGTGCTCCTAATAATCCTATTGCAATTGCACCTATTGCAATAGATTTTTTATACTTACTTACCTTCATATTTTAACCCTTGTATAATCACTTTGATGTAGGTAATCATACTTTCCTTTCTTTAAATTCAATAATAATAAAAAGCTTCTGTTTTTTTTCTTTAATTTCTCCGTAAAGACATTCAGGAATATCAACTTCTCTCCACATCAAAACAGAGTCAGTCCCCATAATGATATCTGTAGCCAATTCTTCCATTTTGTCTGAAAGTCTTTTCTTGAAATTACTTAGCATCCTTTTTCACCTCCGTCTAAAGCATCCATGTTATTTGCTTTATAAAGGCTATTTTCCCTCTGTTAAACTATGATGATGAACCTTCAATGTCTAGGGGAACGTATCCCAACTTTCTTCCTCACATCTACCATACACCGAGTGTCAGCCAAGCTCCTACTAAAATGTAATTCTTTAAAAACATTTTTTAATTATCTCTTTACTTCAGCTATAATAATAAATATTTTACAAAACCAGTTTTGTTTTTGAACAATCCCGAAATATTTTGTTATATCTCCAAGACTGTACTTTGTTTTTACTTTTCTTCCAGTTCCCTGCGAAGGCACTCTGGCACCTCTACTTCGCCCCATATTACATGGCATCCCATACTTGTTGCAAAAAACACAGACAATGCTAGTAAGCCAGATGTCAATTCGGATAACCATTTTTTATAAAGCAAATTACTTTCCCTCCTTCTACTCGTAATATTTCGATTAGTTGCAAACATAATGTCCAAAAAACAGTTTGACGAAAATGCTTGATTGGAATAATCAGCGCCAATATAACCCAAATTCCAATACAAAATACAGCTTTGATTTTGCACATTATTTTTTCTTTTTTCTTATACACTTTAATTTGACCATACTGCAATGGTGCTCTAAAGCATATTAGACATCCATATCCCAACAATACATATATAATATAATCAAACTCTATATGTATTGTCAGTTCTACAACTATTTGAAAGAAGAATAAAGAAAACATTAAACATCCTAGGAATGTCTTTCTATGCGTTCCACCTAAGAACTGTTTTATCGAAAAAATAACCAAAAAGGAACATGTAAATATCATAAACTTATTTTGTATAAACATAACCAAACAAAGTACTAATATTTTTTCCATTTCAGATAATAATACACTCATTGAATATTTTATCTTTTCATTTTCACTTTCAGAATATGCCCTCTCTTGATTAGCCATTGCAATGTATTTGTCTATCAGTATTTCATTAAAACTCTTCTTAGATAACTCCATATATTCTTCCTCCCATTTTTTTCTATCACATTCATGTCCTCTTTGCAATACATCTGGCACGAACGACAATATTGTGGCACAAACGACAGAAAATACCACACGAACAGTTAGTATATAATTTTTATTAGCAAAAAGAAAAGGAAGTGAAAAAATACCACTCCCTAATTATACAACAGCTTCAAAGACACCAAAACAAGACGGAAAAGGTTCCGAATACATAGATGTAATCAATCATCAGGTGCCATTGTATGGAACAATGATAATGGCATCTAGGAAAACATTTAAATATTAGTTACAGTAAATCTCAAACCAAAGGAAAAACAGTTGGAGAGAGCCTCCCGTTCAATTGCATTATCAAAAAACAAAAAGGGAAGCAGATGTTATAAAAAAAGTGCCAATGATTACTTGACACAAACACGGACTTCTACTTAGTTTTCATTTTTTATATTATATGATACAATTCTCTCAAAAGAGAACTACCAAATATCAATAAATATCAATGAAATACACTGATAATCCAACAGATGGATTATCTTCAGAGGATATTCGCTTCGTGAGTGATGAAGCTTTTCTAGATATGGATTATTTCATGAACAAAGAACTGAATGATGATTTTGGAGAAGAAGGTTTTTATAATTTTTAATCGTTCTCTACATTCATTGGAAAATGCTCCTTTTTTATCCTATCTAACGTATATTCCATCAACATACATTTTTTTCTGCTCAAAAAATCGAAATTTCCTATATAGTAAAACGATTACCATACAAATGCCCATAATTGACACTTGTATGGTAATTATAAAATTATCGAACCGCTCAGCCGAGGTCATTCATAAAGTGCCAGAATATACAAATTGACTGAACTGTTTCAAATTATCTCTGCATACTTGCAATTAACTTTTTAAACATATCCTTTAAATTTACAGTAGGTTTCCATCCTAAATCTAACAACCTACTACTATCCAAGCGAATAATCATTTCTGGATTGTAACCAAACGCCTTTAAATCCTTTGGAGTATCCACCTCAACCTGAATTTTTGACGCAGGGAATGTATCACATACCAACTGAGCCATATCGTAAATGGAAATGGCAGTCTCCATATTGGTTACATTGTAGGCTTGTCCATTCTCGCCCTGTAACAAGATGATCAACAATGCTTTCACTGCATCAGCAGTATAACAATAACTACGAACCGTTCTACCAGGTGTGTGTAATACTATATTTTTCTTTTCCATTGCACAACGTGCAAATTCAGCAAACACACGACCATCCTCATAATCTACACCTGCACCAAATGTCTGTGACAAACGGGCAATCTTTACAGGAACCTGATATTCTTCTCCATAGGAAACACATAAACACTCTACCATACGTTTTCCTTCAGAATAACTGCTTCGAACACTCAATGGATCAATGTATCCATAATCCTTTTCTGTAATCATTCCGGCATCTTCAGAAGGCGTTCCATATACCTCAAGCGAAGAAAGGTATACCACGGACTCCACTTGTTTTTCCTTTGCAAAATTCATCACATTTGTGGTTCCATCCAATGCTGTATGAATGGTTTCAACCGGATTTGATACAAAGTACTTAGAACTTGTAGCACTGGCACCATGTACAATATAATCTACCTTCCCTGTATAGGCAATAGAATCATTGATATCTCCTACACAAATATGAAAGAGTGGGTTTTCTAACACACTTGCAAATATACTCTCTGCCTTTTGTTTATTACGAACGCATGCTACCACTGAAATTTTCAAATTATGAATGCGATCTGCACAAAGAAGAGCCTTTACAACCTGAGAACCGATTAATCCAGTCGCTCCAGTTACAAATACAGTCTTCCCATCCATCTTCTTAAAATCCACTTCACTGTTGGCAATTGCCTCTAAATCTTCCTGTAATACCTTATCCTCTGGACTTTCAAACATAATACTTACACCTTTCTATCAACAAGTGGACAAGTCCACATCAATTCCCTATTTCCCTCACTCGCAAGGGACTTGCTCCACTTTGTGTGCCAGATGCGAGCTGCATACTTTTGCAAACATTCTCCTTTCGCATCTGTGCACATCCCGCGGAGTGTTTTGCTCTATAGGACGCACTTTCCTATAGAGGCAATATCTGTAACAGACCTGTCTTAGTGAATTCCATTTGTCAAACCAATACCAAATGCCTGTTCATTTTCCTTATACTGTATCAAAGCACGGAACATATAAACATCTTCCGGAGTCGTTACTTTAATATTTCCACGATTACCCGGAATCATGTGAACATCCTTACCAAGCGTAGTCATAATTGTACAAGCATCTACCATATCTTCATAAGTAGGATTTACTTTTCGAATTTCATCATGTGCAGCAATAATGTCTCCTAAGCGGAAGCTTTGAGGAGCCTGTGCAGCAAAAGTTTCCTTACGATATGGCACCTGATCCACCTTATTTCCCTCATGACTTAATAAAATTGTCTCATAACAAGCCGTACAGGTAATGGCATTTCCTTTTTCCTTTACACTCTCAATATTCTTTGAAATCGTTTCATCAGAAACAAATGGACGCACTCCATCATGAAGCAGAACAATAGAATCCGAAGGATTTTCCGACTCAACTGCTTTTAATCCAAGATAAATAGAATCCTGTGCAGTAGCACCACCTGGAATTACCTTTACTACTTTATCGATATTATATTTACGGATCAGCTTTTCAGCCTTCTTTATATACTCCTCTAATACAGAAACATAGATCTTATCAATCTCATCATGTTCCTGAAATAACTCTAAAGTATGGATTAAAATTGGTTTTCCATTAATCTCCAAAAACTGTTTTGGAATACCGCAACCCATACGAACTCCCTTACCACCTGCAAAAATAATCGCAATATTACTCATTATATAACCGCCTTTCTTATTCCTCTTCTTTCATAGAAGAAAAATTCAACTTCCGCATTCTTTTCACTCGAACTCTTGTGTCTTTGATCTTTTCTTTAATATCTTCTGGCACATTGCCAAGAAGGATCCAGTCAATTACACGATCCGATGCATGACTATCTATGTAATCAAAGTGTAGTCTTACATACTCTTCTACTTTTTCATACTCATAATCTTTATTTTCTAATGCCGTCATTAACTGTTCAAAATCATAGCACACTTTACCTGGTGCTGCTTCTTCATAGTCTCTGTGAAAACCTCTTGAAAATGCATACTGTATCTTATCAAATGCAAAGAAAAGCATAGGCTTTCTCATCAAACTAAATTCAAAAATATTAGATGAATAATCCGTAATCAACAGATCTGTAATGTAGAACAGATCATTTATATTAGGGAATGTATTTACATCTACAAATCGGTCCTTTTGTTCCTCTTTAATTGGAACAGGCTGTGCTACCCATGGATGCATTTTAAATAAAATCACATACTCATCCCCACAGAAACGATATAATCTGTCAAAATCAATCATCTCATATGGATAATGTGCGGTTGCACGATTTCTACCTCGATAAGTTGGTGCAAACAAAATGACTTTCTTTCCCTTACACATTGGATACAATTCATATAATTCTTCTGTCTTCTTCTTACGATATTCCTCGTCTAAATACTCATCCATACGTGGCATTCCTGTTGGTAAAATCTGCTCATCATTAATACCAAACACTTCTGAGAAGAACTTACCAATATGTCTGGAACCGGCAATTCCATACTTATATTGACGATGACAACTAACCGGTGCCGGACATCCTAAATGTCCCCAACGACTATATCCAGAAGATTTAAATCCTGCTCCTGCATGCCATAACTGTATCAATTTTGTTCTTTCGTTAATCTCTAACCAGTCAAAAATCGGTGCATGATCGTCAATAAAAATCATACGGCTTTTTGCAATTTTTTTCAACAATTCACGCGTACTTTTTTTCGTTTGCTTTTCGTAAGAAGCAGGTCTTGCAGAAGTTAAGATTGTGTACTGTTCATCTAATTTTCTTTCAATCATACGGTCTTTTACTGCCTGCAAGTTACTTCCTAACGTTGGGCTTTGCTCTGTCATAAATAAAATGGTATTTTTACATTTTTTATATTTTTTCACATATCTGTGGTAAAGGAACTTCCACTTCATTCGACCCATATTTTTACGAATTAATGTCCTAGGCTCAACCAAAGCACTTTTCACAATCTGTCGATTGGTTAATTGCTCCATAGCGGACTTTGTAGCATCCATACAATACATAACTAAAGCAAGCTCTTCTTCATCTTCTGTAACTGAAAAGTTTACAATAAAAGTCTTACCTCGGTTATTATGAAGGAAAGAACGAGAATAATCTTCCATATATGGGACAATAGAAGGATCTACTACACATCTTGTCCATATATCTTCCCCATCACACACAACAATGGAGTATGTTCCCATTCTTAAACATTTACAATCTCCTGGATTCGTAATATTTAGAGACAATCGGATAGTATCTTGTGATATTTTTTCCTTCTTAAAGAATGCTTTCGCCTTATATAATCCATTCACTGCATAAAATTCCAATTCTTTTTTTGAATCTTCTGCATTCTTAAATTCTAATTTCACATCCATATATACGGTAATTCTTTCCCATTTGATATTGATTACACTTGCAGTCAATCGTCTCTCATTCATACAATTATTCATCTAACTTACCTCTTTTGCTCTCTTTGTTTCCCATATCCATGATATCTTCACTAAATGCTAATTTCTTAAGCATCTTTATACTCAAATGTTGTGTTCCGATAAAATCTGCTCCTAAGTGCAACGCCTCCACAACAGATGTGTAAGAATTTGTAGTAAAAAGCAATACTTTTATTTTAGCACTTTGCAAAGCATCTGCAATCTCTTTATCATATGTCTTGTTTGACATAGTGATTAAATTTATTTTTTCTTTTTTACAATAACGAGTCAAATTCTCTAATGTAATTTTCTTGGCTTCCCATTTTTCTCTTTCTGGTAAATAATATGCAATTCTGCATTTGAGCCGCATTTGTTCTTTAAGATAGGAAACATCATATTTTGTTTGCACTCGAATAATAATTTTTTTCATCAACTCTTCGTTTCCAGAAAAAATCTCATTCATCTGTAAAACCATACCTTCTAACGTTTTTTTGTTTGGTCTTCCAATATCTAAAAACAATGTTGCACCCTTTAAAGTTGAGAATTTAGAAATCAATTGCTGCATGTCACAGCTTTCAAAAACCCCATATGCTTTTTTTTGCATAAATTCATCATAGGATGGTGAACCTTCCTCATGTTGTAAACTATCCATATTGTACTTATCATACGTTGTATCCGACCACCCATTTACACAAACCATTTTTCCATCACTTGTTAATCTTACATCTGCCTCAAATTTCCGAAAACCATCTTTCCATTTTTCTTGCATCGTTCCCAGATGATTCATATTTGTGTATTGTAATTGTTGTCCACCTAAACCAACGGCAACCAATTTCTTTTGCCATGGATAAGTTTTCTTTTGTTCCTTTTGAATAAAGCATCCATTTTCACGTAAAAAATAACGCAACTCTCTTTGTAAAACATACTCATACGCACAAACGGAAAGCCTTTTTCTAACACCCTTTTTCATACTTTCAATAAGGACAGAAACTATATACGAAGCATCCATTTGTTCTGGTTTTATAAAACGCTCTGGATATCCGATTCGCTCCCCCCAATATGAAAGCTTTTCATTCCAGACAAGTCCAACACTTGGCACTTTTAAGGCATATGCTATAATATTTGAGTGCATTCTTCCCGCTATAATTCCTTTGTATCCGGCTATTGTCCGAATCAACTGTTTTGTAAAAATAGCACGATCTACCAAATATCGTTCTCTCTCATTTTCTTTACCGGCAGCCTTTAAGATTTCCAGTGCAAAGCAATAATCTGCCCTTAATCCATTTGTAAATAACTGCCATTCATATCCGCAGCTTTCAATCTCATTTATCATAGATAGCCATAAGGAAATTTGTCTTTCTTTATCAAATCCATCTATTCCATAATCTTGAAAAATTTGATCTCGTATAATACCAAGACCAATTACCTTTGAATTCTTATCTCTTCTAATGTTGTAAACTTCAGGCACAGCAATTGCAGAATCTATCGCTTTTTTTACTCGGATATTCGTATTAGTAATATAGGAGTCTTTTAACAAATGAATATCATCACGCCCTGTAATTCCCTTTACACAGCTATAGTTCAATCTTTGTTTTAAAGCTTGACATCTCTCATCTTCTTCCTCATATCCTTCTACGCCTACACCGTTAAAAAATACGGGAATCTGTTTTTCTTCTGCAACATCTAAAATATTAGAAACCTTTTCATAAAAAAATTCTTGTTTGTACTTTATTAAGCCGCCCCCCGCAAAAATAATCAAATCTGCAAGACGAAGCAATTCAGGATCTTCAACATAAATGTTATATTGAAAAACCTGATAAGTGATATTTTGTATATGAGAAATTGCTTTTTCAATATAATATCGTGCGGTATCAGCAATCACAGTATCTCCAAGATTTCGATTTACAATGGAGACTAACAAGACATTGATTTTCTTGCACATTTCAAATCCTCCGGCATATGTTATTACACTATGAAACAGCAGGTCACTAACCAAACGTTAGCGACCTGCACCTATCCTACTATGCATCTATATTTTTCCTTCCACATCTCGCAATGCGCCCAAAATAAAATCTGAGGAAATCTTCTTGTATTCCAATCTTTGTTTGTTAATTGGTTCATAATCAATATCTGTCCCAATAAACTTCTTTCCCTCAAAACACTTTGCAATCATGCGATCCGTTAAACCAAACATTTCCAGCAAAGAAAGTATCTTATTTCCATCTCTTTTACCAACAAAAAATTGCTAAAATGCAATGGCGATGCAAAATTCAAAACTTTCGTGTGTGGTCATTGATAGATACCAATGTTCATCCTTTTTACCTCTATATAACTAAATCATCACACTAAATCATTTTTATTTTAGCATAGAGCATTAGGAAAGTCAATCTTTGGTATCCTCACTCAGCATTGAAAGGTAAATTCATTTATAGTTTGCCATTTTCGTAAAAATCATGTTTTCCCAAATTATTATAAAATTTTTAAAAGCTACCCACATCTCTTTTTTACGCTTTCCCTATATCATAATTTTCTAAAAAAATTTTGATTTTTTTAAACTTTATCTTAGACTAAACATACTAATTTTTCCTTCCAGTACTGCTCCATTTTCCTACTGTCACAGCACCAATAGAAATATCTGCTATTTCTCCATTATGTGTTAATTTCTTTTTTAAACATAAATAATTATAATAAATATCCATATCATTTGTGTTTTTTCCCAAAATTCGTTCTTCACTTGCAGTAAACACATACTTCTTCGCATTTACCTTTGAGTTATAGAGCTTAATTTCTTTTGCAAAAGAAGATGTAGCACTTTTCAAATTTCCATTTTTGTCACAATAGCTTCCTGCCCTGTATCCATGATGTCCAAATTTGCAAAAATCAAAATCGCCAGTAAAAACAGCAGCATAAACTCCTGTATCTGTAGCAGCGCTCAATCCATCATAACTTAAATCGCCTAAAAAAATGGCTTTCAAAGGCCCTTCTACCGTTACAATCATTGACGAATTATTACAAGCCAATTCATCGGTCTCATGATTCGCAAATTTCTTTGCCGGACCATACACAGTAATATGTGTACCATTATATGTTTTTTTTAATTTGAATTCGTATCCGCTATTTTTTATTTTTTCTTCTGAATATTCCTTATGTTCTTCTTTAAATTTCTTGTACTGTGCTTTGCTCACTAACTTTGTCAAAATCACATTATGATTCTTAACAGCACCCACAGCCGATTTTACCTTGTTTCTATTTTCTTCCGGTCCTACTGCAGTATATATAACTTCCTTTACATATATGTCCGGATCCGTTAATAATTTTTTAATTGCACCCATATGATCTACATGATTATGTGAAATAATTAATATAGGGATGTAAATTTTTCCATAGTCTTTCGATTTATCACAAGTCTTTAACATTCTCGCCTTTAAATGTGAATAATCTTTTTCACTTCCGCAATCTATCATAACATACTTTTGATTTCCACAGTCTATAATTGAAGCATCACCTTTTCCAGCAGTTCCATCTTTTGCATTAAAATTTGTATCCTGTACATTGTAACACTTAATTCCCGTTATAGGTGTTGCGATTGATAGTGTTGTCATTCCCATCGTCTGAACACTTGTCGAGATAGCTGCTGGGGTTTTTGTTGGTACTACAATTGGATTGTCAGTGAATGTTGATACTTTCTTCTTACCTACCGTTACCATACATGTATATTTCTTTTTGGAAACTGTTGCAGTAATAATCACTTTTCCTTTTTTCTTTGCTGTAACTTTTCCATTTTTATTTACACTTGCCACCGAATCCTTATTCGATTTCCATATTGCTTTCTTCGTTGTTCCTTTTACTTTTAAAGTGTAACTTTTTCCCTCCATTAATGTTATTAATGTCTTATTTAATTTCACCTCAGCAGCAGATACTACATCTATATCGATCATTATCAATACAAATAACAACATTACCAAAACAACTCTTTTACATACTTTTTTCATTTTTATGCTCCCCTCCATCTTATGTTTTGTTATTTATTTAGTTTACAATCATAGTATTTTTATATTCTATCATACTTATAAATCTTGTGCAAGTCTACTAAATGTAAACTTATTCCCCATAATACTCCATCTGTAACACTACCTTTTTTTCTTCACAATATAGGTTCCTTTTTTCCCTACTCCATTTTTATTTTCTGCCCAATAAACTAGTTTTGTACCTTTTTTTAGTTTTTTCGTTTTCACGCGAAAAGTCCCATTGTTGTGTATCTTTGCTTTATATCTTTTCTTTCCAATCTGAACATACACTTTTGTACCCGTATCGCTCACAGTAGCTTTTCCGCCCGCTGATTTGACCAAATGTACTTTTCCGCGTATTGTTTTGCTATTGGCTTTTATTTTCCATAATCTTGGAGTATTTGGCGCATACTCCTTTTTGATATAGATTTTACTCTTTCCATTTCCTTTTCGGTTGGTTGCATAAATGCTCACTTTTACACCCGAATTGGTTTTTGGAATAGTAACATTATGATGATACTTTCCATCACTTGAATCATAAGATGAATGTTTGCTTGTATATTTCTTATCACCTACCACAACAGTTATCTTACATTTTTCGTCGATCAATACTTCTAAATTTGATTTAGAATTATAAATCACACCTCCAGACACTTTCGGTATATTTGGAAGTTGCTGCACAACAGCTTTTCCTACCGTAACGCTTCTTCTGTACACATTATCAATGCTATAAAACTTGATTTTTGTACCACCTGTAAGTAATTTTGGCAACGTCATTGTAAATTTTTTATCGGAAATAGAAACTGCAACTTCTTTTATCACTAATCTGTCATCAAACAATTCTGATTTTTGATACGCTTGTTTTCCACCATTTTTTGCAACATACGCATAGGTATCATCCACTATTGCAACTAATGTAACATATTTATCATGAAAATCTCCTGTAATTTTAGTGGAATTACTATTCACCTGATTAACTGTAAGTTTATTCGGTCCTGTTCGTTTCACCGTTACAACCGTTCTTGCACTTGCTCTTCCGTTTGAATCTACTGCATAAACATACACAACCGAATCCGCTTTTTGAATTGGTAATGCATAAGAAAATGTTCCTTTTGCATTTACCGTTGTTTTATAAATTTTTCCAGATTGTAATTCAAAGAAAATTTTTGCTTTTGGTTCTGCTTTTCCACTAATTTTTGTCATTCGATTGGAATAGCTATCCACTATAGGTGCCTCTAAAACACTTTTGTTTATGTTGTTGATTCGAAAATATGCAACGGACTTATTGCCCTTATAATCTTCTGCCAAAACAGAGTACACTCCATTTTTAGAACAATTAATTGTATTGTTTGAGACAGTTTCGGCTTTCTCCCAGATGATTGCGTTTTGTGCAAACTTTCCATAGGTATATTGAATTTTTTTCACACCACTTCTATCCGAAACATGTAACTTCACTTTCACATCCTTATTTGTCTCCACTTCATCATTTAAAGCTGTCGTCACAATATTAGGACCTTTTGTATCCTCATTGCACAATTTTTGCAAATCGACTTCATAATATAAATATCCATTTTTCTCTTCTTTCAGTCCCTTAATCCATTCTTTTTGATCTGCAATTTGCTTTGCGCCGGAACCCGTCTTATACAAAACATCCGAAGAGGAAGTAGAAACCACATTCCAATTGTTGTCTGTTTTCTCCTTAAGCACTCCATTCATGGCTGCTTTTTCAATATAATCCTGTAACCACTCGCGATGTTTCTCTGTACTACAACTATAAATTTTGGTAGAAGCTATTTCTTTAGCTAAACTTCCCGTTGCATCTATTCGAACACCGACAACAATAAATTCCTGATCGTCACTAATACTAGAACCATTTATTGTTATATTTTCCACTCTTTTAGACTCGCTGATCTTATTACCATTAATGTCATATCTTGGTTCATTATCAATATTCATTGTATACTCTATTCCATCGAATACAAAGAAACTACTGAGATTCTTTCTCCATTCCTCTTTCATCAAAAATCTGGTATTATTGGAATCCGATATCTCATCCAAATCAGAATCCGTTGTTTGCGAATCATCCGATGTTGTAACATACCCACTAGCTGCCCATTCTAACCACTCTTTTAATTGGCTGCCTTTCATTTTATATAAATACAATCCACTTTTATATTTTCTCATGTACGGTAAATAAGAAAGCAAAAAGTCATCCTTAATATCGATATAATCTTCTGCATTACCCTCTCCATAATTTAAATATGTGGATTCCGCCACAATCGGGAGGGAACTATATTTTGTCAACTTTGTATTAATATAATTCATCGCATAACTCATTCTTATATTATTCATCAACTGTATAATTCCCGTATCTTCTAAAGTTGCAAAATAATTATACCATCTCTCATTTGATGCAATTTCCGCCAAAATAGTACTATAGGCAGTTTGCATAATATTTTTCCACTTTCCCCAATAGTTATTTGCAATCAATTCATCTTCTTTTATATTTAAAGTAATTCTTTTTATAGAAGACATTCTGTTCGTAATAGATACCTTTGTACTATCTTTCTGAAGTTTTAAATCAATCACTCCTAATGCTCTTCCAGAAGGAGGAAGCATAACTAAATTTTTTCCATTTACCAACCCAGTCTGTAAGTCTACTCCTGGAAGTTTATTATACGCCGCGCTATTTGCAGACTGAGAAGGAAAAGAATAATGTTTATGCCCACAAAGCACAACATCCACATCATTCAATTTTGTTAAACTATACCCTACATTTTCTGCCATTGGCTGAGGATTTTCCTCACCCACACCTGAATGTGCAAGAACAACAACAATATCTGCTCCTTGTTCCTTTAATTGCTTGGCATTTTTCTTGGCATTTTCTACAATATCCTCAGTCGTTAAAACACCTACATAACTGGTTCGCTTCGTGGAAAGAACAGGGATGGTTTCTCCAATCACACCAATTTTCACTTTAAAATCGGTTCCATCCTCTGCCTGAAGGGTACGCTCTAACATAAGGGTATTGTTAAATAAATTTTTTCCTGTATTTGTATTCCATACATTGGATAAAACGGTAACTTTGCTTAATCCACTCTGTTTTAATTGCGTCTGAACATAATCGATTTTATAATCAAACTCATGGTTTCCAAGTGTGATTGCATCATAACCAATTGCATTCATTGCCTGATAAATGGGTTGTATTGCTTTTTCATCTTGTTCGTATATATAATCTGTTGTATAATCATACAACACATCACCTAAATCAAAAACGACTGCATTTCTTGTTCCTACTTCCTGTTTTCCCTCTTTTATTGCTGTTGCAACACGAGATAATCCACCTATCGAAACGCTGTTTCCTTTTTCATAGTCTGTTGTGTCAAGTTGCCCATGCAAATCGGTTGTGAACATAATTCGCAAATTTGCATCTTTGCTCACAGGTTCTACAGTTGCTTCTGTTGTCGGCACGATTGCCCCATTTGTAGCCGTTTGAAGCGGTTCCGTTGTAACCATTGGTTCCTCTGTTGTAGTCGGTTCTCCCGTTATACTTGGAACTACCGTTTCTGTAGCTGTTGTTTCATTTTGCACAATAGCAGCCTTCACTTCCACTCCATCTAACGGTACCAAAATCTGTATCAAGAGTAACATCATACAAAGCCATACACATAATGTCCGCTTTTGTTTTTTTTCTTTCAAATTTCTTTCCTCCTGTCTTATCACATGTACTCTCGGAGTCTCTTTGTGCCTGATTTTGCAAAATGGTTTTTTGTCAGATATGCACAAATTTATGAGGCGTACGTGGAGCGTACGTTGATTAAATTTGTGTATAGCTGGCGGAAAAACAGTCGCAAAAGTGGGTGCAAGGGAGATTCCGAGAGTACATTCACATAATTTGACTTAATATCTTTCTTATTATAACACGTTAACCATATTTTATGGCACTTAAATATCAGTAACTTTCTTATTCCATCTTTTTGCCAGAATCGAAATAGTTCCGCCAAGGTTATTATAAAGTGTTGGAATATACAAATTGGTTAAAAATATTATTTGGGACTGAACTGATACCCAAAAACAAAAAAATAACTGTGCATCTATTTACATGCAGCAGTTCTTTTCTGTTTTCTGTAACCAATCTTACCCTTTTTTATTTCCTTTCACTTTCTTCCAAGTAGCAACCATAACAACCTTCATATTTTTTTTAACGTTCCACTGCCCAATTTTTTCCTCATCTTGAAACAGATACGGAGTAGCAATTCGTTTTTTTACCTCCTCGCCATTACAAAACCCCCTCTTAGTGTACCACAGTTCTTCTCCTTCTATATTAATCCGCATTCTCCATCCAACAAATTTATATCCCGGTAAATAGTACTGATTTTTCACAAGTGTATACTCACCATCATTATTCACAACCTCTGCATCACGATACTCATACATTCCTCTTTTCGTTTTATTGATGGTCGGATAATTACTCTTTGCATCCTCTCTACTCCCATGATAATAAATATAAAACGGATGATGCCCAATTCTTTCCTTATTTTCCTCTAAATCTTTTTTTGTAATGTAATCCGTACAAATTGTGTTGACTCCTGTATCCAATAATCTCTGTGCAACTACAATATCATTATTCAAAGTATAGCAAAGACTATATAAACCTGCATTTTTTATTTTTTCTAAAAACTCTGGCTTAGCAAAGTGCATCCTCAAAGCTAGTGCACAAATCCCATTATCTAAACAATAATTTATAATGTCATCTAGCTTTCCTATGTCATTTCCCACTAAAAACTGATAATGTTTAAATCGATATTGTTCATTCATTGCTTGAAACATTTCCTTGGAATATGCCTGAATGAGCAAGCGATCTAACAATTCTTTCTCTCCATGAAACGCATCTACCAGCAGACCAACTCTTTTCTTTGCCTCTTTCCCATTGATATTATGAAAATCAATCTCAAACAGATTCTTGGTATCTTGTTTCATAATTTTTACAAATTTACGGATAGGAGGAATCTTATTTCCATGAACCCTCAATTTTTTGAGCTTCCTATATGGCATATACGAAAAATGGGACGCAAATTTAATTCCTGTCCACCTGCAATTCGACTTACTCCATCCATGACAAAGTACAAGCTTATCATCTGCAGTTTTTGAAATATCCACTTCAAAATATTTGTAGCCAAGTTTCTTTCCATGTTCATAGGCTTCCATAGTATTATGGTAAGTCTTTCCATTCATACCGCCAAAAGCATGCGCCATAAATGGATTTAAAAACATTTTATATCCATTGTTCACTTTTGTTCCATCCGCCAACTCCCACTTTGCTTCCAAAATATACGCCTTTCCACTTTCCTGGAACTTGATCGTATCCTTTTCATTTAATAACAAAAGTTTTGGCAGACGTCTTTGGTTTTCATACCATAGTCCATCCTCTGCCAACCACTTCCACACACCATTTTCTTTCTTTCGAACTTGATATCCTATAAATTTTGCTTCATGATGTGTAAAATAATTTTTCACAGATAATGCTTGACATTTATCAAATTTTTCTATCACACACAATTCATAATTTCCGCCTAAATTTTTATAAACCTCCGCAGAATCCATTATATTCTCACGTTTTAATTGTTCTGCCCCATTGGAGATAAACGCAAATATTATTTTATCATCCTCTGGTTGTGCTCCTCTTAAATACGTAGGAATGTCATCATATATACTTTTTTTCTGTTTTAACAATCTACTAAATTTAAGCTTTTTCATTTCGTCTTTCTCCTCCGAAAATTTTTACATAATCCATACTCGAAGAAAAGAGAATTCTGTCATACACTATTTCATCTTTTCAACCAAAAAGTCTACAACACGCTCAGCCGCATGACCATCTGCAAGATATTCAATCCTATCAAGAAACTTATCTACTTTCTTTTTATATGAATCCTCATCAAAATTTTTAATGCATGCAATAAAATCATCTGTATTTAAAGCATAAGAAAAAGGCAAATCCTCCATTTTATAATACATACCTCTTTTATCAAGATATCGTTGCAAATCCGGCACATACATAAATGCTGGTTTCCTAGTAAGCATAAAATCCGTAATTACAGACGAATAATCTGAGATAAGCACATCACTAGCAACAGCTAAATCCTGCATATCTCTATAATCACTAGCATCTATAAAGCGGTCTGAATCTGGCATTAATTCTGCTGATTTGTCTGCCAATCTTGGATGTAAACGAATCAACATTACCCATGGGCAACCATACTTTTCTTCTAACGTATCCAAAACTCTTTCGTAATCCAAATCATACCATTTTAAGGACATATCGGAACGAAATGTTGGTGCATAGGTAACAACCTTTGTACCATCTGGAACATTATAATGCTCCCTTACCTGCCGATGGATTGTCTCCGAACCATTCACAAGTACATCTGTTCTTGCATCTCCAAAACGGAGTATTTCTCCATGTCCATAGAAAAATTCTTCCAAAACATGGTCCTCAGCAGGACATCCGCTTGTAATATAATCTACAAATTCCGAATCTTTTCTATACATTTGTTCCTTGACAGATAATTTTCTTCCCTCTTGGTAAGATTTTTTATCTGTGCCCTCTGCCTTAAGTGTTATTCCACCGTGAAAAGTATTCAGATAAATTGTACCCTTTCTCTTGTAGAGACCATTTTCAAGGAAACCAGCAAAATGAATATTATTAATCCATACTCTAGCTGTAAACAAATCAAAATATGCTTTACGACCTTTCACAACTCTAACACCTTCTGGAATACCTGCATCACTCTTCTTAAGTTTCCTGTCTAAAATCCAAACCAATTCATACCCTTCGTCCCTTTTTAGAAACTCTTCACAAATCGCCTTGGGATTGCAACCATAACCCTTTCCTCCAAATTGCGAAAATACAACCTTTTTCTTGTTAATTTTCTCACAATGCGTAAAGAACCATCTTTGGTGTTTTGAATATATTTTCCCAAGTCTCATGTACCATCTTTTTTTCATATGTTTCTCCTTAAATTCTAATAATCTTATCCTATTTATAAAAGTGGCATAATATTAGGGTCAAAACACCCTAACTATAATACCTGTAAATTGTTGCATTTTTTTGTATATTATTTGTCATTTTTTTGTCTAAGATTTTCTTTTATCTGGGTTGTAGAAATCTCTGGTGTTCTAGGAAGGTAAACCACCTCACAGTAATCCTTTAAGAAATCAAACTTTCCTTTCCAATCATCTCCCATAACAAAAACATCCACTTTAAATTCCTGAACATCAGAAACCTTTTGGTCCCATGCTTCTTCAGGAATAACAAGGTCTACATATCGAATTGCCTCTAAAAGTTGCTTTCTCTTTTCGTAACTAAAATAGCATTTTTTCTGTTTCTGATTCCAGTTAAATTCATCGGTAGAAAGTGCAACAATAAGGTAATCTCCTTGTTCTTTTGCACGTCTCAATAAATTTACATGTCCATAATGTAACAAATCAAAAGTTCCATATGTTATTACTTTTTTCATCTCATTTATCCTCCTAAATTGCATTCATTTGCAAACCTCTTCTATTTCCATTATAAAATGTAATTCTATAATCATTTACTTCTACAACTCATCCATTTCATTTATAATCATAAAATGTTTCATACTTAAAACTCACCAGGATAATTATATCACAAAATTCGCAGATTATCTACAAGAAATCTGTTTGAATGGACAAAGTCCACATCCCCGGAGCATTTTGCTCTATAGGACGCACTTTCAAAAAAAGAGTTAGACTCTCTAATCAAATCCAACTCTTAGTTTTAACATATTAGCCTTGCCTGCAAATAAATGACATTACTTGCGAACAGTAGCATTCCATTTTCTCTTCACATAGTGATAACTCCATCTTGCCGGGCTCATCTTGTTGATGGTAGATATATCTTTTTCTAGATCTTTTATGTCTTGTTTTTGCTTAAGAATAATTCTGCCACAAATCTCCACAATTTTTGCTGTATCATTACCTACGAATTCGTAGGTGGACTCATCTACTGGATTTAAGAATAATGTATTTTCCTCATTAATCTTAAATTCCTTTGCAAGCGCATCATTAGATGCTTTAAATTGCTGAAAAAATTTACTTCTTTCTCCTGGCGCATAAAAGGACCACTTCTTTCCTTCAAGTGCATCCTCTTCTTGTAGTTGAAGCAACCACCTCATCAACCAACCTCTACGGTTGTGGAATTCAGAAAATTGATTTAAGTATCTCTTTGCCTCTATATAAACCCCTTCTAAACTAGGATTAATTACTCTTGCAACTTCCTCTGGCATTTGTTCCAACGGGAGATTCAACTGTGACAAAAAGTCTGCTACTACACTTTTTTTATCTGCAAACTGGCAACGTTCATATGGTCTTACTATAACATTTTCTCTTCCAAATACATCAATAAAATCTTGTAATCTTTTTCCATAATTCAAATTATAATCTTTACAAATAGTTCCACTCATAAACTCTGAAAAAGACTTGCACAAACCGCCCTTTACCTTTTGTCCCCAAGCAGATTGCATCCACTCATCCTGTCTTCGAAAATACACGATAATTTTCACAGCAATATTTTGTTCGTCCATACGCCTCTTAACCTGAAGTAATCCTTCTTTTTTTAATTCACATGCATTCCAAATATGTTCATCTGACAAAATTACTTTATCTGAATTTTGAAAACTCTCTTTTAATTTTTTATATCCCTCGCTTCTAACTGCAAGTTCTTCGTCAAATCTACGTTTTCCATTTTCATCCATGATTCTGCAACAAAGAAAATGTCCATTTCGATTGGAAGATACTCCTTTAAAACGAAATCCCATTCGGGGATATTCGTACCCAAATTCTTTCAATTTTTCCCTGTTTTTTGTGCAATAAGATTGTATGGCTGATGTTCCTGTTTTCGATGTACCAATATGCAATATTAATTCTTTCAAAATATACCTCCTGCTATCTCCTGTTTCATTAACACTTTTCTCACTCTTATAATCAAGGTGCACTCGTACAATAATTAAATAAGTTAAAATAAGTTACGTAAATAAGTACCCCCTTCTGTAACATAAAAACGGATAATAACAACACAGATAATAAACCCCCCGGAAGCGCCATTGCTACTGCGGATAACACCATATTCTTTTTTCCATATAGATTTCCAATCCCACTTGCAATTTCTACAGGAAGTGCCCCCGGTGTAACATTTGCAATCATTATGGCTTCCTCATACTTTTTCCTCTTTACGTATGCCTTATCCTCAACCAGTTCTTTTTCCATTACTGGCACAACTGCATTTCCTCCGCCAAATCCAATGCATCCAATTTTTAGCATAGAACAAAGCAGTTTCCAACGAAGTGGTTTGCCAATCTTCATTACAATATTCTCCTAATTCGATTCACACTTGTAACAAGATCCTCTGCTGCTGTATCTATTACAATATTAGGATGGGAAGGCACCTCATACGGACTTGAAATTCCTGAAAAATTAAGAATTTCTCCATTTCTCGCTTTCTTATAAAGCCCTTTCACATCTCTACTTTCACACGTTTCCAATGAAGTATTCATGTAAATTTCAACAAACGAATCTTCACCAATAATCGTTCTTGCGTGTTCACGCTCTTCCTCAAACGGTGATATCAAACATACAAGAACAATCAATCCTGCATCATTCATCAACTTTGCCACTTCAGCCACTCGTCTAATATTTTCAATACGGTCCTCCGCCTTGAAGCCCAAATCACAATTCAACCCCATGCGAAGATTGTCTCCATCAAGCAACATAGTAGCCATTCCTTCTGCATAAAGCATCTTTTCTAATGCATTTGCCACAGTGGATTTTCCAGATCCCGATAAGCCTGTAAACCACAACGTTTTTGGAGTTTGTCCGAGCTTTTCAGCACGTAGTTTTCTTGTAATGCTTAGCTTTTGCCAATGAATATTTTCTCTTTTTTGTCTTTCCATACCACCAACAGCTTCATTTTCAATCGCTTTGATACTTCTCTTCATCACAAAATCTAATCCTCTCTTCAAAAACTAATTTACATTTTAATATCTTATCCTGGAGTTATGTCAGTATTCCTAAAAATTTGTGATTTTTCTTTGTCAATCATTTGTCAGTTGCAACTTTTTTAAATAACCTTGGAAGTTTAGAATACCGTGGCCACATTTTTCTATAGAGCAAAAAAGAGCTATGTATCACTGATACATAGCTCTTTTTCATTTTTTTATATTATTTTTCAACTGCATTTTCTACAACGAATTCAGCTGCCTTCTGTACTGCAAGATCCTGTGCAAGCTGTTTCTTCTGCTCATCACCAAGTAATTCTTTTACTTTGTCTAATTCCATCTGATAAGCATCAGCCATCTTCTTTAATTCCTCTTCGATTTCATCGTCTGTTGCTGCAATCTTCTCAGCTTCTACAATAGCTTCTAATACTAATCTGCTCTGAATTCTCTTTAATGCCTGTGGTCTCATCTGCTCTAAGAATGCCTTTGGTTCCATACCAGTAAACTGGAAGTACTGATCTAAAGATAATCCCTGGCTCTGCATTCTACGTGCAAAGTCATCTACCATCTGGCGAACCTGTGTATCGATCATTGGTTCTGGAATTTCCATCTCTGCATTTTCTACAACCTTTGCAACTGCTTCTTCTTCTTTTGCAGCCTTTGCAGCATCTTCCTTCTTCTTTGTAAGGTCTTCTTTTACCTGAGCCTTGTATGCATCTACATTTTCACATTCGGATACATCCTGTGCGAAATCGTCATCTAATTCTGGTAATTCCTTTGCGCTGATTTCTTTTACTGTTACTTTAAATGTAGCTGGCTTTCCTTTTAAGTCATCTACATGGTAATCTTCTGGGAATGTAACATTTACTTCTACTTCTTCACCAATGTTCTTTCCGATCAATTGTTCTTCAAAGTTATCAATAAAGGAATGAGAACCAATTGTCAATGGATAGTTTTCACCCTTTCCACCTTCAAATGCTACTCCGTCTACAAATCCTTCAAAATCAATAACTGCTGTATCTTTATCCTGAACTGCTCTGTCATCGACAGTAATTGTTCTGGCATTCTGTTCTCTTACACGATCAATCTCTGCATTTACATCATCGTCAGAAACGGTAACGTCTGTCTTTTCTACTTCAATACCCTTGTAATCTCCAAGCTTAACTTCTGGTTTTACAGCAACTTCAGCAGTGAAAATAAAAGGCTTTCCAGCTTCTACCTGTACAACATCAACAGATGGCTGTGAAACGATCTCTAAATCACACTCATCTACTGCTTTTGCGTATGCATCAGGAATAACGATGTTTGCTGCTTCTTCGTAGAATACTCCAGCGCCATACATCTTCTCAATGATCTTACGAGGAGCCTTTCCTTTACGGAATCCCTGTACGTTCATCTTACTCTTATTCTTCTGATAAGCCTTTTCAATTGCAGCTTCAAAATCTTCTGCACTTGCTTCGATAGTAAGCTTTGCCATATTCTTTTCTAACTTTTCGACCTGTAAACTCATTATTCTTATTTCCTCCTTCGTGCAGAATCATCCTACACTTCTTTTAAATTACTTTCTGATATACGATTATAACATGAAAAACAACTAATTGTCTATCTTTTTTTTATAATGCCCACTTTTCTTTTACGATATCTGCCACTTGCTTTACATATTTTGCGCAAAGGGCATCTGTTTCTGCTTCAACCATTACACGCACCAAAGGCTCTGTTCCACTCTGGCGAAGTAAAATTCTACCATCTGTCCCAAGTTCTTCCTCCACCTGTTTTGCTGCTGCAAGAACGTCCGGATCCTGCATTGCCGCATTTTTATCTGTAACACGAACATTTTCCAGTAATTGTGGGAAAATAACAACTTCACGAGTCAAATCCGATAACGGCATCTTCTTTGTAAGAATAACTTCCATAAGCATAAGTGCGGTTAAAATTCCGTCTCCAGTTGCCGCATATTTACTGAAAATAATATGTCCCGATTGTTCCCCACCGATAATATGATCATTCTGCATCATATTTTCATAAACATATTTGTCTCCTACTGCTGTTTTTTCGTAAGAAATTCCTTTTTTATCAAATGCCTTATATAATCCCAAATTGGACATTACGGTTGTTACTACTGTATTGTTATTTAATTCCCCTTTTTCTTTTAAATAGCAACCACAGACGTATAAAATTAAATCTCCATCTACAACATTTCCTTTGTTATCTACTGCAAGGCAACGATCCGCATCTCCATCAAATGCAAATCCAACATCCAGTTTGTTCTCCTTCACAAAACTCTGCAACACCTCAATATGTGTAGAACCACAATTTGTATTGATGTTTGTTCCATCCGGATGGTTATTGATCACATAGGTCTTTGCTCCCAGAGCATCAAATACTCCCTTTGCAATCTCATATGCAGAACCATTCGCACAATCCAAACCTACTCGCATATCCTTAAATGAACGTGTTGCAAGGGACATAAGATAACCTATATAACGATTTCTTCCTACCGTATAATCTGTCGTACGTCCGATTGCATCCTTTGTTGCGAATGGAATCGCATCATCCGGACCATCTATATAATCCTCGATCATTTTTTCTACTTTTGCTTCTAATTTGTGTCCCATCCCATTTAATATCTTAATTCCATTATCATAGTATGGATTATGGCTGGCAGAAATCATAATTCCACAGTCAAAATCTTCACTTCTTACTACATAAGACACACTTGGTGTTGTTGTGACATGTATTAAATATACATCTGCACCACTGGCTGTCAATCCAGCAGACAGTGCATCTTCAAACATATAACTGGAGCGTCTGGTATCTTTACCAATCACAATTCTTGCTTTGTGTTCTTTTCCATAATAATATCCAAGAAAACGTCCTACTTTATATGCATGCATAACATTTAAAACTACATTTGCTTCTCCACGAAAACCATCTGTTCCAAAATACTTACCCATTTTTTCTCCACCTTTGCTCTGTTTCTTTTTTTGCTTACCTTTCATTCTAACATAGGGATTTTCTAAAGTAAAGAGAGCCGAAACGTAAATTCGAGGTATAAAAACGTAATAATTACCGTTTTATACCTCAAATTAAAGTCAATGTAATTCACATCATCTATTGTTTTTTTCTATTTCTGATAAAAATTCAATCAAGCACCATTTCTATGAACCACTTTTATTCTGCAAGTTCTTCAATTGTGAATTTATCTATATTCTTCTTCAATTCCAACACTGAATTCTCTGTATTTTTTGCATTTTGTAACACTTCTTCTGAACCAGTTGAAATCGTAACCGACTTTTGTGCAATCTTTGTGGTTGCATCTGCACTCTCAGTAGAAGCCGTTGTAATTCCAGAAATAGCTTCAGAAATACTAGTGATAGAATCCACAAGACTCTCTGATGCACTGCTGAAATCCGATACTAATTTATTAATCTGGGCTGCATCTAAATCATAATTATCTGCCATTGTTTCGAAATCATCAAAACTCGTCACAACATCTTTATCTACAAAATCAAGCAGGCTATTTGAATCACTCGTTAATTTTCCTACTGCTTCATTTACACTACTAGTTATGGATTGTATCTCTGTAACTGCATCCTGAGATTGTTCTGCCAACACACGTATCTCCTCAGCTACCACTGCAAATCCCTTGCCAGCTTCTCCGGCACGTGCTGCCTCAATAGAGGCATTTAATGCCAACAAATTAGTCTGATCAGTAATTTCAAGTATAGAATTTGCCATAATTCCGATTCGATCTACAACCTTAACATCTGCAAGCGCCTGCTCTAAACTACTGCGAATATCTGCTAACATCTGCCGTATCTTCTTTCTATTTGCAACCGTATCCTCTTTTGCTCTTGCTGCACGTCTATGTATATCCACTGCTTCCGTTGCACCATCCTGTGCTCTCGATGCAATCTCCTTTGCTGCTCCTTTAATCTGCTGTGTCATACTATTGATCTGTTCTGCAGAAGCCGCTGTTTCCTCTGTATTTGCCGCCAATTGTTCTGTCGTATCAGATACTCCATCTATTTCTTCATTTAAAGAATTAATGTTAGTATTAATCTTCTTTACCACAGTATCAATATTTATGGTCTCAGATTTAACCTGCAACAATAATTCTTGAATAGAGGAACGCATCTTTTCCACAATGTTTGATAGTTTTCCAAAATCATCTTTTCTAGCAAGCATTGCCGATGGCATAGACTCCGTAAATTTTCCATTTCCTATTGTAGCAATTTCTTTTGAAACATTGTTTAACGCCTTTAACAAATCAACAATAATCCAAACAATGACAGCACCTACTACAAGCAACATCATTACACAGAAAGCAATAAATTGTATGGACTTGTTCATTACAAAATGCGTAAAAGCTTTATTTTGTTTTGCAACCGCCGAATCAATGTAATCTGTATAATTTCCAGTACCAATCACCCAATCAAAAGGTTCAAAATACTGACTGTAAGAACGTTTTGGCGAATACTTTTTTTCTCCTTCTTTTGGAAAATAATAATCCGTATATCCGCCGCCGTCTTCTTTTGCTACACGAATCATCTCTTTTACCATTTGAAATCCTTTGGAGTCTTTTGTCTCCATACGATTGGTTCCTTCCGTGTCGCTACCAAGAAGTACCACATTGGTTCCATCCGACTGATCAATCCAAAAATATCCACCCTCTTTATAACGCATCTGACGCACTTCGTCTGCAGCTATTTTTTTTGCTTCCTCCAATGTATAAGTACCGGCTTTATAGGCATCGTTAATTTGTGATAACATAGATATCACAACATCTACCTGTTGTTTTATTGTACTATCATATTCTTGTCTAGTCGATTTTTCCATTTGATTCATGGCCTGATTTTTAATAGAAATCATATTTACTGTAGAAAACACACTTGCCAAAATTACAATCAAACAGACAAAAGCAAAGATAAGATTGAGTTTTACACGTACCTTTAAATTTTTCATAGATAGTCCCCCTTTAATCATTTTCCCCAAAAATTATACAACTTTTTGTGCGTTTAGTCAATTTTTTGTGACAATTCATTCAGGAGGACAATTCAATTGTTACAGTTCACACTTTCGAACGACCTGCTTAGCTTATGATTTCATCTAGTATTTCCATTGTTACCTTACCGCATAATTTCCCTGCATACGCACCAGCTTTATTTAAAATTTCACTTTCTTCCTTTGCACAATCCTCATATACTGCTTTCGGAAGATATCCTGCAACTACTTTTAAATTTGTTTTTTCGATTTTTTCAGGTAAAGCTCCTTCATCCATCAATTTGTGAAGGATTTTTTTTACCCGGGCTTTTGTTACAATCATTCTGATATATTCTTCTGCAACTTCCCGTTCTTTGCGTCTTTTCGCAGCATCCGGTCTTCTTTTCCGTCTATGAATAATCGACTCATCGAATTCCTTATTTACATACTTTAATACATAAGGCTTCCTTCCCTCCTCTAATGCTGTTTGATTTTTTATCACAATTCCTTCTTGCTGCTTTCCATAAAATGGATTATTCGCAAATCCGAAACAATGTTCCCAACTAACAAACTCTCCATAATACAATTCATGAACATAAGGAATGCCAAATTGCCGGGCAAAATCTTTCACAAAATTCTGAGGCAACCATTTATTTTTCTTTTTATCATAAACACTGAATAAATACCAATTATTATAATTCTCCTCACGATATACGGCTGTATGTTTCACCAACCACTCACCATAAAAGATATAATCAGAAAATTTGCGAAACAGATTCATATTAAGTTTCTGCGCATACTGAAAAAATCCACGAAGGTGGTTCCTACTATCCAGTTCTTGATTACTACTAAAACATCTCAATTTTTCTGTTTCTAAATCATAATAAACGCTGGCATTGGCACCATCTATTTTTTCAGTAATGCTAATGATATCTCCTTTTCGAAATGCATCTGTGTTTTTTTTCAATGTCAAACTGTCATCTACCACAATATCTGCAGTTCTAACTCGCTCAATTTTAATATAATGCTGCATTACATCCACCTCACTTTATTTTTTTATACTTACTGCATAAAATATATCTTTCAGTGGTTCGCAACCGATATGCCGTATCCCTTTAATCCTCTCAAAAAATCTTTGTTGATTACATTGCTGTTGACCCAAGCAATTAGCTCATCCCCTCTTTCCATGATTGTATTCTCCTTTCTCCTCATTTTCTTTGGTAATCAGTTTTCTTTCTTTACATCTCCATGAAACCTTTCATGCGTACAGGAAGAAAATACAAGTTCTCCCTTTTTATAAAACGCCAAGTCCTCCAGTTCTCCCTTTATTTCAAAATCATTTTTAAATTGTAGTAACCATGCTTTTGTATCCTCGTTTAAGGCAAAATAAAGGGTATTTGAAAGGCTGCCTTCTGTGCAATGTGTAATAAAAGAAT
>Ga0256404_1000484_pt1 | contig 103463 bp, 87 predicted proteins | sample RumenRJG_01DNA_FD_185990 | JGI IMG/M metagenome (GOLD analysis project Ga0256404, IMG submission 185990) | Bovine rumen microbial communities from Lethbridge, Alberta, Canada - RJG_01 | ecosystem: Host-associated > Mammals > Digestive system > Stomach > Rumen | place: Canada: Alberta...
TTGAGCATTCTGTCGGCATCCAATATACCAACAACACTGACCTTATCAAAATCCAGTCCTTTACTAATCATCTGGGTGCCAATAAGCAAATTGGTACGACCTGCGGAGAAGTCTGTAATCAGACGTTCGTAGGCATTACGGGTACGAGTAGTGTCAAGGTCCATACGGGCCACACGCGCCTCAGGGAAGATGTCACGAATCTGATCCTCTATCTTCTCCGTACCATAACCCCGTCCCTGTAAGTCCTTACCGCCACAAGCGGGGCACTCCGTAGGCACCTGATAGGTAAAACCACAGTAGTGGCATGAGAGTTGGTTCATGTTACGGTGGAGCGTCAGACTAACATCACAATGCTGGCAGCGAGGCACCCAGCCGCACTGTTTACATTCAATCATCGGAGCCCAGCCACGACGGTTTTGAAAAAGGATGACCTGTTCACCACGTTCCAAAGCTTGTCGCACACTGCTCAGCAAGACTGGTGAGAATGGTCCACGCATCATTTTCCTTCGCTGCAAATCACGCGTATCCACCACCTGGATTTCCGGCAACTGAATACCCTGATAGCGTTCCGTCAACGACACATAACCATATTTTCCCGTCTGTGAGTTAAAATATGACTCCATTGATGGTGTAGCCGTACCAAGCAGAGTTTTTGCTCCCAACATAATCGCCGCACTGCGTGCATGATAACGAGGCATAGGATCCTGCTGTTTATAAGAGGTCTCATGTTCTTCATCTACAATGACAAGACCCAATCGTTGGAAAGGAAGGAATACGGCACTGCGAGCACCCAGGATTACATCATAAGGATTCTGCGAAAGTTGCTTCTGCCATATCTCCACACGTTCGGCATCACTGTACTTAGAATGATAGATACCCAAGCGATTACCGAACACACGCTGCAGGCGCTGCATCATCTGCACTGTGAGGGCAATCTCAGGCATAAGGAAAAGCACCTGACGATGTTGATCCAGCTCACGCTGTATAAGATGGATGTAAATCTCTGTCTTACCACTGGAGGTGACGCCATGCAACAAAGTGACCTGCTTTTTCATAAACGACAACAGAATCTGATTATAGGCATCCTGTTGGGCATGACTCAAAGGCTTAATATGTTCTGGATGAGGAGTTCCTCCCTGATTCAATCGTCCCACCTCAACCTCATAGGTCTCCAGCATACCACGCTTCACCAACTGGTTTATCGTAGGAAGCGTGGACTCTGAAGCATTCATCAGTTCCTCACGGGTAATCTCCACCACCGGCTCACGACACACATTACCCTCGATACTATCCCAATGCGACAAGGAAAGATAGGCAATAAAAGCATCACGTTGCTTAGCAGCACGTGCCAACATATTCAGTGCGGCATGCAACGTAGGTTCATTCTGATAGTTAGCGGTGAGTCGGATAAAAGTCTCCGTACGTGGTTTATAACCTTCTTCTGCCTTCAAGCCTGCAGGGAGAGCAGCCTTATAGACCTCACCTATAGGTGACATATAATAAGAGGATATCCACTGCCAGAAATCCAGCTGACCGGTCAGGAGAATAGGAAGAGTGTCAATGACAACAGAAATGGGCTTCACCTCATAGCCCTGCGGTTTATCATCATGCAGACGAGCTATGACGCCCACATAGTTCTTACTACGTCCAAAAGGCACGATAACGCGTATCCCCGTGGCTACGCGTCCTTGTGTCTCCTGCGGGACGGCATAAGTAAAATAGCCATCGAGCGGCACAGGCAATATGACATCCGCATACTGATTCATCAGAATATATAGGTGGCCGACAACATCCATGAGTTGGCGGTCGTATTCGTATTATTCAAAGCAGAGGAAGCCTCATTGGCAGCCTTACTGACCTTGTTCCATGTAAAATCTCCAGTCTTACCTATCGGGATACTATAATAGACAATAGCCTCCAGATGCTGCCCTATTGAAAGACCAACGCCAAAGTCTATTGCCAGTTTGGTGTCTTGCAAGAGGAACTGCTTTGCATTCTTATTCACATCCTCCCAATAGAACTTTGAAGGACCTACATTAAATGACAATTGAGGACCTGCCGTAAGGAACACACCACCAAAATCCATAATACTGGCACCATAACGGACATGGGCAGGAATCAGTATAGACTTCTGTTGAACGGACTCTCCCTCAACCCTCAGCGTACGCTCATTATAAAGACCAGAGATATCAATTGCCAGTCCAGGCAAGGCAGTAGATATCACAAAGGTAGGCCCAACAAAGAAACCGGCACGATTGGATTTGTCAAACACATCATCATTAAACTCCATACTGACCACCTCAAGACCACCTTTCACGCCAAACGCTACGCCTTGAGCCGACAAAGGCATGACCATCAGCCATGCCATAACTATCGGGAGTGCTATCTGGAATAACCTCTTTATCATATAGACAGACCTTAATGACGCTGTCGCCGCACAGAGACGCGGGGAGCAGAAGAGCTACTACTCGATGAAGCGGATGACGTACTCTTGCTCTTCGTCGTTCTCGTACGCTCACGCTTTTGTTGCTTAGCCTTTTCCTTCAGCGCCTTAGGGTCGTTGACTGCTATACTATCCAAAGAATCGCGCTTGGCCTTGTCGCCAAAGATATTATTGCGGAAAGCCTCCAATTCGGCCTCAATGCGCTTCTGCTCAGCCGAATACTTAGTAGAGTCCTCACCGGCAATCTGGGCCAGCGTCTTACCCAACATATTTGTCGTCTTATAGATCTTTCCCTTGTAACGGTTCAAAGTAAAGTAATCGTCCAAGTTCATCGTGGCCGCATTATTCTTGTCACTAATCATCACTGACTGACGACTCAAATATGGCTCCACTTCTGAATACTTCACCCAGAACAAAGGCAACTTCATAGCGTCACCACCAAAGTCATCCTCACGCATCATGACAGGACAAAGAGCAAGGGGTTTGATGTGGAAAGAAGAATTAGCCTGGTCGTAATAGGCACTCTCCTTCAAATAGTAAGCCTTTACTTCTGAAGAGGGGATATCACTGTTTTCCACCTGGAGCTTACCATTCTTCTCCTCATAGAAAATATGATAGTTGTCCAGGATAGTCTTGATGTCAACCTTGGCTGAAGCCTCCAATACCTCATTGCCATCCAGGTTGTACTCATAGACAGGGATATATCCGTTCAGCGCCAACTTGAAAATATAGGTGAAGAGATTCATCTGCTTCCCGACAGGCTCCACAGGATAGTAGAGACCCGAATTCATCTCATCCTCAAGATTAATCTCCCGATAGATGTCACGACGCCATACTACATCCTCTGGCATATCAAACGCCGTGGGATACTGAATCTGCATACGGCGGGTCATACCCTGCGTATTATTCTGCTGCTTTTGTTGGGTAGCATTAGCATTCTGCTGAGTGCGACTCTTTTTTGGCTGGGCAGTCACTGTACCTGCAGCCAGCATTATCATCAAAAAGAACAATAGTCTCTTCATAATTATCTGTTTTCAATTATTTCACAATGATTTCTATCGGGGTCTTCAGCGTACGCTGGATACCGTCAGGGCCAATCGCCACGACATTCGTGATGTAGAAACGGCGATTACGTGCCAACTTACGGAACGTATCTTTCTGACGAGCTGAGAATCTGTCACCATCACCTGCCATCAAGACAGACTCACCCATATTGCCTGAGAATACTGTCTCAAACGAGAGAACACGGAAACCTATATCCAAGATACCGTCATCGATAGCAGCACCAATACCTTCTACGCCTAACAAGCTACCCTTTGCTAATCCACCGCCTCTGAAACGCAAAGAATTACCCTTCTCATCCTTCATATCTATATAAGGTGTTGGATCCGGCAGACGACGAACACGGAACGAGAACTGTCCCATTTGCTGAGGATGTCCAGTATTTGTCGATATAACCGTTATCGTAGCATTCTCGCCTATCTTTGACGGACGGGCGATATACTTACCAGGCCCTGTAGGTGTCAGAGTACCGTTGGTCATCGTTGCAGAAATCTTATTCAGAGGCACACCTGGTACAGAGATGCTGATGGGATTAGAATAGCCGGCATACAACATATTCATCAGGTCTGCCGAAACCGTTGCACTGGGATCGACCACAGTATATTTCTGGGAGAAGTCCCGACGGATGGCATCACCATTACCATTTGTTGTCTGGATATAACCCGACAGGGTAAAGTCGCCAGTACGTCCGCAAACGGTCTCATAAAGTCCGTCTTTCAAGTCTACTTTCTGGTTACCGATGAATATCTCCGGTACCTGCGTGGTATCCACGGCAGCCATGACGATGCGAGCAGAGAACCTATCACCACGAACGATGGTCTGGGAGTTGGGAATCACAAACGCATTCAGCGCATTCACACGGATATCTTTCACGTCAATGTTCTGGACCAGTTTATGTAACACTTCCTTCTCTGCATTGCGCACATCGCTCTGCAGTTTAGACAGCAGAGTAACAGCAGCTGCTGCTGGCATGGACTCAAACATATACTCCTGCCAGTTCTTACCCAATCCTGTGGACGGAACTTCCGTAGTCAGGTCACTGGCAATACGGCGCTGCTGGTCCTTATCATCCACCATTTTGAGGATACCTTCACGATAACGCTCAATCGCTTTCTTCAACTCATCGCCACGTCCGCGTCCTGGAGCCAGCATCACCTGGTTCGCGGCCTCAAGGTCCTCCTTGTTTACGATTTTAGCAGGATTACCATCAGCACCATCTGCCTCCTGCGCAATAGCCAATTTCAAATCTGCAGCCAAATTATAGAGAGAGTCGCTCGAAAGTTTTACAAGCTGTGCCTTCTCATACCATTCCTTCACCTTCTGAGGGTTGGCTTTCATCTGCTGGTCAAAATCCTCGTATATAGCCAGGTTCTCCTTTGCTGCATTCTCAGTGGTACGCTTCAAGCTCTCCTCCACGATAGAGAAACCGTTGAGCACCTCATTCGAGACATTCAGCGCAAGCATTGCCATCAAGACGACGTACATCAAGTTAATCATCTTCTGGCGCGGAGATACAGGTCTTTTCTTTATTGCCATAGTTTCTTATTGTTTCTGCCGCCATCTGGCAGTAGCAAATTCTTCACTTTTCACTCTTCACTTTTCACCACCTTCGGCATATTCACCGTCATAGCCTCAATCATGCGGGTATAGATCTGGTTAAGTTCCGCAATCTGTTCTGCCATACGTTTGCTCTGCTCGTTAATCTGATCGATAGTGCCAATCTGCTGAGAAGCACCCTTCAACTGCATCTCGTAAACCTTACAGATGCCTGTGAGGGTACGGTTGAGATTCTCCATCTCCTCACTGTCGCGTGTCAGACGCTCACTCTGCTCAGACACCTTCTGCAGGGTTTCTGTGAGTTTCTTCAACTGCTCCACATAACCAGCCGTAGCCTCTTCCATTTCCTCTGCATCAATCTCGGGCAACTCTGGCTGCTCAACAACGCCACCAATGACACCGCCGCCGATGATACCACCGCCAACGACACCACCAGCAGTCGCTACACCACCGGTTGCCACATTCTCTCCAGCAGTTCCGTCTGCGGCAATGGTACCACCACCAACATTTCCGCCACCGATAATCACGGTACCGCCACCTACGCCAGAGATTCCTGATACACCAGAAACACCAGAGGCCATCTCAACATTCTCTCCATCAACATGCGTAGGCAGGTCCATACCATCTGCAGTCTTGTCAAATGGACGGTCAAAGGCTGCGATAAAGAACACAAACACCTCAGTACCCATACCGATAAACAGCATCAAGTTTGCTCCTGGCAGGTGGGTCAATTTGAAAAGTGTACCCAGAATAACGATTGATGCACCCCAACTATAGGCATAGTTCATGAATGTCTGCCCTGGTACACTATCCAACCACTTCTGTAAGCGGTAGATGATATTGAATTTACTATACTTTGTCATTGTGATATTTCGTTATGGCGTTATTCCGTTATTACGATATAACGACTTATTTTACTTTCTTGATTTCTTTGCAGACGCCTTAGCGGGCTTCACTTTCTCACTTGTCGTATTTGCCAACGAACGTACGCAACGGAAGCCGATGTACGAGCGAGGCTGGTTCTGATATTCACTGCTACGCCATGCAGAACGGATATAGTTCTCGGGATCTTTCCATGAACCACCACGTACACTCTTCTTCTTCAAACGATAAGGATCCTCAAGGGCCGCATTATACTTCAGTTGCGGGTTGATATCATTCATAGCATCCACACCAGCCTCTGTGTAAATGGTAGAAGTCCACTCAGCTACATTACCCGCCATATCAAAAAGGCCGTTGCTATTTGCACTATAAATTCCCACCTTCGACGTAATCAGGTTACCATCCTTGGTGTAGTTACCATTCTCAGGTTTGAAGTTAGCATAGAAACAACCCTTGCCACTTGCCACATCCTCGTTAGCCCAAGGGAACTCATTCTGTTCCTTGCCACGAGCGGCATATTCCCATTCTGCCTCCGTTGGCAGACGATAGCGCTGAACTTGACGGGCAGCAGGGCCAAGTCCCTTCAGCAGGAACTCCGTGCGCCATGCACAGAAAGCATTAGCCTGTTCCCAAGTAACGCCCACTACGGGATAGTCATTATAGGCCGCACTTGAGAAATAATTGCGCATATACACCTCGTTATCAGCATTGGGGAAGTCGTTCACCCAACAGGTAGTGTCAGGATAGATATTAATAATATAAGTATTAAGGAAGTCCCATGGACCACTCAACTGGCGATTGATGGTCTGACGAATAATCTTACCCTCCTCATCAATATAAGCAGTATCCTTGGAAATCCACACTTCTTCCTGAGGATTCACAACCACATCCGTATTCAGGTTGCGTTCCTGAGGATTCAGACGGTTATGACGTTTGGCTGCCTCAACATAGTCGTAAACCTCATAGCGATAGTTCATCTGACTGGCATCCAACATTTTCTCGCCCGTTACAGGGTTCGTCACATATACGCTCTCTATGGCACGACGTTCATCCTCATTAGGTTTACGGGGCAGAGCTTTCTTCCAGTTCAGGTGTGGCTTCACAAGATTTCCATCCTTGTCTTCCTCCTCCTCAATCTTATAACTTTCGTCACCACCATAGTTAGGATCAGCCAGACGCTCGCGAATGATTGAGTCGCGTACATAATTCACAAACTGACGATACTCAGAATTTGTAATCTCCGTATCATCCATCCAGAAGCCCTCTACTGAGATATCCTTTACAGGTGTTTGTTTTCCCCATAGCGAATCAGCGGTTTCCAGTCCCATACGCAGATGACCACGCTTCACAAGCACCATTCCATAAGGAGCGGGTTCTGTAAAAGCATGTCCGTTGGATCCTGTCAGTTCACCTCCTGCAGATGTTGTCTCCTTTCCACCGAAACAACTTGCGAGAACAAGTGCTACGACTAGAAGGCAAAAAACATTTTGTTTCATATTTCGACTTTTTTCTTTATTCATTATTTATAATAGTCTCACACTCTGATGACGGTTCCGGCCTTTCTTCGAGAAATTGATATCTGTCTGATAGCCCACAAACAGTTCGTGCCCGCCATTGCCGATGCTCAGGGCCGTTGTGTAGTATTCATAACTATAGCCCAACATCACACCGTGGAACTTGCCGCCAACATAAGCCGTAATCGATGTTCCCGGACTATAGCCCAGTCCTGCATACATCACTTTCTGCTCATGAACGTAGGTCAGACGTGTTGTAAAATCAGTGCGATATCCCACCCCGTCTGAACGTCCCATAACAGATGGCTGTATTGATAAGAACGGATTTCTAAGGCGAATATTGCATCCAGCCATAAAATAATATGACATAGCAATGTCCAATTGATTGGTTTCGCCTATTTCTACCTCGGGTGCAAGCAGATGTTGAACCGATGCACCTGCATACCACGACTTCTGCTGATAATAGACTCCTGCATTAAGATCAAAGGCCGTTCCGTCAACATTTGACGTGGGCAGTGCTTCATCACCAGAGTCAATGAAATCCAGTTCAGAGCCTTTCAAAGTCTCGCTGAGCATCGCCGGTTGTATACCCAGACTCAACACACCACCGAGAAGTTTTATTTTCGGTGCATACATCACCGAGAATTTCTTATGCGAGAACACACCGATATCATCGTTCACGATCTGCGCGCCTACGCCATGATAAGTACCCAGGAACTGAAAGGGCAGATCCGCAGAAAGAAACATCGTCTTTGGATTATGCTCAAAACCCACCAGCGACATATTATAATCCACCACCACGTTCACTTTATTCTGTTTACCAGCAGCGGCAGGATTATACGCCGTCTCCATCGCCCAGTAGTGACTGAACGACGGATCATACTGTGCCTGCACCCCCTGCAAGGCCATCAGTAGTAGGGCCAATATCAACAGATTTCGCCTTAACACGTTATCAATAACGCAGTTTTTACCTTATTTATTATAATTTTTAATCACAAAAACTTTGGCAATCCCGCAAAAACATTGTAAATTTGCAAACTCAAATAGTAACCTAAGCATGAAAGTAGCCATCGTACAGCACGATATTGTATGGGCACAGCCGACGGAAAATCTCCGCCACCTTAGCCAACTTCTCGACCGACAGTCGGAGGCTGACTTATACGTATTGGCAGAGACTTTCACCACGGGATTCATGGCTAAAGGTAATGAAACCACAGACATCTCCCACGGGCTGACGTGGCTACAACAGCAGGCAAAAGAAAAGGATGCCGCCTTTGCTGCAAGCATCGCCACAAAAGATGAGGACGGGAGTTTACGCAACCGTCTTTTCTTTGTACGTCCCGACGGCACCTACGACTATTACGACAAGCATCACCTCTTCAGCTATGCAGGTGAGACGGATGCCTATGTAGCCGGACAGGAGCGTGTTATCGTAGAGTGGCGCAGAATCAGATTTCTCCTGCAGGTATGCTACGATTTGCGTTTCCCCGTATTCAGTCGCAACTGTTTGGATTATGACGCAGTCATCTATGTGGCCAACTGGCCAACACCACGCATTGACGTATGGCAGACGCTGCTCAAGGCCCGTGCATTAGAGAACCAATGCTTCGTCATTGGCGTCAATCGCATAGGAGAGGACCCTGCCTGTACCTATTCTGGAGCCTCTGCCATCATAGATGCCTACGGAAAGACGATAGCTTATTGCAACGATCACGAAGAAGGAATTGCTATTGGCGAACTCAACATAGCTCAACTACTGCGCTTCAGAGAGAAATTCCCTGTTTTACAGGATGCAGATGATTTTATATTAAAAAACCAGTAAATATGAAGAAACAACTATTACTTGGCGACGAAGCCATTGCGCTGGGAGCGCTACATGCCGGACTATCAGGTGTGTATGCTTATCCTGGCACCCCGTCGACAGAAATTACGGAGTTCATCCAGGGCAACGACCTTGCTAAGGAACGCGGCGTACACAGCCGTTGGTCAACCAACGAAAAGACAGCCATGGAGGCCGCATTGGGTATGTCGTTCATGGGCAAGCGTGCACTGGTATGTATGAAGCACGTAGGCATGAACGTCTGTGCCGACCCGTTTGTCAACAGCGGCATGACTGGCGTGAACGGTGGTGTGGTAGTCCTCGTGGCTGACGACCCCTCGATGCACTCCTCTCAGGATGAACAGGACTCTCGTTTCTACGGCAAGTTTGCAATGGTGCCCATTTTCGAGCCCAGCAATCAGCAGGAGGCCTACGACATGATGGCTGCAGCCTTCGATTACTCAGAGAAGCAGTGCTTGCCAGTATTGATGCGCGTCACCACCCGTATGGCACATAGTCGCGCCGTCGTTGAGTGTGTTGACGTTCCGCGCCAACAGAACGAGCTTAACTACAACGCCGAGGCCAAGAACTGGGTGCTGCTGCCTGCCAATGCCCGTAAGCGCAATGATATCGTGACGGCTCAACAGGCTTCCTTGGAGGAAGATGCCGCCAATTCACCTTATAATATATATATAGAAGGTCAGGACAAGTCGCTGGGTATCATTGCCAGTGGTATCGGCTTCAACTACGTAAACGAGTGTTTCCCCAGTGGAAGTCCCTACCCCATCCTGAAGATTTCACAGTATCCGCTCCCCAAGAAACTGGTACGCCGCATGCTCAGCGAATGCAAGCAAGTGCTCATCGTTGAGGAGGGGCAGCCATTCATCGAGGATATGGTACGCGGTGTCAGCGAGAGTATGAACATCAAAGGCAAGCTCGACGGGACCCTGCCCCGTACAGGCGAACTGACCCCCGATATTGTAAAGAAAGCACTGGGCATGGAGATTGGCGAATGCTTCGACCCCTGCGCAGATGTTGCTCCACGTCCACCTGCACTCTGTCAGGGCTGTGGTCACCGTGATGTCTACGCTGCATTGAACGAAGTTCTGAAGGAATACGAGAATCCCCGTGTTTTCGGTGATATCGGTTGCTACACCCTTGGTTTCCTGCCCCCATTCCGCGCCATCCACTCTTGTGTTGATATGGGCGCTTCTATCACTATGGCCAAGGGTGCTGCCGATGCAGGCCAGTGGCCAGCTGTTGCCGTTATTGGGGACTCCACCTTCACCCATTCAGGTATGACCGGTCTATTGGATGCCATCAACGAGAATGCAAATATCACCGTGATTATCTCCGACAACCTTACCACAGGTATGACTGGCGGTCAAGATTCTGCAGGTACGAATAAGTTTGAAGCCATCTGCCGCGGACTCGGTTTGAGCGAAGAACACCTGAAGGTTGTTGTCCCTCTGCCCAAGAACATGCCGGAAATCACACAGATGATTCGCGATGAGATCAACTACAAGGGCACATCTGTCATCATTCCACGTCGTGAATGTATGCAGACCCTACAACGTCATTTGAAACAAAAGAAAGCAGCAAAATGAAGACAGACATTATATTGTGCGGTGTAGGAGGACAGGGTATCCTCTCTATCGCCACCATCATTGGCGAAGCAGCCATGAACGAGAACCTCTATATCAAGCAGGCCGAGGTACACGGTATGAGTCAGCGCGGCGGTGATGTGCAGTCAAACCTGCGCATTTCCAGCGATCCCATCCATAGCGACTTGATACCCAAGGGTGGAGCCGACGTAATCATCTCCATGGAGCCCATGGAGGCTCTGCGCTACTTGCCCTACCTGAAGAAAGACGGTTGGATTATCACCTCAGCCACTCCTTTCGTGAATATCCCCAATTATCCTGACATGGCTGTCATTGAGGCCGACCTCAAGAAACTGCCTCATGTCATCAGCATCAATATCGAGCAGATGGCCAAGGACAACGGGGTTCCCCGCTCTGCTAATGTAATTTTGCTGGGGGCTGCCCAAAAGGCCCTCGGTATTGAATATGAAAAACTGGAAGATGCCATCCGTCGAGTTTTCGGTCGCAAGGGTGAAGCCATTGTAGAGGCCAACATCAAGGCTCTGGCACTAGGACGTGAGGCACAATAAAAGATAAAATTGCAAAAAGATAAAAAACATACAATGAACGAAAACGAACAGAAGCAGCAAGGACTGCAATTAGAACTGACGCCCGACAAGGCGCAAGGTGAGTATGCCAACTTTGCCATCATCACCCATTCATCATCAGAATTTATCGTCGATTTCGCACGCATGCTCCCAGGCCTGCCAAAGGCCCAGGTACGTAGTCGTGTCATCCTGGCTCCCGAACACGCCAAACGTCTGTTGGGTGCACTCCAGGAGAATCTCATGCGCTACGAGCATCAATTCGGAAAGATAAAAATGCCAGAAGAAGAGCAAGGTCCACGCACTATCGCCCCCTTCGGATCAGGTAAGGGCGAGGCATAAGAAACACATCACAGATTTTTCTGGAAGAACTGGAGTACGCGTTCTTGGGCCCTCACAGGACAACTGTGGGGAATATCCCAAAGTTCCGTCTCCAGTTTTTCGTTGACCCCCTGACTCTTCCAGGTATCGTGCATCACCTTGAAAGCTTTCTCGACACCAGGCACAGGGAAGAGTTTATCCTGCGAACCATTGATAAACAGCATCGCCTTAGGACAAGCCATACTGGCCACATGAGGATAGTCGAGCCAACGACGCAAGCCCGGGAAACAGTTGGCAAAACCGCCATTCTCCGTGCGACTATAGTTGAACGACATCTGTTCATCGGTAGTCACCATCCAACAAACGGCCGCACCAGCCTTGATACGATCACTCAAGGCCGACAACATCCAGGCACGATAGCCCCCCATGGAACAACCCATACAACCGATACGCTCAGCATCCACCTCTGGTAACGAGGCAAGAAACTCCGTACCAGCAATATCGTCATAGGTCATATAGGCTGATAAGTCAATGCCATACATCATCATGTTGCCGGCAATCATATCATAACGGTCGCGTTTAGGTCCTTCTTGTTGTCCACGCTCACCCCACATCGGCGCATCGGCAGAGAAAACAACATATCCATGACGAGCCAAATCATCACCAACGAACCGCCCCTCGTAAAGTTGATCAGCCCACTGTTGGGCATCAGCTCTGACAAGTGAGTCCTCGCAAGCCAACGGACGGATCATCTTCTCCTTTCCGATAAAGAGATGTGCCCCATGATCGTGCAAGGCATTAACTGCAGGAAAAGGCCCCTTACCGTCTGGTATCAACAGATAGGCAGGTACCGTATAATAGCGCGACAACCGAATCTCTATCTTACGAGCTTTATAACCATCACGCTGTTCCTCAGCCAATACTTTCATCTGAAAGCCGTCTGCTGGAGCTGGCGGGGGCGTCAACATACAGTCGAACACCTTCTGGCGCGCCACTTTTCGCCACACATCAAAATCCTTGATATCACTATTTCCCCAAGCCAAGGGATAAGTCAGGTCCTTGATTAACGAGTCAGCATAAACAGGCAAGTTGCGCTTAAATTCATACTTTCCACGTTTCTGCGCAAGCGAAGGCATCACTACCAACAGGTCAACGACTATGATAAAAACAAGCAATAGATACTTCTTCATAAGCTCTTCGTTTATGATATTACAGGTTGCAAAGATACACAATAATATCAGAATCCTATACTTAAAAAATCTTAAAGACAGATTTTTGCGCCATTCATACTTCCCAAATATTGGAAATAATTCCTATCTTTGCGTATTCTTATAACTTAAAACTATATCCTATGAGTATTTTGATGATTGTAGAACTAATGGTCGTACTCCTTGCGTTGTACGTCGGCTCACGCTACGGCAGTTTGGCGTTGGGTGCTATTTCCGGTATTGGCTTAGCCATCCTCGTTTTCGGTTTTGGTATGAAACCAGGCAATCCTCCTACCGATGTTATCTACATCATCATTGCAGCCGTGACCTGTGCAGGTATGCTACAAGCGTCAGGCGGTATGGACTGGATGATACAAATAGCCGAGAAGTTACTGCGCAACCACCCCAAATGGATTACGTTCCTCGCACCTCTCTGTACATTCTTCCTCACTGTTTTTGTGGGTACCGGTCACGTAGTCTATACCTTGATGCCCATCATCTGCGATATCGCCCTGAAGAAAGGAATCCGTCCAGAACGTCCCTGTGGTGTTGCATCCATAGCCTCACAGGTGGGTATTACGTGTTCCCCCATTGCCGCAGCCGTGGTGGCATTCTCTGCCATATCTGCAGAAAACGGTTTTGAGGTCAATAATATACAGATTGTGCTTATCTCCATTCCCGCCTGTCTATGCGGACTGATGGCAGCTGCAGCAGCCTCTTACAACCGCGGTCTGGATTTGGACAAGGATCCGCAATTCCAGGCAAAGCTAAAAGACCCAGAGCAGTACAATTACATTTATGGCAACAGTGCCACAACACTCGACAAAAGAATTGCTCCAGAAGCCAAGCGAGCCGTCTATGTATTCATGCTTGCTCTAGGTGTCATCGTGATGTTATCCGTGTTACAGATATTCGGCATCAACATCCTGCCATCTTGGGATGGTAAGCCCCTGAAGATGAATCTCGTCATTCAGATTGTGATGATTTCGGCAGCTGCCCTGATGATTATCTTCTGTAGAGCACAACCCAAGAAAGCCGTTGCAGGACCTGTATGGCAAAGTGGCATGGTGGCTGTGGTGGCTATCTACGGTATTGCCTGGATGGCCGACACATATTTTTCCAACTACATGCCAGAGATTCAGGCCATGCTCGAAGATATCGTAAAGTCACATCCATGGACCATTGCCATCGTCTTTTTCCTAGTATCGGTACTGATCAACTCACAAGGTGCTGTGGTGGTATCCATATTGCCACTTGCCTATTCTCTTGGCATCGAAGGCCCTATCCTGTTGGGCGTATTGCCAAGCGTCTATGGTTATTTTTTCATCCCCAATTACCCATCAGATATTGCCACGGTAAACTTCGACCGAAGTGGTACCACAATTATCGGTAAGTACCTGCTCAACCACTCATTTATGATGCCTGGTCTTATCTGTGTGTTCGTATCAACTATCGTGGCTTACGCTCTATCCATGATATTCTTTTAACAACACATAACACCGATCCAAAACAAAGAAATGAAAAAGTTTTTAATCCTTGCTTCATTAGCACTGATTTCCTCTGCTGTCAAAGCACAGACGTATCTCAACCCACAGGCACCTATTGAGGAGCGCGTAAAGGATGCACTGAAACGTATGACCACTGAGGAGAAGATTAAAATTCTCCACGCACAGAGCAAGTTTACCAGCGCTGGCGTACCCCGCTTAGGCATCCGACAACTGAATATGGACGACGGCCCCCATGGGGTACGCGAAGAATTGGAATGGAACACCTGGAGTCCAGCGAAATGGACCAACGACTATATAGTGGCCTTCCCTTCTCTCACCTGCCTGGCAGCCACATGGAACCGTGACCTTTCCAACGCCTACGGCAATGCTGTCAGTGAGGAGTTTGCTTTCCGAGGCAAGGATATTATGCTGGGGCCCGGTGTCAACATCCAGCGCACGCCGATGAACGGACGCGCCTTTGAGTATATGGGTGAAGACCCCTACCTGGCTGGTGAGATAGTAGTGCCCTACATCAAGGCTGCCCAGAAGAACGGCATCGCCTGCTGTCTGAAACATTTCGTACTGAACGACCAGGAGATTGACCGTTTCTCTGTCAACGTCAACGTGTCTGAGCGTGCCCTCCACGAGATCTACCTGTATCCGTTTAAACAGGCTGTAGAGAGAGCACATGTATGGACCATTATGGGCTCCTACAACCTGTGGGAAGGTGACCACTGCTGTCATAACGACAAACTGATTAACGGCATTCTGAAAAAAGACTGGAACTGGGACGGCGCACTGGTCAGCGACTGGGGCGGTACCACCAATACCATGCAGGCTATCTACGGTGGACTGGATATCGAGATGGGCACTTACACAGACGGCAAACTGCGTGAAAGCGCATTTGGCTATGACGACTACTACTTGGCAAAACCCTTTAGAGAGTTGGTCAACGATGGCAAGGTACCTATGTCTGTGCTCGACGAGAAAGCCGCCCGCGTGTTGCGCACCATCTTCCGCACAGCCATGAATCCCAACAAGGTGATTGGCAACCAGTGTAGTGAAGCACATTACGATGTGTGCCGACAGATTGCCGAAGAAGGTATTGTTTTGCTGAAGAATGAGTCGTCATTGCTACCCCTTGAGCTCAGCAAATACAAGAAGATACTTGTTGTTGGCGAGAATGCCACACGCTCTTTAACCCAAGGCGGTGGCTCATCGGAACTGAAAACACTCCGGGATATCTCGCCACTAGAAGCCCTACGCACCCAATTGTCAAATATCAATTCTCAATTGTCAATTGACTACGCCCCAGGCTACGCCTCCGGCCGTGCGATGTATGACCACGAGGACAAGGTTGACCCAGCCAAACAGGAGGCACTGAAGCAGGAAGCACTGGAGAAAGCCAAGAATGCCGACCTTATTATATATATAGGAGGACTCAACAAGAACCACAAACAGGATTGCGAGAATGGCGATCGCGAGTCATATGACCTTTCATTCGGTCAGAACGAACTCATCTCTGCTTTGGCCGAATTCGATGCTCCAATGATCGTGACGAACTTTGGCGGCAACCCCTATCATATGCCTTGGCTCAACAAGGTGGAGGGCCTCCTACATTGCTGGTACTTAGGCAGCGAGTCGGGCACAGCATTAGCCAACGTGCTTACCGGAAAGGTGAATCCCAGTGGCAAGCTTCCTGTTACTTTCGCAAAGAACTACGAGGATTACCCTTACGTAAAATATGGTCAGGAAGCCTACCCCGGCATTACAGGTGTTGAGACGCCAAAGAACAGTGCTGGTGAAATGGCTCGACGTCAGGTATATTACAAGGAAGACATCTTTGTAGGCTATCGCGGTTTTGAAAAGAATAAGACCAAGCCTCTCTTCCCCTTTGGTTTTGGACTGAGTTACACCACTTTCAAATACAGTAAACCCGCCATTACAAAAGATGCAGAGGGATGGAAGCTGACTATCGACGTGACCAATACGGGAACACGCGAAGGAAAAGAGACCGTACAACTCTACGTGGGTCAGGCCAAGGTCGCAGCAACCCGTCCAATCAAGGAACTGAAGAACTTTACCAAACTGTCGTTGAAGCCGGGCGAGACCAAGACAGCCACCTTCCGAATTACAGAAAAAGACCTCATGACATGGGACGAGCAAACCCACAACTGGAAATATGAGCCAACAAAGTTCAGGGCCTACATCGGTGCGTCAAGTAATGAAATAAAAAGCAAAATCAGCTTTTAAAAAACGTTATTAACGTTATATTTTGTTAATTATGCTCTTTTTCCGCAACCTCCTAGCCATATAGATTAGGTAGATTGCGGAAAATTGCGTACCTTTGCAGCCCGAAATGTCTCCGCAGAAGTGTGGAGATATGATAGTATGCGAAAATTTATACAATAATATATATAATAAACAACAAAATTAAAAAATTAAATTATGCCTACAATTTCACAATTGGTTCGCAAAGGCAGAAAGGTGATCGTAGACAAGTCTAAGTCACCCGCGCTGGACAACTGTCCTCAGCGTCGCGGTGTGTGTGTACGTGTCTACACGACCACTCCTAAGAAGCCTAATTCGGCTATGCGTAAGGTAGCCCGTGTTCGTTTGACTAACCAGAAGGAAGTCAACAGTTACATTCCCGGAGAGGGACACAACTTGCAGGAGCACAGCATCGTGCTGGTTCGTGGCGGTCGTGTAAAGGACCTTCCCGGTGTACGTTATCACATCGTTCGTGGTACTCTTGATACTGCCGGTGTAGCAAGCCGTACTCAGCGTCGTTCTAAGTATGGTGCTAAGCGTCCTAAGGCTAAGAAGTAATAACCGGAGAGGGTTAGAAAGCCGTAGATGAACGCGAACGATGGTTTCCCCATCGTTACAAAAACAAAAAGAAAAATCCGTTTTGCTGGAGATATTGTTACGAGACAGGTTGAGTAAATGCTCATGAGTGAGCGTTGAAGACGTTAGAAAGAACAGCCCCAAGCAGACATTAATTCAAACAACAAAAAATGAGAAAAGCAAAACCAAAGAAGCGTGTGATCCTTCCCGATCCAGTCTTCAACGACAAGAAAGTGTCGAAGTTTGTGAACCACTTGATGTACGATGGCAAGAAGTCCATTTCGTACGAGATTTTCTACAATGCACTTGAGACCGTCAAGGGTAAGATGCAGAACGAGGAGAAGTCGGCTCTGGAAATCTGGAAGCAGGCTCTGGACAACATCACTCCTCAGGTAGAGGTTAAGAGCCGCCGTATCGGTGGTGCTACTTTCCAAGTACCTACCGAGATTCGTCCCGACCGTAAGGAGAGCATCTCTATGAAGAACATGATCAGCTTCGCCCGCAAGCGTAGCGGTAAGTCTATGGCCGACAAGCTGGCTGCCGAGATCATGGATGCCTTCAACAACCAAGGTGGTGCCTTCAAGCGTAAGGAGGACATGCACCGCATGGCCGAGGCTAACCGTGCATTCGCTCACTTCCGTTTCTAATTAGTATTATTAAGGTAAAAGGAAAAGAAAATGGCAAATCGCGATTTACATTTGACCCGTAATATTGGTATCATGGCTCACATCGATGCCGGTAAGACCACCACTTCTGAGCGTATCCTGTTCTACACCGGTAAGACTCACAAGATTGGTGAGGTGCACGATGGTGCTGCTACCATGGACTGGATGGCCCAGGAGCAGGAGCGTGGTATCACTATCACTTCTGCTGCTACTACTTGTAACTGGAAGTGGAACGGTAAGGAGTACAAGATCAACTTGATTGATACTCCGGGACACGTAGACTTTACCGCTGAGGTAGAGCGTTCACTGCGTGTGCTCGACGGTGCCGTGGCTACCTATTCTGCTGCTGACGGTGTTCAGCCTCAGTCTGAGACTGTTTGGCGCCAGGCCGACAAGTACAACGTTCCCCGTATCGGTTACGTGAACAAAATGGACCGTTCAGGTGCTGACTTCTTCGAGACTGTTCAGCAGATGAAGGACATCCTCGGTGCTAACCCAGTAGTTATCCAGGTGCCCATCGGTGCTGAGGAGAATTTCAAGGGTCTGGTAGACCTTATCAAGATGAAGGCTATTCTGTGGCACGATGAGACCATGGGTGCTGAGTATGATGTCGAGGAAATTCCCGCTGACCTGCAGGCAGAGTGCGACGAGTGGCGTAATAAGCTGCTGGAGGCTGCCGCTGAGTATGACGAGGCTCTGATGGAGAAGTACTTCGACGATCCTAACTCAATCACTGAGGACGAGATCATCGCTGCTATCCGCAAGGGTTGTATCTCAATGGCTTGCACACCTATGCTGCTTGGTTCGTCTTATAAGAACAAGGGTGTTCAGCCCCTACTCGACTACGTTTGTGCCTTCCTGCCCGCTCCCGTTGACGTGGAGATGGTGATGGGTACCAACCCCAACACCGACGAGGAAGAGGGTCGCAAGCCCAGCGAGGACGAACCCACTTCAGCACTCGCATTCAAGATTGCAACTGACCCCTATATGGGTCGTCTGGTATTCTTCCGCGTTTACTCAGGTAGCGTGAAGGCTGGTTCTTACGTCTACAACCCCCGTTCGGGCAAGAAGGAGCGTATCAGCCGTCTGTTCCAGATGAACTCTAACAAGGAAATCCCCATGGATTCTATCGACGCCGGTGATATCGGTGCAGGTGTAGGTTTCAAGGATATCCGTACCGGTGATACCCTCTGCGACGAGGAGAAGCCTATCGTGCTGGAGTCTATGACCTTCCCAGACACTGTGATTTCTATCGCCGTTGAGCCTAAGTCACAGGCTGACGTTGCCAAGCTCGACAACGGTCTGGCTAAGCTGGCCGAGGAAGACCCCACATTCACCGTACGTACCGACGAGCAGAGTGGTCAGACCATCATCTCTGGTATGGGTGAGCTCCACTTGGATATCATCATCGACCGTCTGAAGCGCGAGTTCAAGGTAGAGTGTAACCAGGGTAAGCCCCAGGTTAACTATAAGGAGGCCATCACCAAGACCGTCATGGGTTACCGTGAGGTTTACAAGAAGCAGTCAGGTGGTCGCGGTAAGTTTGCTGACATCATCGTCAATGTTGGTCCCGTCGATGACGACTGGAACATCAAGGAGAACGGTGGTCTGCAGTTCGTCAACGAAGTCAAGGGTGGTAACATTCCTAAGGAGTTCATCCCCTCTATCCAGAAGGGTTTTGAGGCTGCAATGAAGAATGGTATCCTCGGTGGCTATCCTGTTGACTCACTGAAGGTCGTTGTTGTCGATGGTTCGTTCCACCCCGTTGACTCTGACCAGCTGTCATTCGAAATCGCCGCTCAGATGGCTTACAAGGCAGTCTGTGCTCAGGCTAAGCCCGTACTGATGGAGCCCATCATGAAACTGGAGGTGGTAACACCTGAGGAGAACATGGGTGACGTCATCGGTGACCTGAACAAGCGTCGTGGTCAGGTAGAAGGTATGGAAGAGGCTCGCTCTGGTGCCCGTGTCGTCAAGGCTAAGGTACCCCTGTCAGAGATGTTCGGTTATGTAACCGCTCTGCGTACCATCACCTCTGGTCGTGCTACCAGTTCTATGGAGTACAGCCACCACGCTCCCATGTCTTCAGCTCTGGCTAAGGCCGTGTTGGAGGAGGTCAAGGGCCGTGCTGACCTGGTATAAGAAAAGTATGGGGCGGTTTTGCCGCCCCATTCATTCACTCTTCGCTGAGCAAATGACTCTTTAGCGGAGAATAATATTAACAATTTAAACAAAAGAAAAGACAATGAGTCAGAAAATTCGTATCAAGCTGAAGAGCTACGACCACAAACTCGTGGACAAGTCAGCAGAGAAGATTGTGAAGGCTGTCAAGGCTACTGGTGCCATCATCAGCGGTCCTATCCCCCTTCCCACCCACAAGCGTATCTACACCGTTAACCGCTCTACCTTCGTAAACAAGAAGAGTCGTGAGCAGTTCCAGCTGTCAGACTACAAGCGTCTGATTGACATCTACAGCTCAACAGCTAAGACTGTTGATGCCCTGATGAAGCTCGAGCTCCCCAGCGGTGTTGAGGTTGAGATCAAGGTCTAATTCCCTCATCACAACGCATAATATAAAACAGCGCATCTTTTTAGGATGCGCTGTTTTTATTATTAGATAAATACTACAATCTAAAGCCTAGAAAGGCGCGAGCAAGCCACTTATTCTGATTGATGACAACGTTCTTATCATCAAAAATAGAGTTACTCATCATAAGAGTGGCACCGGCAAAGATACGAGGAGAGAAATGATAAACAACTGCTGCACGCTCGTTGAAAACCATGTTAAAGCGCATTCGACTCGCTGACTGGCGCTCTCCATTGACCTCCAAGCGGTTATGATTATAGACCACAACAGTAGGAAGGATGGACAGGTGCAGTAGCCACTGGGAGTGGTTACCTAACACCCAGTTGTAGCCGTAGCCACCACCAATACCTAAGTGAGCTGCAGTGATATGTACGTCGGGCGCCTGTGGGTTACGTTCTTTCAGCTCATAGGTAGTGCGAACGCTACCACTTTGAAAGTTCAGGCCTAGCAACCACGATCCAGCTGAGCGCTTCTGAATGTAGTTTTGATAGAAGGCAACAGGGAAGGAGAAGTGACGCTGGTTGAAGACATAGTAAGCTGCCAGATTGAATGTCTTCATCGTCAGTGCATCTTCGTCCAAGTGATCGATATTACCAAAGTTAATGTCACCTGTCAGCGATGTGGCACTTTGGTAGTCCAAATCAAAGCTAATCATGTTACCATGATATTCGAAGTTAAACTCATAGTCATCGTAGTTGCCCTTCATATTAGCAGGGTTGATGCTAAATGCAACAGCAATATCACAATAGTCACCTCCATACTTAAGGTAGTCTGATACTTCGTACGCAGGTCATATTTCGACCAGACATCCTTGACCGTTCCCTTGGCATGGATGCTGGTACCCGTCTGGTTGAGCGATGGCTTCAAAAGCCACCGCTCAGCAGGACGGACCACATAGTTCGTATCGTATTTCGTCTTGTAATAGCGGTCAGACAGCTTTTTGTTCAGCGACTGGCATGAACACCTGCTACTGCAATGCATAACAAGACAGTAGTGATAACAGTTCTTACAACCGACATGTTACACCGATCTTAGTTTCAAAGGTTCTGGCATAGACATTACTATTCTGTCGCAAGACTAATTCTTTGTCATAATAATAATTATAGTGCGTGCGACGCCAATAGTATGCACCTGAAAGATTGATGGACCACTGCTTGGCAACATGGAACTCAAAGATTGGATTGATAACCAGCAGTGCAGCATTGCTGTTGTCGCCCTGCACGTTCAGGTAATGCAAATCCTTCTCGCCGCTAGCATAAGCGTTCAGGTCTTTGTTCTCATAGCCCTTCCACGTATAGAGGCGGAAGTACTTGGCGTTAAGTATCATGCGTCCAAAACGTCCAAAGTCTAGCTGTGTCTTTGACTTGATGCTGAATCCACTACCCATATTGTAGTCGCGCTCGATGACGTTGAAATAGTCACTCTTCGTACCACCGAGCAGGATGCCGCTCACGAAGATACGCTGCTCCATCTTGGAGAGAGCACCAGTCTGGGGCATTGACAGGATAAAGCCAGGACCGAAACCAGCGGCCTCGCTGATACGGTAGGGAATCAGTTCAGAACCATCCTCGATGGGATTAGAATCGTAGTAGTTAAAGTGCTGGTAGATACCAAACTCAGCAACCATGCCCTGTCCATCCTTGGTCTTGGCGGGTATTTCGACGATGGGCGTACTCCAAAGTCGTCCGACAATACTGATGTTGTTAACCATTTTCTGTCCACCACCAATGCTAAAGGTTGCGTCAAGGTCGAAGAAATCGTAGGGTTTGGTATGACGCTCGCCATCAACAGACGTACCATAGAGCAGATAGAAATTCAAGTAGGGCGCGTGGACACCACGAAACAAAGCTCCGTCGTCGGCTAGATAGCGCCATCCCAATGTGAACGACACATCGACAGGTATCTCGTGGAAGTTATGATAACGGTAATTTCTGTTTTTCACACGCCAAGCATCACCACTAATGATTCGGTGAATACCCTGCATAGGGTTGATGATGGCAGCAGCGGCCTCACGCCAGAAGCGGCTCCAACCCATGTCACGATCATCAAGGATAGTACGGCTCAGTCGGTGTGTCATTTCACCGAGCGCCATACCGCCACATGTCGTGGCGATAATGTCGTTGATGGCCGGCGGTTCTATCTCACCCAGAAACTCCCACATGGCCGAACCCAATAGCGAATATGGTGCTGACTCCCAGAACGTCAGGCCATTCGTACGAGCGGCATTGAAATACAGATTGCCGTGATACGGATGGGCAAACATATTCGTCACAAAGAAGTCATTGTCCCACACCATGCCGTCGGTGAAGTTATGCTTGAGTGAATTCAACGTGGTCTGTGCGAAATCTGAGTTCAGCGCCCAGCGATCGAACAGCTGTACACCGACGTTGATAGCCGTCACCTCGGCGGCAGCCTGCCAGTAGCGTTTCTTCACGGGCTGTGCCATCGTAGAGTCACCGTATTCTATCTTTTTCCGTTTCTCCTCCCATGCTCGCATCCACGAATCGTGCTGGTTGCGCGACTGACGATAGGTCAGGCCCAGTTCGAACAATGGGCGGTTGCGATAGGTCTCGTTACGGTCATAATAACGTGTCAGTCCCCAGCCTACCGTAGCAAAGGCTCCGAACTTCCTGCTGAACTGATAATCGGCATTGATACGTGCCTGCAACGAATAGAGTCGTTCTGGCTTTTCGTTGTTATTCTTTGAGAACGTCTCTACATGGTAATAACCGATATCACCACTCAGGCTCCATTTGTCTGACAATTGCTTGTACTGTCCCAAGCGGTAGAATATGGCACCCGAGAATTTCGAGTCGAGTCCCATGAAGTGAGTACCCACACCTATTATATTATACGTACTCTTGTTACGATAACGGGCAGCGATATTGGTCTTGGTTGAGCTACCGCCATAGAACATATAGTCAACGGTTGTGGACGGGTTAATGTTCACCAGACCAATCTTATGGCCGATGGAGTCGTAGCTGAGGTTGACGATACCTACCTGCCAGCCTTTGGGACGCTTACGGGCTACGTTAAACACACCAATCTGTGCACCATTCAACGAGTCGGCATAGTTGATAGCACCCATCTGCCAACCGTTCATCTTACCCGACGACACATTAAGCAGGGGCGATAACTGCAAACCCTTATTCATTCCATGGGTGATATTATTGATACCTGACAATTGTAGTCCGCTGAACATGGCGCCAGAGACGTTAGAGAATGTACCGAACTGCAGTCCCTTGCCGCCATTGATGGCCACCGACGAGATAACACCAAACTGCACACTCTTCACTGTATCCTGTCCACTAAGGATGCCAACAGGAGAGGTTTGCGCCTTTACGTTCACGACAGCCAACAATGCAGCTGCAAACAAAAGAAATTATTTCATTTTAAATACTTAGTTCGTTAAGAACGGTAATTAATCGCCTATCGAAACGCTTGTCGGTACGGATGCACTCTGAGAAGGGCACATAGACCACATCGTTGTTCCTGACACCAATCATCACGTTACGCTGACCCTGCATAATAGCCTGAATAGCACCGACACCTGTAATAGATGCCAGGATGCGGTCGCGCGCCGAGGGACTGCCGCCACGCTGCAGGTGACCAAGGATAGAGACACGTACGTCGAACTCGGGGAACTCGTTTTTCACGCGCTCGGCATAGTAGAGAGCACCACACTTAGGACTCTCAGAGACGATGACGATACACGACTTCTTCGACTTACGAATACCACGCGACATGAAGGCTGCCAACTGGTCGACATCTGTCGTCTCCTCAGGAACAATGGCAGCTTCAGCACCACAGGCGATGGCACAGTTCTGAGCCAAGAAACCAGCATCACGTCCCATCACCTCAACAAAGAAGATGCGCTCGTGAGAGTTGGCAGTATCGCGAATGCGGTCCACACACTCCATGATGGTATTCATCGTAGTGTCATAGCCGATGGTGGCATCGGTACCGTAGAGGTCGTTGTCGATAGTACCGGGCAGACCTATTACGGGGAAGTCGAACTCCACGCCAAAGTTCCAAGCTCCTGTCAGCGAACCATTACCGCCAATCACCACCAAGGCGTCAATTTCTTCCTTCTGACAGGTCTCGTAAGCCTTCTGCATACCCTCAGGAGTCATAAACTCCTTCGAACGGACTGTCTTCAGAATTGTACCACCGCGAGTAATGATGCCACTGACGTCTTCTGTCGTAAACTCCTTGACCTCACCTTTGATGAGTCCGTCGTAGCCACGATAGATACCTTTAATCTTAAAACCATTACAGATACCAGCACGTGTCACGGCACGGATTGCTGCGTTCATACCAGGGGCGTCACCGCCAGAAGTCAAAATACCAATTGTCTTTATCTTTCCCATAATCTTTCGTTTAAATTGTTTGCATGTTGCAAAGATACGAAAAGTCAAAAGAAAAACAAAATTATTTTGTTTATTTCTCCATAAATTAGCTATATAATGATGCGTATTAGCTGTATTCAGCAGACCATCTTATATATATCGTCAATGGGCTGTCCCCCCCTTAGAACTCGTATCCGAGATTCAGGTAGAAGTAGGGTTCCTTGGTGCGGTTGCTGTAACCGATAGTACCACCAACAGGACCAAACATGGTGTTGTAGTAGTAGGCCGCCTGCACGCCAAGGAGCGTGCGACGGTCAAACAGCTGTTTAAGACTTTCTGCATGCTGTGCACCTGCAAAACGAATCAGCACATAGTGGTTGGTGCCGAAGCGCTGTTGGGCTTGCAGCTGAGCAGCTACGAAGTGACGATCGATGTACTCCATGCTACCAATGCCTGCAAAGGGCATCTGTTGCTCGATGTAGTGTCCGAAGTAGTCACCACCGATGGTATTACCGAAGACAGGTGGCAGGACGGTTCCGAAGAGCAGACGGCCATAGAACATGGGCTGCAACGTGAAGCGACTACCAAAGGTGAACGACATGCGCCAGTCAGCACTGACGTCGCTCAAACCTGGTTTCTTGCCGTCGGAGGAGCCGTCGATAGAACGCGCTTCAAGGCGTGCAAAATTGTCGGTCAAATAGGCATATTCTGCTTTGAAGCGTGCGCCACGAGTGGGAAACAGCCAGTTGTCTTCACTATTGTAGTTGATGCGTGCACGATAGCTGAAGTAGTGCTCGTTGATGAGCGACATCTGCTGCGACGACTCAGAACCGAGCTTGTTGCGGTAGTGCAGATAGTCCCAACGCAGTCCCATCTGGAGATTGAAATGGCGCAGGTCGAAATTGAAGGGTGTGAACTCTGACTCGAATTCATTATACTGGATATTGTAGTCGCGCTCGCCATTGATATAGATGTCAATATCGTTGCGACGGAAGGTAAAGCTCAACGTAGGTCGCGTAAAACTGCGCGGATGGACGGTCAGTTCGCCACGTGCCATGAGTCGCTTGCCCAGTCGCAGGATGATTTCACTGTTCACAGGGATAGCAGTCTTGAACGGAATGGCCAAGCCCATCTGGAGAGCAGCATACTCCTCGGTGTCGTAGCGGAAACCAGCGTAGAGACGCGTCGTCTTGCGATTACCAGCAACCATCCTGACCACACAGCCCGAATCTCTGGGTATTAGCCTACATTCTGCCGACTGATAGAACAAGTCCACACGCATGGATGTAGCCATCTCCTGTTCCTTGGCGGCATAGATACTGTCCATCTTTGCCAAGTGGAACTTCTGTCGCAGGAAGCTCTCGTCCTGCGGAGTCATGTTCACAAATTCGAAGCCCAGAACGCGATGCTTATCGGTCATTACTTCCGGACTAAGCGGATGCAACAACTTAGGACGGAAATTATCTCTTATACCAATACGCTTCTTCAGTGCTATCAGCTCGTCCCAGTGACGCATAGCCTCTTCCTCACCACGACGAATTAGCGTATCGATAGCTGCTGCTGAGAAGCTAGCAGCACCATAGCCCTTAGGGTCCACATACATGAAGACATCCGTCGCCGCCTTGTTCTCCTCGAACTTATTTTTCGTATTCGCATCGACTATCTGACTCAGCACGCTCATCGTACCCCAGACATCGTCCACCGTCATGGGGTGATCGTGCACGGAGATACCAATAACAATGTCAGCACCCATCTTGCGGGCAATATCCACAGGGAAATTGTTTCGCATGCCACCATCTACCAACACACAACTGTCAATTCTTACTGGTGAGAAAACTGCGGGGATAGCCATTGACGCACGCATGGCCTGCGGCAACCGTCCACTATGGAAGTCATACTCTTCATACTTGATGATGTCCGTAGCCACACAGGCAAAGGGGATGGGCAGGTCACGCGAGAAGTTCAGTGAGTCAGTATAGCCCACGCACAGCTTCTCAAACAACTCAGCGAGGTTCTTGCCCTTGATGAGTCCACCAGCCTGCCTGTCGCGCTTGCCGCCTCCCAGGCCCGTCGATAATGCATAGATGTACTGCTTACTGACGTCGCTAAGGCTCTGGTTGCGCAGATTCTCACGGTCGCTTATAATGTAGCTCCAATCCTGAGCACGTGCCAACGAATCCAGCGAGTGGGCATTATATCCGATAGCATAGAGACCACCCACGATGCTACCCATCGATGTGCCAGTGATGATATCAACGGGAATTCCCGCCTCCTCCAGCACTTTCAGCACGCCAATGTGTGCCATGCCTTTCGCACCGCCACCGCTCAAGACTACGCCCACCTTTTTACGGTGCTTTGCCGTTGGCTCGGCAGTCACGGTAACACATAGCAGCAATACTGCCATCAGCATCCAGAATTTCTGTCTCATCATGTTTTGTTATTTAAAATATGAACATCGCGTGCAAAGATAATCATTTTTTCTAAAACAAGAACATAATTGAAGTGTCACTATAGTGAAATAAAGTTATACTGTATGAAAAGCGCATATAATATTTGGTTTTTCAAACAATTTACACTACCTTTGTACCGTCATGAAAAAGCTTGTTTTCGTGGCGGCATTGCTTTTTTCACTCTGCTGTCACGCCCAGAAGAATCCACCGATGCGCCTGTGGTACGACCGTCCGGCGCAGTATTTCGAGGAGTCGTTGCCCATAGGCAATGGCAGACTCGGCGCATTGGTGTATGGAGGTACAGACAGCTGTTTCATCTACCTGAACGACATCACACTATGGACAGGAAAGCCCGTGGACCATAACGAGGGCGCTGGTGCAGCCCAATGGATACCCAAGATCAGGGAAGCCTTATTCAAGGAGGACTATGCGCGTGCCGATTCGCTGCAGTTGCATGTCGAAGGACATAACTCGGCATATTACCAGCCATTGGGTACGTTGCTGATAGAAGACCTGAACAAGGGCACCATCAATGGCTATCAGCGACAGCTGAGCCTGGACTCAGCAGTAGTGAGCGACCGCTTTTGTCGTGACGGTTTGCCCGTCACGAGACAATATTTCGCCTCAGCACCCGACAGCCTCATCGCCATCCGACTGACAGGAGGTGTGAGCGTTCGCCTGTCACTGACAGCACAGGTGCCTCACAAGGTGAAAGCCAAGGGCAACCAACTGACACAAACAGGACACGCTACAGGCGACCCGATGGAGAGCATCCATTTCTGCACTATCCTGCAAGCCAACAACAAGGGAGGGACAGTGACAGCCAGCGACAGCAGTCTAACCATCCGCGATGCTGAAGAAGTGGTTATCTATATCGTCAACCGCACCAGTTTCAACGGCTTTGACCACCATTCTGTTCGCGAGGGCGCTCCTTATATAGAGCACGCTATCGATGACATCTGGCATACGAAGAACTACTCATACGAGACATTCCTGCAACGCCACATCAGCGACTATTGCCAATATTACGACAGGGTGCAGTTGCGGTTAGGATCATCGTCACGAAATGACGATGCACTGGACGTGCCCACCGACCGCCTGCTGAGTGAAAAGCTGGACGACAACTATCTGGAGACGCTCTATTTCCAATACGGACGCTACCTGCTCATCTCTTCGTCACGCACCAAGGGTGTACCTGCCAACCTGCAGGGATTGTGGACCCCACACCTGTGGTCACCCTGGCGCGGCAACTACACGATGAACATCAATCTGGAGGAGAACTACTGGCCAGCATTCGTGGCAAATCTCGCAGAGATGGCTGCACCACTGGACGGCTTTGTCAGTGCACTGGCAGAGAACGGCCGTCATACAGCCCACCACTTCTATGGCATCGACAACGGCTGGTGTGCCAGTCATAACAGCGACCTGTGGGCAATGACCAATCCAGTAGGAGAGAACAGGGAAAGTCCAATGTGGAGCTGTTGGAATATGGGTGGTGCGTGGCTTGTAGAAACGCTATGGGAGCGCTACCTCTTTACCCGTGATGACAACTACTTGCGACAGACGGTGTACCCACTGATGAAGGGTGCTGCCGACTTCTGCCTACATTGGCTGGTAGAGCACAATGGTGAACTCATCACCGCTCCATCAACATCGCCCGAGAATATGTATGTCACAGACCGCGGCTATCGTGGTGTGACTTGCTATGGTGGTACTGCCGACCTCGCTATTATCCGCGAGCTGTTTCAGAACACACTCCACGCCGCCACAATTGTGCACGATGGTTCTGCCATCGTGAAAAAGCTACAGTTTGCCCTACCCCGTCTGCACCCCTACACCATCGGCAAGGACGGCGACTTGAACGAGTGGTACTACGACTGGAAGGATCCAGACCCCACACATCGCCACCAGAGCCACCTCATAGGCCTCTATCCTGGGCACCACGTCACGGCACCAGCATTACAGAAAGCCAGCGAACAGACCTTGATACAGAAGGGCGACGAGACGACAGGCTGGTCGACGGGCTGGCGCATCAACCTCTGGGCACGCTTGAAGAACAGTGAGAAGGCTTACCAGATATACCGCAAGTTGCTGACTCCCGTAGCACCTGAAAAAGGCGACGCACCTAACTACGTCAGTGGCGGTGGTACCTACCCTAACCTGATGGATGCTCACCCACCCTTCCAGATTGACGGTAATTTCGGAGGTACAGCAGGTGTCTGCGAGATGCTGATGCAGTCAGTATATGACAATGGCCATACGACCATAGAACTGTTGCCCGCCTGTCCGACAGCATGGAGCGAAGGCCAAGTGAGCGGTCTCTGCGCACGTGGTGGCTATGAGGTCTGTTTCGAATGGAAAGGAGGCTATGTACGTTCAGCCACTGTGAAAGCACGCAAGGCTGGTACCATCACCTTATTATATAATAAACAAAGTAAAACTTTCAGAATAAAAGCCGGGCAGGCATTGCCCATCAAGACATGGTAAACAAGAATATAATAGACACAACACTGGAGCAAGCCCGCGAATGGGGTAATGCTCTGTATCTGAATGATGGTCTGGTACTGACCAACCAGATAGCTAATGCTCCCATCAGCAGGGAGCCTCAGCGTATGAACTTTATCATGATGGCACTATGCTGCAAGGGACAAGCCACCTATAATATAGACACCCGCGAACAGTCGGTTATGCCTGGCGACCTGCTCTTCATCTCAGAGCGCCACATCGTAGATAACTACATGGCATCGAGTGACTTCGAGTGTCTGTGCATCATGCTGAGCACGCAGTTCTATCATGGTTTCGTACAGAACGTCAAGAATGTCTCTTCGCTCTTGCTGTTCTCGATGAACAACCCCGTAGTACACCTCACCGATCAGGAGATAAAGACCTACAGCAACTATTTCGAGAACATCCGTAAGAAAATGGCTGACGAGAATCACCACTACCGCACAGAACTGGTACAGGCGCTGCTGTTGGCGATGTTCTACGATATGTCTGGCGTCATCTACCGTATCGAACAGAGCTCTGCCAAGAAACAGAGTCGCGCAGATGTCATCTTCGCACGTTTCATCGCCCTGCTGCAGGAGAACTTCCGCACAGAACGTCGCGTGAGCTGGTATGCCAAACAACTGGAGATAACAGCTAAATACCTCTCGGAGGTAGTGAAGAACGTTAGCAAACGTACACCTAACGAGTGGATAGACAGCTATGTGGTGCTGGAGATTCGTGTGATGCTGAAGAACTCGCCGAAAAGTATCAAGGAGATTACGGAAGAGTTGAATTTCCCCAACCAGTCGTTCTTAGGCAAGTACTTCAAGGAACACGTAGGCGTCAGTCCTTCGGAGTATCGAAAAGGTTAGCAACTTCGCAAAGTTCCTGATACCACGCTTCGCCAAAGCGACGGATGAGTGGTTCCTTGAGAAACTGATAGACGGGAAGGCCCAGTGCCTTCCCTTTTTCTACGGCATCCTTGCAGACACCCCAACGGTTATAGTTCAGACCTATCAAGTTATTTCCAAAATTCTTCTCACGGATAGGATAGAGCGAACAACTGATAGGTTTGCAAAAACGCGTCTTACCATTGCGGTAGGCTTTCTCCAAAGCACACAGGCAGTTGTCACCGTCGTAACAAGTAAACACGCAGTCCTTATCCCTGACAATACTCGTCACCATCTCGCCATCCTTGTCGGCATAGGCCACGCCCTGCTTGTCGATAACACTCTGCGCAGAGGCAGAAAGGTCGGACCATACAGTATCGAGCACATCTTCGATGGATGCTATTTCGTCTAACGTCACAGGAGCACCTGCATCACCCTCTACACAGCAGATGCCCTTGCACTTCTCATAGTCACAGCAGAAGCACTCGGTGATGATTTCAGAAGATATCAAAATACCTCCAACTTCTAGTATTGGCGGAATGTTATTTACCATACGATTGGGGTTAATCCGTTTTGTTCAAGATAGGCATTGCAACGAGAGAACTGGTGCTGACCAAACCAGCCGCCACGATTGGCAGAGAGCGGTGAGGGATGGACAGACTCCAGCACGAGGTTGCGCTGCTTGTCAATCATATACGCCTTAGAACGGGCATAGCCACCCCACAACATATAGACCAAGTGCTCGCGATGGGTAGCAAGGGCGCGGATGGCAGCATCGGTAAATGTCTGCCAACCCAGCGTGGAATGGCTATTGGCCTGATGAGCACGGACAGTTAGTGTGGCGTTAAGCAGCAAGACACCCTGTTCAGCCCAGCGCGTCAGATTACCACTCTGAGGAATGGGTGTTCCCAAGTCTTGCTGTATCTCCTTGAAAATGTTCTGCAACGAGGGAGGAAAGACAATGCCGTCCTGCACGGAGAAACTCAAACCATGCGCCTGACCTGGTTCGTGATAGGGGTCTTGACCAATGATGACCACCTTCACCTTGTCGAAGGGACAGAGGTTGAAGGCGTTGAATATCTGGGGACCTGGCGGATAGCAGGTTGTGGTGGTGTACTCCTGACGCACGGAGCCTGTAAGCTGTTGGAAGTAGGGCTTCTCAAACTCCTGCTGCAAGTATTCTTTCCAAGTGGGTTCTATCTGTACGTTCATAGCATGTTATTTGATCAGGTGATAAGTGCCGCCGGCTAGTGGCTTAACAACGCCTTTCATCTCCAGCGAAAAGAGCATGGCGGTCAGTTGGCCGATAGTGATATTGGTACGGACGCTGAGCATGTTCAACTGCAGGTCGTTGGTTTGCTGCAACTGGTCAACGATGAGCTGTTCGTCGGCAGTAAGGTCGGGAAACAGCTGGCGCTCGACAGCTTCAGGTTGCATAGCAACGGTCTGCCAACCCATAGACTCTACGAAGTCGTCAGCAGAGGTGATGAGTGCCGCCATATTGCTACGGATAATCTTGTTACAACCCTCGCTAGCAGACATGCCCACAGCACCAGGGAAAGCAAAGACGTCGCGACCATACTCCTGGGCGATGCGACAGGTAATCAGTCCCCCACCCTTGTATGCGCTCTCCACTAAAATCGTAGCATCACTCATACCTGCCACGATGCGGTTGCGCTGACGGAAATTGTTGGGCAGAGCCTCCGTCTGACTCATATACTCTGTAAGCAGACCACCCTGACGAATCATCTCGACGGCAGTATCACGATGGCGTGGCGGATAAATCTGGTCGAGGCCATGAGCCAGCACACCCACCGTCTCAAAGCCATTTTCCAAAGCGTTACGGTGTGCGCAAATATCAATACCGTATGCCAGACCACTGACAATCAGCACATCAGGCACCAGACGTTTCAAGTCGCTGACGAAACGATGCACCAAGTCTTGTCCATAAGTGGTACAATGGCGTGTACCCACGATATCGATAACGTGAGCCTGGTTGAGATCGGTAGTGCCTTTATAATACAGCACCAGCGGTGCATCGTCGCACTCGGTGAGACGTTGCGGATAGTCGGCATCGTTCAGACACAGGGCACGGATGCCGCCCTTCTGCATGAATTCCATCTCTACGGCAGCACGCTTCAAGGCATCGTCCCAGTTCTTCATCGACTCTTTAATACGCGGTGTAGCATCGGGCATCACGTCGCCAAGATCATCTCGATGGTCATAGACGGCCTTGCCACTACCTAATGTACGGTAGAGCAACAGGGCTGTCTGGAAGTTGAAGCCCATCATGCGCGTCAGCGCCAAAGTATAATATATCTCTTCTTCTTGCATCGCGTTATTCAAAGAGGGTTAGTAACTCACTGGGGTAACTAATGAATTGCGTAGCACCATGCACCAACAGGAATTCACGGTCGCGGAAGCCCCACAGCACACTGATACAGGGCATACCACTGGCTGCTGCTGTCGCGATGTCAACATCACTGTCGCCCACATAGACGGCATGCTCACGACTGACGCCCAACTGTCGCAAGGCTTCGTTGACAGTATCGGGAGCGGGCTTCTTACGGATGCCCTCAGCCTCGTGTTCACCAATGGCTACCTCGATACTGTCGGCAAAGAAATGCTGGCAGAGCTCCTGGGTGGCAGCATAGAACTTGTTGCTGACGACTGCCGTACGAAATCCCCTACTGCGTAGAGTTTGCAGCATTTCCATGATACCATCATAGGGACGCGTCGTGTCTAGCGAGTGCTGCATATAGTGCTGGCGGAAGGTGGAAAAAGCCTCTTCGAATTGGGGATTGGCTGCACCATCGGGTACGGCACGTTCCATCAGCAGGCGCACGCCATTACCCACAAAGCGACGCACATCGTCGATGCTGTGCTGAGGCATACCACAGGTTTGCAGTGCGTAGTTGACGGATGCTGCCAAATCGCCCAAGGTGTCCAGTAGCGTTCCATCCAAGTCGAAGATAAACGCTTGTAGCGTTTCTTTCCGTATTTTCTCAGTCATCATTCCTTTGGCAAATAGGGTGCAAAGACGCGGTCGTAGTCCTCACTGTCTGACAGTCGACCGTTGACCAGACAGACCAGCGTGATGTCACCACGGAAACACATCGCCTCATCAGAAGCACGGAAGATATCCTGATGGAAGACGTACTTAATGCCCTGCTTCTCTAACCACAGGCGAGAGATAAACTCATCGTCGCAGCGTAGCGGGGTCTTGTACTGCAGGTTCATGCGTGCCACTACAGCATCGACGCCTTTCTCGTGCATCTCGGCAAACGACAGTCCGCAATGTTTCAGGAAGAGGTGGCGCGTATGCTCTGTGTAGTGCAGGTAGTTGGCGTTGTTGACAATACCCTCGATGTCGCACTCGTAGTCACGCACCTCCATGCGTGTTTCATAAATGTATTTACTCATGATCTCTTTAAATATTCATAACCGATGCGACAACGCAGGCATTCCCTCTTGTCGCAATATTCTTTCTTCAGTTGGATAAGTGCTTGCGAGTCACCAGCACTCTGCACGTCCAGTCCGCACTCTTTCCACATGCGGATAATGTTGTTGTTCTCAGCCTTCAGCTGCTCCAGGATATCGAAGGCACGGTCGCACAACGCCTCCTTCATGCTGTGCCGTCCGTATGCAAAGAGCATGGGCACACAGGTGTTGATCATCAGCAAATTAATGGAGAACGGCGACAAGTGCTTGGCATTGCGGAAACTCTCAGAGCCAAAGGTGTAGTGCGTCTCCCAATACGGGGTTACCTGCGTGCTCAGCATCTCAGCCATTGACACCATATCCTGACAGTCAAGAAGTGCCGAGAGACCAGCCTTGCGCTGGTAGTAGAGATTAGCCAGCTGGGCAATACGGATGTGGGGGAAATTCTGTGGACGCAGTCGCAGGAAGCGCCACAACTGCGCATCCATCGGCGTCAACGAGAACTTATGCGCCAGATACTGGTATTCATTACGCAACTTGGCAAAATAGCCCTCGTTAAGCGCATCCTTCTGGTAGCGCTCAGGAACAGCATTGAGTTCCAACAAACCAGCCTGTCCCATGAAGATAGCCTCTATCTGGAACAAGTCGTCACGATGCTTGCCTACGGCCTGCAAAGGAATATGGCGTGCCCACTCCTCGAAGGCGTCGCCATTGATGCCAAAGCCGTAGTTACGCGCCATCGTCTGGAAATAAGCATCCTCCCACGAACCGCCAGCCTCCTTGACGCGCTGTTGGATGGCTATCGTCTTCTGCTCCAAGCGCTCAGTTTGCAGGGCAGCCATCCACGAATGGATGGTCAGGCGCGTCAGACTGGGAATGATACGGTAACAAGGTGGATAGGAATCGGTACGTAACAGTTCCTCGTAATTATCACGCACTGACGGAGGAACCGTCAGACACATCTGCGGTACGAAATGACCCGACTGCATCTGCACGTCGCGGTCGGCAACACCCACCACATGCAGCACCACATTATTATAATGCTCGTCGTGGTCGTGGCCATGCAAGTACCAGTCGCTGGACTTGTCGTGAATCTCCACATTGCCTACCCACAATGTACCATTAATCTTCACTTTCGCATTAAAGAAGTCTGGCCCACTGTTACGGTTGTGCAAACCTGGGTCTACGACCTCTACCTCCTGACCGTCGGTAGTCTGCAAGCCGCCAATAGGCCACATCTTATGTTTCCAGCAATAGTGCAGCAGTTGTTCCATATCGTGCGATTAATTCATTGAGGCAGATACTGTCTTGCAGGAATGCGCTCAATGGTCTTACCATCAGAAGACACAATAAGATCTTCACCACGAAGTGCTTTCTCTTCCAGCATTCGTTTCTCTGCAATCTGCAAACCTTCTTCTAATTTAAGGGTAAAATCCTTCACTTCTTTATTTGACATAAGCCTTTATTATTTCGTACAACTCGTGATAAAGTATCTCTGTGTCAGCATCTTTACCACCGATAGCTGACATCATTGCAACCACTGATTATATATAGGTCCTTTGTCATATTCGCTGCAAAGATAATACTTTTTTCTGAAACTACACTCACCTGCCTCCACCTTTTTCTAATTATAAGAATAATGGGCTTGCTCATCGCAAACCCATTATACCCTATTCACTAACATAAAACTAACTAAATGAAGAAAATACTAACTAATCAAACAATGCTTATGAAAGAATATTTTTAGACTTCCTTGGAACAACGCTTTGTCCTTGTTTTGTGAAAGCAAAGTTACTGCGTTTTTCATCACACACCAAGAAAAATCCCCATTTGTTCCACATTATGTATGGACAAACAGGGATATTATGGACAAATAGTCGAAATCAGCTTAAAAGTTGTCTAATGTTATGGTCTAAAACATACCACTTCCCCACCGCTATCAGCGCCGAGTTAGCTGTATACAGAGCTGTATCAGCTGTAGCCGCGCCTGTACTAGCTGTATACAATATCCGTACTAGCCTAATACAGCGCTGTATTAGCTGTATTTCCAGCGACAGCATTTTTTGGTGAACGACGTGGGGGAAATTCTTGCTAAACATTTAACCTTTTAACATACCCCCCTTGAAACCCCGATAAATAAAGGGCTCAGGGCATGTTAATAGTCGCTCAGACATTTAATATACATTTAACATACTAGGTAAGTCACTTGTGTTTCACGAGTATGTTTAGCAAGTTTAGATGTTTAGTTTTTAATATATATGTAAATATAAAAATTATAATTTTTTCTTTTTTACTATAAATTCTAAACTTCTAAACTTTCAAGTCGGTTAAATGAACGATAATAGTTGAGCAAACATTTAACATGCCTCAAACCACGATACACAAAGGGTTTGAGGCATGTTATGTTAAATGGTTAAATGATTTCGCCACATCCTCCCTCTTCCATCTTACCTCATACGTTCGGCGAGACGCTCACCTGTTCCTGCATCTAATCGTGAAGAGCACTTTCAATGAAAGGCCTATACATCGGAGAATCTCTGTTATCGAAAGCACATTATTCTGCTTCTTACCGAGTATTTCTCTTAGCCTCTGAGATTCTGAAGTTTGTTTATTTACCATGGCAAATTATAGTTTTAAAAGTATCATAATGTGCTATTCAAACAAATGTTTTTCTATAAATTCTGTCGCAGATCCGTAGTTCTTTTCTTGAACCAAGACAATCACAGTAGATTTTATTCTGATTGCATCTTCATGATATTAGAGGAAAATCCATGCTCTTTATAATCTAACATTTCCTGTTCCAACCATTTTCTCTCGTTTACATCTGAAGCTCCATCAATGATACTTTTTATGATTTTTGAAATAACATTGTTGTGCACTTCTTTCTTAAATTGGGTTCTCACATAAAGATGAGTACTACCATTCACTCCCAATTCATAAACCAAGTCACTAATGTCAGACGATGGCCATCTGGACTTTAAGAACCAAAGCCCAGGCACATCTACCTTTTGCATCATAGAATCCGATACAAACATAGCCTTTTTTACTTTAGTCTTTAATCAAACTTTACGTATCGCATGATCACACGTTTTGCTATATCCATATCAATATTGGAATTATTGACTGTGGAATAAACCTTTAGTGAATTCATTATGCCTTCAAGATCATACACGGAGTTGTTAACAGTATTCGCTATAAATTCAATGACCTCAGAAGGAATTTTCATACAGGATTTGTGACACTTCGCATTCAGAATATCTATATACAACTGCATATCTGGCTTCTCCAACTCAACAACCAGTCCACAGGCAAAACGCTTTAGCAGGCGTTCATCCATACCCTGCAGTTCAACAGGTGGACGATCGCAGGCAAAGACAATCTGCTTACCATTACGTAATAGATTGTTGAAAACCTGAAAGAACGTTTCGAGCGTTTTAGGCGCGTTCATCCACTCTTGAATATCATCCACAATGAGCATATCTATCAATTGATAACAATTAATGAAGTCTTTGGTGGTATTCTGACGAACGGAATCCGTGAACTCCATCTGGAATTGTCGGGCTGTAACGTACAACACCTGTTTCTGCGGATGAATCTCTTTATAGCGCACACCGATTGCATTGATCAAATGACTCTTACCACAACCTGAAGGCCCATAGACATAAAGAGGGTTGAATGTGTTCTTATCAGAATGTTCGGCAATAGAGAGTCCCGCAGTAAGCGCCAGTTTATTGCTTTCGCTCTCAATGAAACTCTGGAAAGTCTTTTCAATGTCGAGTTTGGGATTCTCGACATTGAGTTTCTGTCCTTCACTTTCAACATCAACAATGTCCAAGACCTTATTTAAGGTGTCTTGCACATTGTTGATTAAACTAATGACTTCTTCTTTTTTATTCTTCATACACATTGTTATTAATTTATGATTCAAAGATATGTAGTTTAATCATACCACCAAGGGTGCCGTTCCCAGATATGAGTGAAAAGTGCAATCCAAGCTTCTTTCTCATCATTCTGGCCAATACGGGTTTGAGCTTCATGCAACAACCTGATGGCTTCTTCCAGATCGATAATGGTCCGGCGATGATCGGCATGAGTTCGTCCATATTTTATAAAATCAAGAATCACCATCAGTTCAGTGTTCATAGCTGTCAGCAGACCACTATAATACAATGTCCTGCCGTCCCTCCATTCCATGATTGTCCTAGCGAGATAAGGCATCATCAAATTTTTGGCCTTGTTGTGTCTGACTTTGCACAGATATTCGTCCAAGGTTTCGTCCCACTCATCCAAATCTGTAGGGTCATTCTCATACTTGGCTCTTACATATATGACGTGTTTTTTACGCCTCTCTTCAATTTGGTTTGTGAAGTGCAGACCTTCGCCCTCTCTACGCCAGTACTCCATACTTCCAAGCTTCCACAACATCCATGCCGTTTTCGCTTGTTTCCCCATCGTGCGAAACTTAGGTGCCTCTTTTCTCTTGTCCCAAAGCGTATGGTAAAGATTCTCCAGTTCGGAAGTGATTCTATCGAAAAGATCCTGATAATCGCAATAAGCCGGCCCTTCATACCTCGGTTTTCTTTTGCTCATGCTGATACTCCTTTGTTTTATTTCTTTCTGTTTTTGGTGCAAAGATACAAGAAAGGTGCGCCGGATTGGGGCACACCTAAAAGAAATGCGATTATTTGCTCAATTATTAAGTATCGAGATGGCTTTATCCGCTAATTCTTCCGTTATTCCGTCATAAGGATTTGTCAGAATGAAATTAGGCACCTGCGAATCCAATATCACATATTCATCGTCAATGATGACATAACGAACATCAGGACCTGCATAATCAGTCAGCCAAGAAGCAATCTCCATTCCTTTGCAATGTCCCATAGCAGGATCTACATCATCAAGATTAGCAGTTAATAGCCATTGGTCACTGACGGAAGAGGAAGTAATGTCTATCACCTGGCCTGGCAATTGTCTTATAGACCACATCTCCTGCATTGCCTCTAATCCCAAAAACTTCCATGATGACTCGATAACAATCTTTGCACTTGTGGCATCGATGATTCGCTTTAGTTGTTTTGTCGTCTCTGGGTCAAAAAAGGCACCATATTCATCCTGATATGCCAGTCCTTGATAACAAAGATAGTTTTGGTAGTAGTCAGTATTCAGTACTCCATCGAAATCCAAGAATATAATCTTGTCCATTTTGCAATCTCTTATGTAACATATATATCCCTAATCTCAGCTGTCCCCAATCCACAAAGAATCCTTCACATGCAAAACACGTGAAAGTACTTCTTTGTAGTGGGCGGAGTTGGAGAGATAGGTTAACATCACGATAAAAACTTCTACATATCTAGAAACTCTGTTCTCTCTAGAATGTTCACAAGCCATTCTTTCACAGAATTGTATAATGTTTCTTCGCTAACTGACATCCAAATATCTGTCGAATCGGAAGCGACAAACTTTAATTTCAACATTTGATACCATGGCCACCAAATTGTGGATTTGCCACCAGGAAAACTTTCTTTTAATTTCTCAATAACAACAGTATCTACTTTTGCCTGATTAATATCTTTATGACATACTCCATAATATGATCCACTACCATCATACGTAAAGCGTATTTTAGTCTTATTCCACTTTGATATTAGAATATCGAACCAAAAATGGAGAATATCATTACCTTTGTCAGTAATGGTAAAATCAATATCAGTATATTGCTCTTTCAAGAAGACTTCCAAAGGATTAAAAAGATGGACATCTAGAATTTCGCCAGCTTCTTTTATCATCATGTTAGAAACATCTTTGTAAAACTCGTCCACATCTTTGTACAATTGTACAAAATCTTCAACTGTTTTAATATTTAACTCTTCTTTCATCTTTGTTTCAATCATATTATAAATCTGTTTTTCACCTTCTCTTTTACCGCAGATACCATTCAAATAGTCTATATATAAACGGATTGATGATATAAGTATATCTTCTTTTATAGGCATGATGGGGTATACATCATTTTGTAACCAAGGTAAAATATGATTCACATAATCCAAACGAATAAACCTTCCAGAATTTTCTTCCGTTATTCCCAACTTTTTTCTTGCCTTTTCCGTTAAACTGTAATCTGAAATATCCTTTGTACCATCTTTGGTTAAATAAATAACAAATATACGACTTACATCTACATTATCACTTTCCGCTTTTTCTATATATCTTTGAATCTGCTGATATTGATCAGTAGCTCCACAAACTTTATTTTCTACAATAATTGCAAATTTTTGAGGACATGAGTATTCTTTTATCAGCAGGTCTATTCGACCTTCTTCATTTACAAATATCGGATTATAACAATCAATGTCATCTGGAATAGAATCATTGCTATTCTTTTTGATAAGATTTATAAAAGATTGATATACAGGATATTTACCACCGCCACTATATTGTAATAGCATACGTAGAATTCGTGAATGAGCATTTTCACCAGCATGCAATTCATCTATAATATTAGCACCATATGGTAGCTTGTCTTGCTCACTTCGAAACAATTCGGATATGACATGAGCCATTTCCCTTAATTTCAATTTTCTTTCTATCTCCATTATAATTTATTATTTGTCCAACTTCATGAAATCATAATCATACTTGAAAACATTTGTAAATTATGTAAGCAGGAAGTCACCTTCTTCAACAAGGTCCAATTCTTCTTTGACTGCAGAAACAATCTTAGATTCATCTTTTTCTCGTAGTTCTACATATCGAGTAAAAGCCAAAATTTCTTCTGCAAATCGATAATTAACCAAGTAAACAAGTGCCCTAATATCCTCAATAGATATTTCGCCTAATATAGCTGACTTCATTTCATAAATATCCTGTGCAGCCTTTTCTACATCACAGTCGTTATATCCCAGAGCCATAATGCCTGTCAGCCATTTATCTACTAATGCATCATTGGTGAGAATGGTGTCAATCTCATCATGACCTACAAGTCTCTTATACAGACTTTCCTTTATTATATGTTTTACCTCTTCTTCCATAACTCATTATATTATTATTTCTTGGGCAAATTGAATGGCTATTGTAGCTGCTACCATAAAATAAGGTGCCATCCATGTAGATAAATCTGTTGTCTTTAAACCATTTTTACCAAGATATTGGAGAATTTCACTACTGATGATTGCCAATTTCCCCACAACATTTGTTAGTTTGAGCTGAATATATTCAGGAAGATCTGGCTCATGATATTCAAATGCTTCTCTAATATTAAACTGTGTATCGATTTCCTCACCCATTAACTTTTTGTATGTGGCTTCGACAACTTTATCAAACACATACTGAAACAACGTTCCACATTCAAAATTATCTGGAATATTCCCTGCACAAACATGGCTCAAAGCATCTACCATTTGATCTATGATAGCCTCTGTCTTCAAAGAAAAATCCATGAGTTCTTCTTTCGTCATTGTATTTATACGATGACGTGTTAGGAACCCTGTGTCTGTATTTTGGCAATCAACAAAGGCCATATTGACAAACCGTGACATTTCTTTGGTTATTTCTAACTTGTTCATATTACAATCCCATTTAGTCCAACATCACGAAATCAAAATCATATTTGGAGCAATTGGCGCGTTTGTAGTCGAATTGGAACAAGCGCATGTATTGCTCCTGGATTTCAACGGCACCATTATAAAATGGGTCTGTGGTATGTTGGCGAGTGGTAACAGTGATAACCATATCAGGAGTCAGCACTGTGCCATTGGTCCGTTTGGTACGCTTTGGCGTTATACGAAAGACTCTGCTCATCGGCTCTTAGTTATTAACACGTTTGCAAATATACAAGTTTTTATTGGAATAATCAAGAAAATGGCCACATATTTAATAAGGTATAAGGCAATTAGCCCTATACCCTACTTGTAGTCAACCATTTATGCAGTAATTTCTGCCGCGAGCTGCTTGGCTCTCTGCTCGACGATGTTTCTCCAGAGACAGGTATTCTGAATCTTGGATACGGGGATGTAGTCCTTGTATTTCTCGTAGAACTCGATGGCTTTATAATCGTAGGCATTGTGATAATAACTATCGATTATCTCTTCCCAATTCCACCTATCTGCATACTTCTCTATAAGTTCCTGACTCGACTGTACATTGTCATTACCAGAGAGCTTGTTCCAGTCCCACTTGTCTATAAATGCCTCGATGAAACTTTCTGTGAGAATGTTTTCATCTGCATATTCTGAGAATCTCTCCCAATTAAGCTTTTTCTGGAACTTCTGGATCATAGGGATAGTCCAGCGGATATTGCCGTTTCCAGAGATCTCTTCCCAACTTACTTTGTCCTGATACTTCTCCAGCAAGGCCTCTGACCATGCGAAGTTGCTTGATAACTCTTTCCATGCTTCCTCTGTTGCGATGTTCTGCATGAATTCATTGCTTAATACTTTTGTTGCCATAGTCTCACTATTTTTATTGTTATTAATATTTTCGATGCAAAGATAATAGAAGGGTATGCCGTATTAGGGCAGAGGTATCTTTAATTTTTGATTTTCAAGAAAAAGGGTGGAAACGGCTTCGACATACCGGTCCAACAGTCATCCCTGAACATGCTGGACCAAGGCGAAGACAAAGACAAGGTCTAAGACAAAGGCCGGAAACGACAGTTAACACAAACATATTAGTGGCCTGCCTGTTTTCCGTCATCAATAAACCTTTTCCTTTAATTACAGATGAATCCTTAGATGTCATAATAACTGCCTCTGCCGTTTCCATTAAGGCCAGATTAGCATCCATTGAGACGCAAGTTCCAGCCAACCCTGATTATTTTTCCAATGAGCAAATGGTGTCGTATATTACCTGAAGATCCTCTGGAATGACTATCTTCAACAGGGAAATCCTCGCACTTTCCTCAACCTGCCAGGTCTTGAATTGTGAATAATACTCCTGGTATTTAACATGATATGCCTCACACTCGCTCTCATATTTTCTGCTTTGTTCAATGGCCTTCTTTCCCAGTTTACGCTTAATCTCATACTTGATGCGATTCAGTTGCTGCTCATTGGAGCGATGCCATTTCTGAAGTTCAAAAAACAAATCATCCACCTTCTGTTGGTCAATCGAAGGGACATAAGAGTATATGAGCGTTTCCTGCCCTGTGCCCTCCGTACTGTATGGCTTCATCGTTCGGTTATGCAATTCCTCACGGGCTTGGGAATATACACCATCTGGATGGATATATTTTCCGATAGAAGCTGCGGCTGCCTCTAACTGTAGATATTCGTTACGTTCACGGATATTCAACTCCTCAATGATATCATCCTCTGTAGGCTTGACAACAGGAAAAGGTCTTTCAAGACTGAGGCCATTCTCTTGAAGCCAATCGTCAAAACCTCTCTCTGTGACATCTTTAATTTCTGCTTCCTTGGCCTTGATTGCCTCACGAATCCAGGCGCAGAAAGCGTTCATATCAGCAATTTCAGAAAGCAGGGTACGAACCTCTGCTAATTCTTTTTCCTGATAGCCTCGGCTAATGGTCTTGCCAGAATCAGCCGGAGAGCCTACAATATCCACAGTTGTGGTTACAAAGTTCAGGTTTTTGAGTTTTGCCTCATTACTTACGATCTTCTCCTTCGCGATATTCGCCAAATGATTGGCGGATGTGGAAGTAAGACCATGGTTTCCGAAAAATACTTCATTTACTTTCTTCATACTTATATCTCTTTTATTCAGACTCTATTATCTCATTTTCTGGTTCACGATGCAAATATACAAGAAAGGTATGCCAAACAAAGGCAGAGGATTTCAGAATCCGATTTTCCTTGTTTGTTTTGTTCCAAGCTGTTCGTTATCACAATAGGATATGAGGGATTCGAGGTTGTTTCCCTTATCACCATGAAGGATCTGATTTATTGTGTTATGACGAGCGATGTTCTCAATCTGACCTCCACTGAAATCGTACTTAGAGGCTAAAGTTCGAGAATCAAATTCAGAGAGAGACGGAATCATCTCGTGCCAAATATGCATTCGGGCCTCTAAGGTTGGCTTCTCAAACTTGATCTTATAGAGGAAGCGACGTTCGAAAGCCTTATCCATATTCTGAACAAGATTGGTGGTGGCAATAAGGATGCCGTCAAGGTTCTCCATTTCCTGCAGAATAATGTTCTGGATAGAGTTTTCCATCTTTTCGACAGAGCGTTCTGCACCTTCCTGGCGTTTGTTGATGATTGCGTCGGCCTCGTTGAAGAGCAAGATTGGAGTAATGAAGCTCTTTTTTACCTTTTCACGGTAAGCGTCGAAAAGACTCTTGATGTTTTTCTCGCTCTCACCCACCCAGCAACTCTTTATTCGCGATACATCCACTTGCATGATGTCGCGACCTGTCTGTCGAGCCAGCTGAAGAACCGTTTCTGTCTTACCTGTGCCTGGAGCGCCATAGAACAAACAGGTGAAGCCACAGCGGAAACCAGACTCTTTCATACGTGTACGGATTTCCTGATAATGTCCTTCACTCAACAGGCCGCCGAGTTCATCAATCTGGCTTTGGATATTGAGGCCATAAAATAATTTCTTCTCTACTATCTCATTACATTTAATCAGTCCGCTATCTGATTTCGTTTTTCTCCTTAAATTGAGTTCGCTAAGGAGTTCTGATTTCGCTTCGCTCGTCATACGGAACGACTCACGATCGACCATGCCGTCGTCATTGTTATACTCTATAACCTTCAAATCAAATAATAAATGCGTCCCCATGCTAAGTTCAGATTTAGTTCGATTCCACTCCCTCTTATCATCATATAGGAAATCCAAATCATGATAGCCAATGTTATCATCACCATTGTTTACACAGAGATGGCAGAATAATAGAAACAAGAACTTTTCGTCTCCATCATCAGGAAATAAACAGTCCAGTTCTGATACGAAATTTAGATGACTGTTATCTTCTAATAAAGAATTTATCTTTTGGCTCATCGTTTCATAAGTAATCTCATTATCACTGCGCAGTTCAAAAATATCTTCAAGTATGCCAAACAGTTCTTGACATGTTAAATCTGTATATTTCTTCGGAATATATTTCTCATCATGCCTAAGGGCTTCGATTACATCAAATGGTACCCGATATGTTATCCTGCTTTTATCTCTGCAACAACAAATGAGTTCGCGTTTCTCAAGTTCGTCTATATCATTCATATATTGAAGAATACGGATTGTGGAGCACTTCACGTCTGTAGACAATTCGCTAATATGGATTCTATTGTCGTCACTTCGATTAACAAACAATGACAGCATAACACTCTGCTCTTTGGTCAGGCCAAGCTTCTCTGACACATATTTAATATATTTAGAGGCTTTGCGAAAGAACTCTTTACTCAGCTGCGAGTCCTTCGCCTTCTCAACAATCTGCTCGATAGCCATGAGCAAATCCATCTTCTTTGTCTCTTTTCTTTCCATCTGAACTACTATTTAATTATTCACAATGCAAAGATAAAAGAAAGGTGTGCCGGTTTGGGGCACACCTTATAAGAATATCATCATTTTTCTATATTATTTTGTTTTTCTTTCTTCAAAAAACTATCTTTATGAGGATAATAATGTGGCGTTAATCATGTGGAAAACTAAAGGATCTCTCTTGCTATCCAGGCACAGGCTTCAGCATCGGCAAGAGCATGATGATGGTTTTCGAGTTCATAACCGCAGAGTTCTGAAATTGTATGAAGCTGATGGTTCTCTGCTTGTGGAAAAGCTTTACGAGAAGCCACACATGTGCACAGGAATTCATAATCAGGATAATCCATCTGATAGCAACGGAAGACTGCTTTAAGACAACTCTCATCAAAGGCTTTGTTATGGGCCACGAGAGGAAGACCTTTAATCAGAGGTTCTATCTGTTTCCATACTTCTGGGAAGACTGGAGCTTCTTCTGTGTCCTCACGAGTCAGACCATGCACCTGACTGCACCAGTAATTATAGTAATTGGGCTCTGGCTGAATCAATGAATAGAATGTGTCCACAATTTCACCATTTCTTACTATTACCACACCAACGGAGCAGACACTGGTTCGTTCATTGTTTGCTGTCTCAAAGTCTATTGCTGCAAAATCTCTCATTTGTCATTCTTGTATTTGTTCCACATATGCTTTGAAATCTCAGCCATCTCATCACGGAACCATTTGGGCGATAAAACTTCTATGTCACTCCCCATGGTAAGTATTTCCTGGCGGAAATCAAAAGTTGGACGCAGACGAACCGTAAAAACACTATATTCATCATTGCGATCAATCTCTGTTTGCGACTGATGGAGCCTGAGAGTACGTAAATAATTGGCTTGTCCGGCTGACACTTTCAATTTAACGGTTTCAACATCGTAATTCTGGTCAGCAATAATGCCAAAGCAGTCCTCAAAATACTCTTCAGCAACAAAATCATCAGGATATTTAAAAACTTTGCCTGTCGGTTCCAATTGGTGAACTCTGTCAAGAGCGTATATCATAATCTTATCATAATATGGGCTGCGGGCTACTAAATACCAACGTTGTTTAAAGGCTTTCAGACAATAGGGCTCAACTTCGAAGGTGTTAGATTCGTCGCGCCAAAAACTCTGATAAGTTATTTCGAGTACAGTATTCTTCTTTAACGCCTCAATAATGACAGGAAGATATTGTTCTCCATCAGGAATCTCTTCGAATAGAATCTTATCCTTTATACTTACGCTTTCCATCATCAAATTACTGACTGTTAGAGTATTGAAGAGCCAGCTTCGCAATGAACCACTTTTCAGTTCATCAGCATTTTCAATATAGTAGCGATATTGACCACTATTCTCATTTTCGATGATGAGGCCAAACATTTCCTCAATAGCGATGCGCCATTTATGAAAGGTACGTATGGGCAAAGGCTTATTCTCACTCATATCATTATCCAACCAACGACGATTGATCTCCTCGTAGGTAATCTTCTTGGCCTTATAGATGGTTTCTACCAGCCACACATACTTGTTCAATAGATTCTTAGCCATACTATTTTATGTTTAGATGCTGCAAAGATACAAAAAAGGTATGCAAAAACAATGCAGAGGATGAAAAAAATCAACTGGGACAGGTTTTTGATTTTTCGGACAATATATAGAAAATAGTTCGTTCTGAACATAGTATCATATAGATAGTCAAATGGTATAATTAAATAAATGAACGATAATAGTTGAGCAAACATTTAACATGCCTCAAACCGTTTGTCTATCGTGGTTTGAGGCATGCTGCGTTAAATGGTTAAATGATTTTACGTTTTTTTTCTGACAGGGAACTCCTGCGTCAGAAAAAAAGTAAGCGAAATAGTATGTGTCACTTGTGTCAGTCGCCAAGTTTGTATTCGAACGGCATAGCGGGCAGACCCTTCTTATTATAGATGCTGGCACGAGGGCTGTCCTTCCAGGCGTAGCGTACATAAACGGGCTGGGCAATGGGTGACTGGAAACGAACCTCGGCACCCTGGACGGTAGCCTCCACATTCACGAAACGCTTATCAGCACCAGCAACCTCTACCTCATGAGCCACACCTTCGCGCATAGGCTGGTCGAAGATAACGACAACGGTATTGTCCTTGACTGAATATCCAACAGGCTGGGGTGAGAGGGCTGGCCACTCTCCATAGGCTACACGGTCTAAGCAGAGGGCTACACGTTCGGCAGCCTCTTTCTTGCGAAGAGGATGGATGTCGACAACCTCGCCCAGGTCGATAAGACAGGCTGTCTCAGCATGCTCGTCACCAATAGTTGCCAAGCGCTGAGCCTCGCGCAGACGTGCCCAGTTACTATTGACTGGATTGGTCTCATAAACGATAGGACGTGGCATGCCCGTCTGCTGGCGACCATCGTGATTGGCCAACTGCACAATACAGAAAGGCAGTGCCGGGTCTTGCCACAGTGCACGCCAGCTGCCCATGAGCTTCTGCAGATAGTCGCCATAAGGTGCAGGATTGCCCGTATTCGACTCACCCTGATACCACACAATACCACTCAAAGCATAGGGTGCCAAGGGGTAGAGTACGGCATTATAGAGGGTGGTGGGCAGATTCTGCAGACTGACATCGCCACTGGGACATGACGGCATATCGGCACCTGCATGCTGCAACCACTTGTTGCTTAGTGCGATGACATCCTTGGGCATAGGGTTCTGACTCTGGCGGTCGGCACCAAAGCACAGCATGTAAGGCTTCTGAGGAATGAAGTGAGCCATACCATATTTATTAATAAAGCGGATGGTGATCACATTGTCACCCTCACGGAGCAAACCCTTAGGAATATCATAGCGACGAGGAGGATACTGATAGTAGGTGCGTCCCACCTGCTGACCATTGACATAGGTGATATCGGCATCAAACAGTGTTCCCAGCAACAGACGGGCAGGCTGTCCGGCATGAGCCTTGTCTATCTGGATGTGCTGGCGAAGCCATATGGTACCCGTACCACGCCAACTCCAGTTGTTCTGGTCGATGACCTGCCATGAACTGTCGTTGTAGTCAAGAGCGGTAAAATGCTGGCTGATGCCAGGGTCTTTCTGGTCTAACAATTCATTCCAACGACGGTCAGCCAAGTTATTGGCCTTAGCCTGTGCTGCTATATACTCAGGATTGTCGTAGAGACGGGTCTTCTCCAACAACTGCGGATAGTCCTTAGCTAAGCTGTCTGCTGGAAGCCATGCCTCGATAGGTGTGCCACCCCAGCTGTTGACGATAACACCCTGCGGTACACCCGTCTTCTCCTGCATACGCTTACCTAAGAAAGTGCCCAAAGCAGAGAACTGCCAGGCATTATCCTTCGTCAGCGGTTTCCAAGAGGTAGGCAGGATATCGTCCTGCACGCCATGGGTGTTTGTCGTGTTACGAACACGGAACAAACGGACCTTGCTATTGTCAAAATGGTCGATTTCATCGACATATTGTGGGTAAACACGCTCGATGGTTACATCAATATTTGACTGTCCTGAACAGAGCCATACATCGCCCACAAGGACGTCTGAGATTTCTCTCACCTCTTCATCCTTACCTCTCACCTCTAATACATACGGGCCACCAGCCTTCGTCTTTGGCAGGTCTATGCGCCAACGGCCTTGATTGTCAGCAGTTGTGGTATATTGCTTCTTCTGCCAACGTATTGTCACCTGCTCCTGAGGGTCAGCCTTACCCCACACAGGAATGGGCTTGCCACGCTGTAAAACCATACCTGACTGAAACATTTGAGGTAACACGATTTTAGCATCGGCCATAGAGAAGCCGACTAAAGCTAATAGAAGAAGAAAAGATTTTTTCATGATTGTATAATGATTAGTTGTGGGCACAAAGGTACAAATTAGTGAGCAAAAAGCCAAATAATTCGCGTTTTTTCCGTATTTGCAACAAATAACGTAGTTTTTGTAACATGCAAAAACATCCATTTCAACAGAAAAATAGTATCTTTGCACAAAAATTAAAATAATAATAAACAACCTAACAACAATGACACCTAACGAAACTCAAGAAGCCAAAGGATTTTACAAACTGTCCTGGCTGCAACGCATTGGTTTTGGTTCTGGCGACTTGGCTCAGAACCTGATTTTCCAGGTAATTTGCACTTACCTGCTGTTTTTCTACACCGACATCTATGGACTGACGCCTTCAGCAGTAGCCGTCATGTTCCTTGTTGGTAATGTGGCTAACGTCATTTGGGACCCCATCGTGGGTACACTCATCGACAAGAGCAATCCACGTTACGGTAAGTACCGTTCGTATCTGCTGTATGTAGGTATTCCCCTTTCGGGCTTTGCCATCCTTTGCTTCTATAATGGTTTTGCCCCATCGCTGATATATGCCTACGTGACCTATATCTCCATGCAGTTGCTCTATACGTTCATCAACGTTCCTTATGGAGCCTTGAACTCTTCGCTGACACGCGACACAGACGAGATTACCATTCTTACGTCAGTACGTATGTTTATGGCCAACCTCGGCGGTCTGGCTGTAAACTCTGGTCTGCCTCTGTTTATCGCCCTGATTGCTGGTGCACCATCAGACAGTCTGCCAAAGGATCCTTCTGCATGGTTTACCACGATGACCATTTATGCCATTATCGGTTTCTGTCTGCTCGCCTTCTGCTTCTCACAGTGTAAGGAGCGTGTGGTGATGGATGCCAAATCCACTGAAGACGTAAAGGTCAGCGACCTGTGGATGGAATTCCTCCGCAACCGTCCCTTGCGCGTGCTTGCCTTCTTCTTCATCACCGCTTTCGCTATGATGTCAGTAGGTAATGCTGCTGGTGCATACTTCATGAACAGCAACCTGCACGGCTCAGCTCAGGAATTGTCTATCTTCATGGCTCTGGGTTCTGCTCCTGCCTTCTTATTCATGCCACTTGTTCCCTGGTTCAAGCGCATGGTCGGCAAGAAGAATATGTTCTATCTCTTCTTGGGTGCCGCTATTGTCGGTATGGCAATGCTTTATTTCATCTCAAAGATGGATGAGCCCAGCATGATGATGATTTATGTAGCACAGTTTATCAAGAGCACAGGTGTCATCGTGGCCACTGGTTACATGTGGGCACTGGTTCCTGAGGTTATCTCCTATGGTGAGTATACCACTGGTCGTCGTATTTCTGGTATCGTCAACGCACTGACAGGCTTGTTCTTCAAGGCTGGTATGACCTTCGGTAGCATTGTCGGTCCTGCCGTACTTGCTTACGTAGGCTATAACAGCAACACCATTGACCAGACTCCTTTTGCCGAAGAGGGTATCCTGTGGCTCGTCTGCGTTATCCCCGCTATGCTGTTGGGTCTGGCAATGTTCATCATCTCTAAGTACGAACTGACTGACGAGGTTATCGATGATATTAATAAGAAAATTGAAGCACGTAACAAATAAATTATGAAAAGACTCCTCCTATCCGCTATGGCCGTTGCCACATTGACAACAGTGTCGGCACAGGGCCTCAAAGACGCCATTGGCAAATACTGCCTGATTGGTGCAGCTGTCAACCAGTGGCAGAGCGACGGACAGGTTCCTCAGGCCGATGCCGTTCTCAGCAAGCATTTCAACTGCGTCGTAGCAGAAAACTGTATGAAACCAGAGGTGCTGGCACCTGCTGAAGGCATCTTCGACTTCCGTGTAGCAGACAAGTTTGTTAACTACGCCAAGCAGTTGGGACTGAAGGTGAACGGGCACTGTCTGGTATGGCACTCACAGGCTCCTGACTGGTGGTTTACCAATGGCTATGCTGCCAGTCCTGTTTCTAAAGAGGTTCTGAAAGAGCGTCTTATCAAGCACATCAAGACCGTAGTAGGTCACTTCAAGGGACAGGTCTTCGGTTGGGATGTGGTCAACGAGGCTATCGAGGATGACGGTTCTTTCCGTAAGTCAAAGTACTATAACTTATTAGGCGAAGAGTTCATTGAGATTGCTTTCCGTGCAGCTCATGAGGCTGACCCAGACGCAGAGCTCTACTATAACGACTATTCGATGTCTGGTGAGAAGAAGCGCGAGGCTGTTTGCCGTCTTGTCAAGAACCTGAAAGCTAAGGGTCTGCGCATTGATGGTGTAGGTATGCAGAGCCACAACGGTCTGGACTATCCTAACCTCGATGAATACGAGAAGAGTATCGATGCTTTTGCTGCATGTGGCGTGAAGGTACTGATTACCGAGCTCGACATCAATGTGCTGCCCAACCCACAAGGCTTTGGTGGTGCTGATATTGCCCAGAACTTCGAGTTGCAGCAGAAGTACAATCCCTATGTCAATGGTCTGCCTGCTGACAAACAGAAAGAACTCGACAAGCGCTGGTTGGACCTGTTCAAAATCTACTACAAGCATCGTGAGCAGATTGGTCGCATCACTTTATGGGGCATCTGTGACGAGAACTCTTGGCTCAATGGCTGGCCTATCAAGGGACGCACTAACTATGCACTGCTCTTCGACCGCCAGTATCAGGCAAAGCCCGTAATTAACGACATTATCAAACTATACAAATAATTACTATTATGGCAAAATTACCACGTTATCTTTTCCCAAGCGACTATATGGCTGACCCCTCAGCCAATGTGTTTAACGGACGCTTCTATATCTATCCCTCACACGACTGGGATGCAGGCGAGTGTTTCGACGATGATGGTGGTCACTTCCAGATGAAGGACTATCACGTGCTCTCATGGGACGACATCGAGAATGGTGAGGTAACCGATCATGGTGTAATCCTTGACGTGAAGGATGTGCCTTGGGCTGAGAAGCAGATGTGGGACAACGACTGTGTTGAGAAGGACGGCAAGTACTACCTCATCTTCTCTGCTAAGGCTTACGATGGTGTGTTCCGTCTCGGTGTAGCTGTTGCTGACAAGCCAGAGGGACCATTCAAGCCTATGGACAAACCCATCCGTGGCTCGTTCTCTATCGATCCTTGCGTATTCAAGGACGATGATGGCAAGATCTATTGCTACTTCGGTGGACTGTGGGGTGGACAGCTGCAGTGGTGGCGCCCACTGCCCAATGGCTTGGCTCCTGTATTCGGTAAATATGGTGACCAGAACGGACTCATCGACCTCGGTGCTGCTCCTGACCATAAAGGCGAGCTCTTCACACAGGCCGACAGTCCTGCTATCAACAGCTGTGTTGTTCGCATGAGCGACGACGTACAGCAGTTTGCAGAGGCTCCTCGCGCTGTTGTCGTACTCGACAAGAATGGCGAGCCCATGAAGGCTGGTGATCCACACCGCTTCTTCGAGGCCTCATGGATGCACAAATACAATGGTAAGTACTATTTCTCTTACTCTACTGGTGACAGCCACTTCCTCTGCTATGCCATTGGTGACAACCCCTACGGACCATTCCGCTATCAGGGTGTCATTCTTGACCCCGTCGTTGGCTGGACTACCCACCACTCTATCGTTGAGTATAAGGGTCAGTGGTATCTGTGCTATCACGACTGTGTGCCCAGCAACGATATCACACACCTGCGCTCACTGAAGGTACAGCGCCTGTTCTACAATGAGGACGGCACGATCAAAAAGGTTGTGAATGAATAATCACTAACTTATTACAATATCAACTGTTGCAGTCGCTCAGGAGCAAAGAGCTCTTGGGCGACTTCTTGTATCTGCGGAGCCGTAATGGCATCGATACGCTCAAGTAGTTCGTCAATATTACGCTCACGACCATAGTGCAGATAGTTCTTGGCTATGTCAAGTGCAAACTGTTCACGATTATCACAAGCAATAGCTATCTGTCCCTTCAACTGTCGCTTAGCGGCTATCAGTTGGCGTTCCGTCAACGGATGCTGCATCACCTTATCCAGTTCACGATGTACCAATCGCAGACAACGCTTCACATCGTGATGGTCACAACCGAAATACACTGACCAGCAACCCGTATCGCTATAGCTGGCCATTGCACTCTCAACCGTATATACCAATCCGTTCTTCTCACGCAAGGAGAGGTTCAGACGGGCGTTCATTCCTGGTCCGCCTAACAGGTTGTTCAACAGATAGAGTGGCATGCGTCGCTGGTCATCATAGCTGTAAGCCTTACTTCCCAGCATAACATGTGCCTGATGGTGTTCCTGAGAAGCTGTTGCAGGTGTTGACTGTGGAAAAGAAGACGCTGACTGGATATTCTGACGGACATTGCGCTCGTCTATTTGTTCCAAGCATCGCTCCAGACGCTTGACCATTCGTGCAAAATCCACATCGCCATAAGCAAAGAAGATGGCGTTACTGGGACGATAGTAGTGCTGGGTAAAGCGACGAGCATCCTCCCCTGTGAACGACAGCACTCGCGCGCGTGTACCTAATATATTATGTCCTAAAGGATGGTTCTGGAATATCATATTCTCGAACTCGTCGTAGATGAGTTCTGCTGGTGAGTCGTTGTAACTCTCTATCTCGTCACAGATGACATCCACCTCATGACGGATTTCCTCTTCAGGATAGACGCTACAGAACACTATGTCGCAGAGCAAATCGACAGCTCTGTTCAGATGGTCTTTCAATATAGCGGCATAGAAGACAGTGTCTTCCTTGTTGGTAAACGCATTAAGGTCGCCACCCACACTCTCCAGACTATTGAGAATCTGGATGGCCGAACGCTTCTGGGTACCTTTAAACGTGGTATGTTCACAAAAATGAGCCAATCCATCCTCGCCCATTGCCTCTTGACGAGCACCTGCATTGATACCAATGCCACAATAGACCACCTTCGATGTTGAAGGCAGATGAATGATTCTTAACCCGTTAGAAAGTGTTGCTGTATTGTATTTTTTCATAATTTTGCATGCAAAGGTACGAAATAATTCCTAATTCGTAATTCATAATTCTCAATTAATTTGTACCTTTGCACGCAAAAAGCAAGAAGTATGCGAAAAGTGATTGGAATCGGAGAGACGGTGCTCGACATCATCTTCCGTAACGAACAGCCTATCAGTGCGATACCTGGAGGCTCTACTTTTAATGCCATCATCTCTATGGGACGCTCTGGCATTGAGACTGGTTTCATTAGTGAGACTGGTAACGATCGTGTGGGTCGTAATATTATCCAGTTTCTGCGTGACAACGGATGTAAGGCCGATTGTGTCAATGTCTATCCAGACTCTAAGTCACCCCTTTCGTTGGCTTTCCTCAATGAGCAGAACGATGCTGAGTATGTCTTCTACAAAGACCATCCCCACGATCGTCTGGACTTCAACTATCCTGATATCCAGCCAGATGACATCGTACTCTTTGGTTCCTACTACGCGCTGAACGACGTTATCCGTCCACAGGTAAAAGGCTTTCTGGACTATGCCCATGAGCGTGGAGCAATCCTCTACTACGACGTCAATTTCCGTGCTTCCCACCAGCATGAGGTGATGAAAATTACCCCCAACCTGCTGGAAAATTTCGAACTGGCAGATATCGTTCGTGGATCAGCAGAAGACTTTGAAGTGCTGTTCAAGAAGCGCGATGCTGAAGCCATCTACCGTTCGCAGATAGCATTCTACACCAAGAAGTTCATCTATACCCAAGGAGCTGATGCCATCCATCTCTTCGCTGATAATGGATTCCACAAAGAATACCCTGTGGCACAGATGGAAACAGTAAGTACCATTGGTGCTGGCGATAATTTCAATGCCGGCTTCCTCTATGGACTCATCAAGAATCAGATTACCCGCGACGATATGGAGCATGGACTCAGTGAAGAGCAATGGAATGCCGTTATCGGTTGTGCCCAACTGTTCTCTGCAGAAGCCTGCAGCACGCTCAACAACTATGTGTCTCCTGAGTTTGGTGCCCAGCGTCAACAAGAGTTAGAAGAAGCACTTACACAAGAAGAAGTATAAATAAGAATTAAGAGATAAAGAATGTCATTAAAATGTGGTATTGTCGGATTGCCTAACGTAGGCAAATCCACCCTGTTCAACTGTCTGTCAAGTGCTAAGGCACAGGCAGCTAATTTCCCTTTTTGTACGATTGAACCCAATGTCGGTGTGATTACCGTTCCTGATGAGCGCCTTACGAAACTTGCAGAGATTGTGCATCCAGGACGCATCGTTCCTGCCACTTGTGAAATAGTCGATATCGCTGGTCTGGTGAAAGGTGCCTCCAAGGGTGAAGGCCTAGGTAATAAGTTCCTTGGGAACATCCGTGAGACGGATGCTATCATCCATGTATTGCGTTGCTTTGAGGACGAGAACATTACACATGTAGATGGTACTATCGACCCCATCCGTGACAAGGAGATTATCGATACAGAATTGCAACTCAAGGACTTAGAAACTATCGAGAGTCGCTTGGCAAAGACGGAGAAAGCCGCTGCAGCAGGCAATAAGGATGCTAAGATAGAGGTTACTGTACTCAAGGCCTACAAAGAGGTGTTGGAACAAGGCAAAAACGCTCGTATCGTTGAGTTTGAAAGCAAGGACGAGCAAGACTGTGCCAAGAATCTCTTCCTGCTGACATCTAAGCCTGTGCTCTACGTTTGTAACGTGGGCGAGGCTGATGCCAAGAATGGTAACGACTTCACCAAGAAAGTAGAAGCACTGGCTAAGGAAGAAGGCGCTGAAGCTATGATTATTGCAGCCAAGACAGAAGAAGATATCGCTGAATTGGAGTCGTATGAAGATAAGCAGATGTTCCTGGAAGAACTGGGCTTGGAAGAGAGTGGTGTGAACCGCCTCATCAAGAAGGCATACGCCCTGCTGAACCTTGAGACCTTCATCACCGCTGGTGAAATGGAGGTGAAAGCTTGGACCTACAAAAAGGGCTGGAAGGCTCCTCAGTGTGCTGGTGTTATCCATACCGACTTTGAGAAAGGATTTATCCGTGCCGAGGTCATCAAGTACGACGACTATATCCAGTATGGCTCTGAGGCTGCTGTCCGCGAGGCAGGCAAGATGGGCATCGAGGGCAAGGAGTACGTCGTACAGGATGGTGACATCATGCACTTCAGATTTAACGTATGAACGAACTGCTTTACATCGTCTGGAATCCAAGCCTTAGCATCGGACCTTTCCGCTGGTACTCCCTGTGCTGGCTGATAGGTCTGGCACTGGCTTATTTTGTCGTCAAGCGCTTGTATCAGGAGCAGAAGATCAAGGACGAACTCTTTGACCCGCTCTTCTTCTACTGTTTCATTGGCATCCTTGTTGGTGCACGCTTAGGCCATTGCATCTTCTATCAACCCGATTACTTCCTCACGTCTGGGAAAGGTTTTGTGGAGATGCTGCTACCTATCCACTTTCTTGCTGATGGTGGTTGGAAGTTTACGGGCTACGAAGGACTGGCCTCTCATGGTGGCACCTTAGGACTGATGATAGCTCTCTGGCTGTATGTCAGGAAGACCAAGCTGAGCATCTGGATGGTACTCGATAATATTGCTATTGCCACAGGTATCACTGCTTGTTTTATTCGTTTGGGCAACCTGATGAACTCAGAGATTATTGGCAAGATAACGGATGTCCCCTGGGCATTTATCTTTGAGCGGGTAGATAGCTATCCTCGCCATCCTGGCCAGCTTTACGAGGCTATCGCCTATGCCGTGCTTTTTGCCATCATGTGGTGGTTGCACAAGAAGGGTATGTCTGTGGGGAAACCACAGACCACAGGCCATGCGTTGCAGGTGGGTTCTGGCTGGTACTTTGGCTTCTGTCTGACGTACATTTTCACGTTCCGCTTCTTCATCGAATACACCAAGGAGATTCAGGAAGCTTTTGAAGCTACCCTGCCCATCGATATGGGTCAGATATTGAGCATTCCATTTATTATAATAGGTATTGTTTGCATGCTTGGTGGACGCTGGATGAAGCGCCTCACGATGATAGCCGTCTTATGCCTGTTGAGCACTCACCTTTCTGCCCAGAATACGGAACAGCAACAGCGCTATTACGATGCCTTTGCCCAGAACAATGCTGAAGTCTTCTATGCTGCCAGCAAAGAAGCCAAGGACGAGATGCTGGCTAAAGGCGATCGCAAGCACTATTACATGTTCTGCATCAATGAGGCAAGCTATGAAATCCGTCAAGGCAATTCTGCCAAAGCGTTGATGATAGCCAACGACGTGCTGAAAGAGATGCAGGAGAATGGTGACAGTCACTTCGACTTCGTCTACAACGCGATGGGAAGCATCTATAAGAACCGAGGTAACTACAGAATGGCGCGTCGCTATTTCGATATGTCTGTAAAGTACACTCAGCCCAATGACACGGTATCTATGATAGGGTCTTACCTCAGCATTGCCGATTTGGAGGCTTCTGCTCATCCTGACGAGGCACTGATATGGGTTGACAAACTACTGCCGCTCTGTGAGAAATACCCTACCCACTACAACTATGTCTTGGGGGTGAAGGCTACTGCTTGTTTCTTTAAGAACGACTCCCAGCACTTCTTCCAGACGTTGGAAGAATACCGCATCCATCAACGTGAGTCTCAGTTTCAGGACGAACAGACAGACCATTTGATGGAAACTCTGCGTATGGCTTTTGACGGCGATTACGAAAAGGCTATCAACCGTATCTATAACGACAAAATCTATGATGAGAACATCGGTCGTTATGATATGACGATGCAGGTATATCGCATGATGAACGACAAGGACAAGATGATGTTGGAGGCTTACAAGAAATACCAAGCCATCGACTCGCTGAATGCCAACTTCATCTACGAGAACCTCAACGAGATGAACGCTGAGATAGACCTCAGCAAGACGCAGGAAAAGGCCGCCAAAGACCGTACCATGCTGCTGAGTATTCTCGTGGTGTTACTGGTCGTTGTTATTGGTCTGCTACTCTGGCGTTACCTAACGCGTCACTACCTGCAGAAGGAGCTGATAGCCCAGAACAAGAAGCTGGAAATTGCCCTATCGCGTGCTGAGGAGTCAGACCGCATGAAGAACTCATTTATTGAACATGTCAGTCACGAGATACGCACGCCATTGAACGTCATTACAGGCTATGCACAGGTCATTACCAATCCTGACTACAAGCTTGATACAGAGACGCGCGACCACATGCTGAATGACATCTCTCGCAATACCGTAGAAATTACGAATATCGTCAATGAGTTATTAGAAGTGGCACAAGACGAAAGTCGTGAGCATATCGACCACGATGAGATGGTAGCTGTCAACGAACTCTGTCGTCATCTTATTAAGGATATGGAATCCCTCAATGTACACCATCTGGATATCGACTTCATTACCGATATTACAGATGACTACAAGATGAAGACCAACAAGCAGGCCGTCGATAAGATACTGCGTCAGTTACTCGACAACGCCTTAAAGTTCACCAACGAGGGAAAAGTAGAGTTGTATGTCTATGACTCACCAGACCACGGAACTGTTCGCTTCATCGTTACAGATACAGGTATTGGTATTTCAGAAGAGCATCAAGAACATCTCTATGACCGCTTCTTTAAAGCCGACAATTTTAAACCTGGATTCGGACTGGGCCTGACGATGGCACTAAAGATAACTACCCTACTCCACGGTAGTCTTTACTTAGACAAAGAATATAAGGAGGGGGCACGCTTTATCCTATCCTTACCGACCACCTGATACGATTTTCTTGATATCGTTCAACTTGTTGAGCGCCTCCATAGGCGTCAGGTTGTTGATGTCAAGACCCAGTATTTCATCACGAATCTGACAGAGCACAGGGTCGTCGAGTTGGAAGAACGAAAGTTGCATACCTTCACGGCTCTGGGCTATTTCTGCTGTGGGCTTGCCGACAGTACCAACTTGGGCGTTATCTGATTCAAGTTGCTTTAATATGACGTTGGCACGCTTGACAATGCTCTTAGGCATACCAGCGATCTCTGCTACATGGATACCAAAGGAGTGCTCACTGCCACCCTTCTCCAACTTACGCAGGAAGATGACTTTACCTTCTGCCTCCTTCACAGAGACGTTATAGTTCTTGATGCGCTTGAAGTTCTTCTCCATCTCGTTGAGCTCGTGGTAGTGCGTGGCGAAGAGTGTACGTGCCTGCGCCTTCGGATGCTCATGCAGGTATTCCACAATAGCCCAGGCAATAGAAATGCCGTCATAGGTAGAGGTTCCTCGTCCCAGCTCGTCAAACAATACCAGCGAACGTGGTGTCACATTATTCAGAATGTTCGACGCCTCTGTCATCTCTACCATAAATGTCGATTCACCCAGAGAAATATTATCACTGGCCCCTACCCTCGTGAATATCTTGTCCACCAGACCGATTCTAGCGCTCTCTGCAGGCACAAACGAACCTATCTGGGCCAACAGTACTATCAAGGCTGTTTGACGCAACAGCGCCGATTTACCTGCCATATTCGGACCTGTAATCACAATAATCTGCTGACGCTCCTGGTCTAGCAAGATGTCGTTAGGAATATAGCGCTCGCCCAAGGGCAGTTGTGTCTCAATGACTGGATGACGCCCCTGTTTAATGTCTATCACGTCGCTACTGTCGATGACAGGACGCACATAGTGGTTCTCCTCAGCCGTCTTCGCAGCACTCAACAGACAATCGATATGGGCTATCACGCTGGCGTTCTGCTGTATCTGTGGGATAAACTTTTGGGCAGCAACAACAAGTTCTGTGAACAGGCGCTGTTCTAAGGATAGAATCTTGTCCTCAGCACCCAGAATCTTCTCTTCGTATTCCTTCAGTTCCTGTGTGATGTAGCGCTCGGCCTGTGCCAGCGTCTGCTTGCGTACCCACTCCTGTGGAACCTTATCCTTATAGGTGTTGCGCACCTCCAAGTAGTAGCCAAAGACGTTGTTATAGCCAATCTTCAACGAGGCAATGCCCGTCTCCTGAGCCTCACGCTCCTGAATCTGCAGTAGATAGTCCTTACCACTATAGGCGATATGACGAAGTTCGTCGAGTTCGCTATTTACACCATCTCGGATAACGCCACCCTTTGCTACCAGCTGTGGTGGGTCGTTTTGTATCTCATGGGCTATGCGGTCGCGCAACTGTTCACAAACATTCAGACGCTCCCCTACTCTTTGCAATGCCTCGTTGGCGGCCTGCAGACAAGCATTTTTGATGGGTTCAATGGCTTGCAACGCAACCTTCATCTGCACCATCTCACGTGGCGACACACGACCTGTGGCTACTTTTGAAATGATACGTTCCAAGTCGCCAATATGGTGTAACTGCTCGTCGATACACTCACGGAAATCAGGCTCGCGGAAGAAGTATTCTACGATATCAAGACGCTGGTTGATAGGCTTCTCGTCTTTCAATGGGAACACCAGCCAACGACGCAACAGACGGCTACCCATAGGCGATACCGTGCGGTCAATGACATCCAACAGCGACTTGCCATCTTCCTGCATGGTGCTTACCAGCTCCAATGAGCGGACGGTAAACTTATCCAGACGCACGTATTTGTCTTCCTCGATGCGTGCAAGTGTGGTAATATGTGCTATCTGCGAGTGCAGCGTCTGTTCCAAATACTGCAGAATGGCACCAGCAGCAATCACACCATTTTTCAGGTGGTCAACACCAAAGCCCTTCAGCGACTTCACATTGAAGTGGCGATAGAGCTTCTGGTGGGCTGTCTGCTCTGTGAATACCCAGTCGTCCATCTCAAAAGTACACAGACGTGTACCAAAGTAGCGCTCAAAATCGTGGCGGTATTCGCGGTCGTAGAGCACCTCCTTGGGCTGGAATGAACCAATAAGCTTCTCCACATAGTCGTAAGTACCTTCGCCTGTCAGGAACTCACCTGTCGATATATCGAGGAAAGCTACACCACAAGCGCCCTTGCCGAAGTGTACAGATGCCAGGAAGTTGTTCTCCTTGTAGTTCAGTACCGTATCGCTCATCGTCACGCCAGGCGTCACCAGTTCTGTGATGCCTCGCTTCACAAGCTTCTTCGTCAGCTTAGGATCTTCCAGCTGGTCGCAGATGGCCACACGCTTGCCGGCACGAATCAGTTTAGGCAGATAGGTGTCGAGGGCGTGATGCGGAAAGCCTGCCATCTCGTCGCCTTTGTTATAGCCGTTGTTACGATGGGTCAGCGTGATGCCGAGCACTTGAGAAGCAATGACAGCATCCTCACAATACGTCTCGTAGAAGTCACCACAACGAAACAGCAATAGAGCCTCAGGGTGCTTCGCCTTGAGGTCGAAAAACTGCTTCATCATGGGTGTCAATTCCTTTGCCATCGTGCTTTCTCTTTTTGCCCTGCAAAGTTACATAAAAAAGAGCAAATCCCAAAGGATTCGCTCTTTTTCTTTTATTCTTAAACAGTATCGTTTACTTGTTCAGCATCTTTTTGCCGTTCATAATAACTACACCCTTATAGTCGTTGTTAACCTTCTGACCAGCGAGGTTGTAGCGAACTGCGTTCTCAACATTTGCCTTAACATTGTTGATGCCAGTAGACTCAACCTCATAAAGCTCAACCTTATATATCTTGATGGTACCAACAAAGCTACCGCACTGGAAGAGGATATGAGCATTATTCTCACTTGTAGCACATTCCGCTGTTGCATTCTCTACAGTGTAATAATTCCAACCTCTTGCTGCATTTGCTTTCTGACCATACAAAGCCATGCTACCTGCCCATGTGCCAAAGCCAAGCCACAAATCAACATCTGAAGTAGCTTCCATATAAATGGCGATGTTATAATTGTTGCCTGCCTTAATATTGAACCAGTCAAGAATAAATGGCTGCATTTCCCACATATTAGCCTGAGCAGCAGTAGCAGAAATTACCAGTGCACCATCCTTAACGTCAAAGTTTCCTGCCTCAGGATTTGTAGGCTCCATTCTGTAGTAAGGATATTGTGCTGCTGTAGTGTAGTCCATTTCAGCAATCTTAGTTCCCTCAACCACAGGTTCGGGTACTACAACAATCTCTGGTCTTGTAATAGAAACAATGTGACCATTCTTGATTTCCGGAGTTTCTTCATCATTCTTTACATATTTCTGGAGCTGACCTACAAGCAATACTTCATCATTCTCCTGAACATAATCATCAGACTCGATGTTTTCATTCTCTAATCCCTTCAGACGGAAGCAGGTCAGCAAATCTGCGCCACCCTTTGTGTCAGCAATAGTAAAGTTTGCATTACCATAGTATGTTCCATCTTCCTTCTTCTGAATGTCAGGAGTACCTACTACGAAGCCCTTTACATAATAGGACTCTGAGGTTGTTGCACTTTTGTCTAAAGCAGCAACCACCTGTAGAGCGTCAGCTACAGAGAACGGACTTTCTACAGTACCCTTACCTGTTGTGTTGACAATAGTGTATTTAGCTGTTACGATGCCACTGGTCTTACCATCCTTTACAGCCATGGCCTTGATAGTAGTGGTACGCGTAATCTCAAGAGGTGTACCGTCATACCATTCACCGGTAACATTCTCATCGTCAACATAGACAGGGTCCTGACCAGCAGGGATGGTATACAGAATCTTGGCACCCTCGGTCTCGCAGGTCAAAGCCACGGTCTGAGGCTCCAGATAGACACCACCTGCTACGCTGAACGCTGGTTCGTCGATATGAATAGGGGTTCCGCTTACAGTTTCCACCTTAACACTTTTGACAAACATGCGCTTGCCAGAAATAGTAAGAGCCGTTGTTGCATCTCCACCAGTAATATAGAAAGTGAAATCAGAAAATTCACCATTATTCAAAGTTACAGTTGCATCATCCACCGTACCTGTAGAAGCAGCCAGCGTCATGCTGTTTGAACCGCTACCCCATCCTGCCACATTGATAGTAACCTTGACATTTGAGGTCATTTTGTCGCCAAGGGCAACAGATGTCATAGAGCCATCTTTTGATGATGTTCCAAGCTTGACGCTCTGGTTAGCCCAATAAACATTAGTCAGACTACCATTTACCCATTGTGTGATGAATTGAGCATAAGCATCCTTAAGAGCATCATCCTCTGCGTTACTCGATTGAATCTTGGTGGCGGCAACAGAACCGGTAAAGGTACCGTCTCCACCGCCGGTAAATTTCTCTCCCGTTGCATAACTGAAGTCGGAGACGAAAACATCTTCAGCCATCACATTACCAACCATCATAGCCAATAAAGCCATGAAAGAATAGCGTAAAATTTTGTTCATAAGCATATAAATTTAAAGTTAATAATGAGTAATATCAGTTTGTTGGCGCAAAGTTACAAACAATATTTGAGATATACAATAAAAATACAAACTTTTTTGTGAGTGCTCCGTATTAGGCTGATAAAGGGTGCTTATTAGGCTAATACAGACGCGTACTAGGCTAATAAGGGGTGCTTACTAGGCTGATACAGACGCGTATCAGGCTGATATGGAAATATATCAATGATATTTTCCTTGTTTTCTTGGCTGTTTCACGGAAAATGCGTATCTTTGCACGTTAATAGTATTGTTAGAAACAATAAAAACACATATACAGTTATGGAATACAACTTCAGAGACATTGAACAGAAATGGCAGAAGCGATGGGTAGAAATGAAAACCTATCGCGTAACGGAAGACCCCACGAAGAAGAAATTCTACGTGCTGAACATGTTCCCCTACCCCAGTGGCGCTGGACTTCACGTCGGTCACCCACTTGGCTATATCGCCAGCGATATTTATGCCCGCTACAAGCGCCTGCAGGGTTTCAACGTGCTGAATCCTATGGGTTACGACGCATATGGATTGCCCGCTGAGCAGTATGCTATTCAGACGGGTCAACACCCTGAGAAGACCACGGTGGAGAACATCAACCGCTATCGCTCACAGCTGGACAAGATAGGATTCTCGTTCGACTGGGAACGCGAGGTGCGCACCTGCGACCCCATTTACTATAAGTGGACGCAGTGGGCTTTCCAACGCATGTTCAAGAGCTACTACAGCACTTCGTCACACAAGGCTCAGCCTACCATCAAGCTCATTGAGCACTTCGAACTGATGGGTACTGAGGATTGTCACGCTCTTGGTACTGAAGAACTGCACTTTACGGCTTCCGATTGGGCTGGTTTCTCTGAGAAAAAGAAGCAGGAGGTACTGATGAACTACCGTATCGCCTACTTGGCAGAGACTATGGTAAACTGGTGTCCGGCTCTGGGTACCGTATTGGCCAACGACGAGGTTATCAATGGTGTCTCTGAACGTGGTGGATACCCTGTGGAGCAGAAGAAGATGCGCCAGTGGTGTCTGCGCGTCAGTGCTTATGCACAGCGCTTGCTTGATGGTCTGGAGGATATTGACTGGACGGACTCGCTGAAAGAAACTCAGCGCAACTGGATTGGTCGCTCAGAGGGTACGGAGGTTGAGTTCAACGTTGCTGACAGCGATAAGCATTTCACCATTTTCACCACTCGTGCCGACACGATGTTTGGTGTGACTTTCATGGTACTGGCACCTGAGTCAGAACTCGTTGCAGAACTGACTACTGCCGACCAGAAGGCTGAGGTTGACAAGTACCTTGACTATGTCAAGAAGCGTACAGAGCGTGAGCGCCAGATGGACCACAAGGTGACTGGTGTATTCTCAGGTTCGTATGCCATCAATCCATTTACTGACGAGAAGATTCCCATCTGGATATCTGAATATGTGCTCGCTGGTTATGGTACAGGTGCCATCATGGCTGTTCCTGCCCACGATAGTCGCGACTATGCCTTCGCCAAGCATTTTAACTTGCCTATCATCCCATTGATTGAGGGTGCTGATGTTTCTGAAGAGAGCTACGATGCCAAGGAGGGTATTGTCTGCAACTCAGCCAGCAGCAAGTTCTCTCTGAATGGTCTGACGGTTAAGGAAGCTATCGCTGCTACCAAGAAATATGTGACAGAACATAATCTGGGTCGCGTGAAGGTCAACTACCGTCTGCGCGATGCCATCTTCTCTCGTCAGCGCTACTGGGGTGAGCCGTTCCCCGTTTACTACAAGGACGACATGCCTTATATGATTCCCAAGGAGTGTCTGCCTTTGGAACTGCCAGAGATTGACAAGTACCAGCCCACAGAGACTGGTGAACCCCCATTGGGACGCGCCAAGCACTGGGCTTGGGATACCAAGACCGATAGTGTGGTCGATTGTTCTGCTATCGACAATAAAACCGTTTTCCCCTTGGAGCTAAACACAATGCCTGGCTTTGCAGGTTCTAGCGCCTACTACTTGCGCTATATGGACCCCAAGAACGAAAAGGCACTGGTTAGCAAGGATGCTGACGAATACTGGCGTAATGTAGACCTCTATGTAGGTGGTACGGAGCATGCTACAGGTCACCTGATCTATAGTCGTTTCTGGAACAAGTTCCTCTACGATTCTGGCTACTCTTGCGAGGATGAGCCTTTCAAGAAGCTGGTCAATCAGGGTATGATTCAGGGTCGCTCAAACTTCGTTTATCGTATCGAGGACGAGGGTGCAGACAAGGGTAAGTTTGTGAGTCTCAACCTTCGTGGCAATTACAAGGACACTACACCTATTCACGTCGATGTGAACATCGTTTCTGCTGATGTGCTCGACATCGAGGCCTTCAAGGCTTGGCGCCCTGAATACAACAACGCTGAGTTCATCCTCGAAGACGGCAAATACATCTGCGGATGGGCTGTTGAGAAGATGTCGAAGTCGATGTTCAACGTGGTGAACCCAGACATGATTGTTGAGAAATATGGTGCTGACACCCTACGTCTCTATGAGATGTTCCTGGGTCCTGTAGAACAAAGTAAGCCTTGGGACACCAACGGTATCGACGGCTGTCACCGCTTCCTGAAGAAGTTCTGGGCACTGTTCTATGGCAATAGTCGCGATAATGCTGAGGGCAAGCTGCTCGTTGACGATGCAGAGCCTACACGTGACCAGCTGAAGAGCGTTCATAAGCTCATCAAGAAGGTGACACAGGATATCGAGGTATTTTCATATAACACCTCTATCTCTGCCTTCATGATCTGCGTAGGCGAGTTGGCACAACTGAAGTGTAAGAACCGCGAACTACTGAAGACGCTAGTTATCCTTATGGCTCCCTTCGCACCCCACATTACTGAAGAGCTTTGGGAGGCACTAGGCGAGCAGGGTAGTGTTTGCGATGCTAAATGGCCTACATGGAATGAGGAGTATCTCGTAGAGAACTCTGTCAAGCTGGGTGTAGCCTTTAACGGTAAGACTCGTTTTGATATGGAGTTTGCTGCAGATGCTGACAACCAAACCATTCAGGACACTGTGCTTGCTGACGAGCGCGCCAAGAAGTACATTGAGGGAGAAATCATGAAGGTTATCATCGTCCCGAAGCGTATGGTGAACATCGTTTTCAAAAAGTAAATGACAATAAATCATAAGTTGATTCTGAACGAGGTCAAGGACTATTTATTCATAGCCCTTGGCCTTGCTATCTATACGATATCATTTACCGTCTTCTTGATGCCCTACCAGATAGTAGCTGGTGGTGTGACAGGTCTTTCAGCTATCATCTACTACGCCACAGGATTCCACTTGGAGAATACCTATATCATCATCAATGGTTTATTGCTGATCGTAGCCCTCAAAATACTGGGATGGAAGTTCCTGATGAAGACCATCTTTGCCATCTTTACGCTCTACTTTATGCTGAAGTTTGCGCAAGATATCCTTCCTAAACAGGAGAACGGACTACCTTTCAAGCTGATGGGCGAGGGACAGGATTTCATGTCGATGATTATCGGTTGTGTAATGACAGGTATCGCACTGGCTACTGTATTTATGAACAATGGTTCAACAGGTGGTACGGATATTATTGCGGCATCTGTCAATAAATTCCATCCTAACGTAACGCTGGGCAACGTGCTGATTGTTGCAGACTTCTGCATTATCGGCTCGTGTATGTTCTTCCCACAATTTGGTACTTACATGGAACGCGCTCACAAGGTGATGTTCGGCTTCTGCGTAATGACTATGGAGAACTACGTACTGGACTACGTGATGAATGCTCGCAGGCAGTCAGTACAATTCATGATATTCTCACAGAAATGGCAGGAGATAGCCAACGCCATAGGTACCCAGATGAATCATGGTGTAACCATTCTGGACGGTCATGGATGGTATACGGGTCGACAGATGAAGGTGCTCTGTATTCTGGCCAAGAAGAACGAGAGCATCAATATGTTCCGTCTCATCAAGATGATTGACCCTAACGCCTTCGTATCGCAGTCAAGCGTCATTGGTGTCTATGGTGAAGGTTTCGACGAGATGCATGTGAAACTCAAAGAACAAAAGAAGAAGAAAATGAAGATAGTTTTTGCTACCAATAACCAAAACAAGCTGACAGAAGTACGCAACATTCTGGGTAACCAGTTTGAAGTCGTGTCGCTCAAAGATATCGGCTGTTATGAGGATATTCCTGAGAAGGGACAGACACTGAAAGACAACGCGCTGATAAAGGCTCAGTATGTCTATGACAAGTATCACGTCAACTGCTTTGCTGACGACACAGGTCTAGAGTGTGAAGCGCTGGGAGGTGCACCAGGAGTCTATAGCGCCCGTTATGCGGGTGGGGTAGGACACGACTCTGAGGCTAACATGAAGAAACTACTGCACGAATTAGCAAATAATAACAATCGTAAGGCACGATTCCGTACCGTTATTGCGTTAATAATAGACGGAAAGGTAACTACCTTCGAAGGCATCGTGAATGGTGACATAATCACTGAGAAACGTGGTGGGCAGGGCTTTGGCTACGATCCCATATTCCAGCCGGAAGGATACAACAAGACCTTTGCTGAACTGGGTGTTGATATCAAGAATCAGATTAGCCATCGTGCACGAGCCACCCAGAAGCTGGTAGAATACTTAAAGACGCTCTAAACGATATGAAGAGATTTGCTGTTGCTGTATTTTTATGCATGATGAATTATGCATTATGTATTGCCCAGATTGGTTCTTGGCATAACTATTTATCGTATGCTGAACCAAAGCAGATACAGTCAGCTGGCAATGACCTTTTTGTGATGGCTTCTGGCGCACTCTATCAGTATAACCAGAACGACAAGAGCATTTACACCTACGACAAGGTGAATGGCATGAGCGATGTGGATATTAAGCATATCCGCTGGTGTAAGCAGGCTAAACGTCTTGTAGTTGTGTATAATAATTCAAATATAGACCTGGTAGAGACTAATGGAAACATTATCAATATCAGTGATTTCTATACTAAGTCTATTACTGGTGATAAGACCGTCAGTAGTGTACGCATTGATGGCATTTACGCTTACCTCATCTGTGGCTTTGGTATAGTCAAAGTTAATGTCCAGCGTGCTGAAATAGCCGATACCTATACACCTAATCATCCTGACTATCCTAAAACCCTGCCAGACGAAGATAATAGCGACTATGACAAATACATAGAACTGGTGAAAACGCTCCAACCAGACGGTCCTAAGTATAACTGGTTCTACGAGTCTAAATTCATTAATGGAAAGCTCTATACTACTGGTGGCCAGTTCTTGTCAGGTATATATGGTATGAGCCATATAGGAACTGTGCAAGTACTTGATGGTAATAATTGGACGCTCTATCCACAAACTATTAGTAGTGTTACAGGTTTCGCCTACGAAGATATTAATTGTATAGATGTAGATCCTACAGATCCAAATCATGTGGCAGTAGCTGGTCGCTGTGGACTCTATGAGTTTCAGAACGGACAGTTAAAAGCTTATCATTATAAAGAAAACAGTCCGCTAAAACCTGCTACGTCAGCTGATAATTCAACTGTTTTTGGAAACGATTACACACTTGTCAATGGTATCAAATATGATGATAATGGCAATTTGTGGGTTATCAATAGCCAGGCTTACGATGTGAATATACTATTACTTACAAAAGAAGGAAAATGGGAGAAACATACCAAGTCAGACCTTTTCTTCAGACATGAGAAAGTAGGTATGGAAGGTATGAGAAACGTGATGATAGACAGTCGTGGTTTATTGTGGTTTGTCAATACCAGTTGGAATAGCCAAAGTGTTGTATGCTATGATATAAAAAATGATAAGATATTCAAGTATCAGGATTTCACTAATCAGGATGGTGTTTCATATAACACCAATATTCTAATTTATAACATTATAGAAGATAAGAGCCATAATATGTGGGTGGCTACCAATAAAGGACCATTATATATCAAAAGTGATGAGGTAGGGCAAGATAATGTAGTATTCTATCAAGAGAAAGTACCACGTAATGATGGTACAAACCTAGCCGACTATCTACTTACAGGTATAGGTATTTATATGATTGCTATTGATGGTGGTGGAAGAAAATGGTTTGGAACTGTCAACAATGGTGTTTTCCTTGTCAGTGAAGACAATATGACACAGTTACAACACTTTACTTCAGAGAATTCCCCACTTATATCAGATAACGTATTGTCTATCTCTATTAACAGTCAGACAGGTGAGGTATTCTTCCTTACTGACAAAGGTCTTTGTTCATATGTTAGCGATGCTACAGAAGCTAATGATGAGATGACGAAAGATAACGTTTGGGCTTATCCTAATCCTGTAGAACCAAGCTATACAGGTCCTATCACTATTACTGGTCTTACCTATGATGCTGATGTAAAAATATTGGCTTCTAATGGAGCACTCATAGCTGAAGGACGCTCAAATGGTGGTACCTTCGTTTGGGATGGATGTGACAAGAAGGGTAGGAGAGTGGCCTCTGGTGTCTATATGGTGGCTACTGCGATGAGTGATGGTAGTAAAGGTACTGTATGCAAGATAGCTATAATAAGATAGTATCGCTATTTACTGACAAGACATTCATAAAGTTTGTCTTAGTAGGTATGGTGAATGTCACAGTTGGTGCAACTGTGATGTTCGTATTCTATAATGTCTTTCATTTCAGCTATTGGATATCGTCAGCATCCAACTATATTGTTGGTAGTATCGTAAGCTATTTCCTAAACAGATACTTTACGTTTAGCTATCATGGTAGTAGTTGGAAGTCGATAGCCAAATTCATCATTAATATTGCTGTATGCTATGTTATTGCATATAGCGTTGCCAAGCCATTGATGATGTGGCTGTTGTCAAGCTATAGTATTACTGTCCAGGAGAATGTATCTATGACATTTGGTATGTGTCTCTTTACAGCGCTTAACTACTTAGGACAGCGATTCTTCGCATTTAAGCAATAGCACAAAAGAAAATGCTGGAGATTAACTCAACTCCAGCATTCTTTGTATAGGTTTAACAGCTTCTTTAGCGATACTTTCATCAACATCAACAGAAGGCCATTCGTGTTTTAAACAATTGTATATCTTCAAGAGCGTATTCATCTTCATATATTGACACTCGTTACAGCTGCATTCCAAGCCGCTCTCGCTGATTTCAGGAGGCACAGGGATAAACTGACTGTCTGGACAATTTCTCTGCAACTCGTGCAAAATACCGGCCTCTGTAGCCACTATAAATTGTGATGTACGGTTTTCCCTCGCATACTTAAGCATATCTGCTGTACTTCCCTTTACGTCAGCTACCGCCAACACAGGACCTTTACACTCCAAGTGAGCCATCACTACAGCCTTTGGGTATTGCTTCTTTAACTCCAATATTTTAGTTACTGAGAAGCGCTCGTGTACATGACAACCACCATTCCATAGCAGCATCTGTCGACCTGTCACCTCATTGATATAGTTACCCAGATTATAGTCAGGACCAAAGATGAGCTTGGCATCCTTAGGCAGCTGATCGACAACCTTCTTGGCATTACCACTGGTAACAACGACATCTGTCAAAGCCTTGACTGCCGCTGTGGTGTTGACATACGATATAACCTGATAGCCAGGATGCTCATCCTTGAATTTCTTCAAGTCTTCTGCCTTGCAAGAGTCTGCCAACGAACAGCCAGCATTGAGGTCTGGACAAAGTACCGTCTTTTCTGGAGACAGCAACTTACAGGTTTCTGCCATGAAATGTACACCACACATCACCATCATCTTCGCATCTGTCTCTGCAGCCTTGCGTGCTAATGCCAGTGAATCGCCTACAAAGTCAGCAATATCCTGAATATCGCCTATCGTATAGTAGTGCGCCAGAATAATGGCATCTTTCTCTTTACACAATCGACGAATCTCAGCCTTCAGATCTGTACCTTCTGCTACTGGCTCATCAATGAATCCTTGCTCTTTCCACTCAGTTTTCAACATAGCATTATTTTTATTTTTCCTTTTTTTTTTAAAATAAAAAGAGAATGAATAGGATGATGTGACGTTGATATGTGCAAAACTTTTAGCTTTTTTTCTTGCCAGATTGTTTATCCCCACATAAAATGTCGCTATCCACACCTACTGTGAATACTTACTTACTGATTTTTAATATGATAAGTAGTTTATCCACAATTCTCTATTTCGGTGCAAAATTAATAAGTTTATATCTTTTTCAAGAAAAAAATAGTGGAAAATTGATGTTTAAACATGTTATTTATGCATTTTATCCACGTATTTAGTATGGATAAAAAGAAAACCTGCAAATAATTAACGCATTATTCACAGGTTTTCCACACAGTTATCAACAGTAATTTATTTTTTATTTATGTTTTTGAGCCAAGTACTAAGGTCATTTAGCAATTGATCATGATATTTAAACCAGTGTCCAAAACCAAATCCATGATTACCCGTAGGATAGATATAGAGTGCACACTCATTACCAGCATCGTGCATTGCTTTATAGTACTCTAATCCATTGGTAACAGGATTAACTAAGCTATCGTCACTTGCTGTAACAATAACTGCAGGAGGTGTTACCTTACTTTGTACAGCATTATTTGTAGAGTATTTCTGTATTAATGCAGGATCTTTATGTCCTTCTTCACCCAAAAAATTGATACATGACCACTTATGTGACTTAGGAACATCCATTGAGATAACAGGATAGAACAAGATGGTGAAGTTTGGACGTACAGGAGTGTCTGAGAGAGTAGAGATGACAGATGATAAATGGCCGCCTGCTGAGAATCCCATGATACCAACGTCGCTGGGATTAATATGCCATACTTTAGCAGAGTCGCGCACCATGCGGATGCCGTGTTCTACGTCGCCAATGGGAATAGTACGATCACCCTTGGGCAGTCGGTAGTTGACGACAAAATACGAGATACCTTGCTTGTTCAGCCATTCGTGGGCCTGCGTACCTTCGTGCGTGTTTGATAACATAGAGTAGCCACCACCAGGAACACCTACAATGGCTCTACCTGTAGGATGGTCTGCCAGGAAACACACCATGTTGGCTTGTCCGTCGTCAGTAAGGTTAATGGTAAACTGTCTTGCTGTCTGGGCCTGCATGACCATCGTGGCAAGCAGTACGGCTAATGTTGTTAGTTTTCTCTTCATAGTTAAGAATGTGTTTAGATAATAGTTTGATAATGAATAGTCTGCAAAAATAGCAAGAATTTCTGAACCTGGAAAGCTTTTTACTAAAAATAACACGAAATATACAGCTTATACGCTAAAAATTCTCTAGAGAATTTTCTCCGTATCAGCCTAAGCCAGCGCTGTATTAGCTGTTCCTGTGATTGGGATAAGCTATTACGGAAATTTCTACAGCTAATATGCACCCTCCATTCACAGATTCACAATTCACAGTTATTTTTTCGAGCCCCCACCCCATAAAACTTGTGTAGGGAATGTTAATATATGTATAAATATATATAATTATATAAATATAATTACAAGAAAATCAGGGGTACCCCTTAAAAAACTAACTGTGAAACTGTGAAACTGTGAATAATTTCGTAATTTTGCAGACGGATATGAGAAAAGTACGAACCATAGAGATGAAAAGGCTTACTGTTGAGGAGTTTCAGCAAGCCGAGAAGCTGCCACTCATCGTGGTGTTAGACGATGTGCGCTCAATGTATAATGTGGGTAGCGTGTTTCGTACTTGCGACACCTTCCGCGTAGAGGCTGTCTACTTATGTGGCATTTGTCAGACACCGCCATCAACAGAAATCCATAAGACGGCACTCGGTGCAGAGGAGAGTGTCAGCTGGCGTTACTTCAAGACAGCATTGGAGGCTGTAGAAGAACTGAAAAAGAACGGCTATACGGTCTTTTCAGTAGAGCAGGTGGAACATAGTACCAAACTGCACACGTTCGTGCCTCAGCGGGGCTTAAAATACGCTGTAGTGATGGGTAACGAAGTAAAAGGCGTCCACCAGGAAGTAGTAGATGCCTCAGATGGCTGTTTGGAGATACCTCAGCTGGGCACTAAGCACTCTATGAATGTCTCTGTGACAACGGGTATCGTTATCTATAAGTTTGCAGAAACGCTGATGCTGCTAAAATAATATCGCGTTTTATATAGCGACGTGCTTAGTGCGCCTCTAACCAGTTCTCGCCAAAGCCAGAGTCGGCGACGAGCGGAACGGACATGTGGAAGGCATTCTGCATCTCTTCCAGAACGATGCGCTCTACCTTTTCCTTCTCGTCAGGATAGACGCTGAAGTTGAGTTCGTCGTGTACCTGGAGAATCATCTTGCTCTTGATGCCTTCTGTCTTAAAGCGTTGGAAGATATGAATCATTGCCACCTTGATGATATCAGCAGCAGTGCCCTGAATGGGCGCATTGATGGCATTACGCTCGGCAAAGCCTCGAACAACACTATTGGCTGAATTGATATCTGGCAAGTAGCGACGACGTCCGAATAGGGTAGTGACATAGCCTTGCTTGCGGGCTATTTCCTTCGATTTTTCCATATAGTCATGAACTTGTGGGAAGGTTTCAAAGTAGCCATCTATCAGCATCTTAGCCTCGTCGCGAGGAATATCCAAGCGCTCTGCGAGACCAAAGACTGTAATGCCATAGATGATACCGAAATTGGCACGTTTAGACTTGGTGCGCTCGTCGCGTGTAACCTCTTCGATAGGCTTCTTATAGATGTTGGCGGCTGTAGCAGCGTGCAGGTCTTTACCCTCGCGGAAAACCTCTATCATCTGTGGGTCTTGCGAGAGATGAGCCATTACGCGTAGTTCTATCTGACTATAGTCTGCCGAGAAAAACAGGCATCCTGGTTCTGGAATGAAGGCTTTGCGAATCTCCTTGCCGTCCTCTCCACGAATAGGAATATTCTGCAGATTAGGATCAGACGATGATAGGCGACCAGTAGCTGTAATGGTCTGATTGAAAGAGGTATGGATATGTCCTGTACGCGGGTTAATCAGCTTGGGTAGGGCATCGATATAGGTGCCGATGAGTTTCTTTAACCCTCTGTGTTCCAAGATGTCAGCCACTATCTCGTGCTTGTTCTTCAGTTGTTGCAACACTTCTTCTGAGGTGACATATTGGCCTGTCTTCGTTTTCTTGGCCTTCTCGACAATTTTGAGTTTATCGAACAGGATTTCACCCACCTGTTTGGGTGATGCAATATTGAATTGCTGGCCAGCAAGTTCGTAGATTCGTGCCTCAATCTCGTTCATACGAGTAGTAAACTGCTTACTTGTTTCAGCCAGCGATGCTGTATCCAGACATACACCATTCATCTCCATCTCTGCCAAGACAGGCATCAGGGGCATTTCTATATGATAGAAGAGGTCTTCGCAGTTATGTTGCTTCAATTCATCTTCTAGCTTGTTTTTCAGTTGCAGGGTGATGTCAGCATCTTCACATGCATATTCATAGACATCTTTGGGGTCAAGGTCGCGCATCGAACGCTGATTCTTACCCTTGGGACCAATAAGCTCGTCGATGTGGATGGTCTGGTAGTGCAGATAGATTTCTGCCATATAGTCCATGTTGTGACGAAGTTCAGGTTGGATGAGATAGTGGGCTATCATCGTGTCCCACATCAGACCTTTCAACTCAACATTATAATTTCTGAGCACTTCCAGGTCGTACTTCAGATTTTGCCCTATCTTCATGATGGACTCATTTTCGAAGAGAGGCTTAAAGAGGTTGATCCTTTGTAGTGCTTCCTCACGGTTAGAAGAGACGGGAACGTAAAATGCCTTATGTTCTTCAACAGCGAAGCTCATTCCTACCAATTCTGCGTCAATGGGAGTAGTCGAGGTGGTTTCCGTGTCTAGAACGAAGAATTGTTTTGTCAATAAAAAATCATATAATTTCTGTAAATCTTCCTCATTATCAATGAGTTTGTATTCGTGAGCTACTGTTTTTAGTGTCTCAAAACTCGAAAATTCTGCCTCATTCGTAGTGGGGGGAGCAAATTCTGCAAAGAGATCGAGTTGTGTGTTAACAGGTTTAACTACTTTTTCAGTTTTTTTAAGAATTTTACTGGCGAGGCTCTTGAACTCTAATTCTTCCAACAATTTTCCAAGTTCTGCTTCATTGGGTTGCGAAACCTTCAACTCGTCCATATTCAGGTCGATGGGTACATCGGTTTTAATAGTTGCCAGAAATTGTGACATTTTGATATCTTCGATATGTGTTTCCACTTTCGTCTTCAACGCACCCTTGATTTCATTCACATGACGAAGCATCTCGTCGATGCTACCAAATTCGTTGATGAGTTTCACGGCTGTTTTCTCACCAACACCAGGACAACCAGGGAAGTTGTCTGCTGAGTCACCCATGAGTGCCAGGAGATCAATGACAGCTTGTGTCGATGGAATGGCGTATTTTGCTTTTACCTCTTCAGGACCCATCGTTTCATAACCACCTCCATGACGAGGGCGGAAGATATAGACGTGATCACCTACTAATTGACCATAGTCCTTATCAGGTGTCAGCATATAGGTATCAATACCTTGTTGGCCTGCTTTTGTTGCTAAAGTACCGATGACATCGTCAGCTTCATAACCATCGACCTGCAGAATGGGAATGTTCCATGCACGCAACAGGTCTTTGATGATAGGTACTGACTGCTTGATATCTTCTGGGGTAGCTTCACGTTGGGCCTTATAGGCAGGGTAGGCCTCTGAGCGGAACGTTGGACCATGAGGGTCGAAAGCTACACCAATATGGGTGGGTTGTTCTTTGGTAAGCACTTCTTGGAGAGTATTCAGGAAGCCCATAATGGCACTGGTATTAAGTCCCTTGGAGTTGATTCGAGGGTTCTTGATGAATGCGTAGTAGGAACGATAGATGAGCGCGTAGGCGTCTAAAAGGAATAACTTTTGCATAACGTTTTGGAAATTTCGTGTAAAATTACAAATAAATTGTCGAATATCCAATTATTTTCATTACTTTTGCATCAAAATATTGTGTCACATGGATTATTTAAGCATCATTAAACAACCAATTGCAAGCGATTTGTCCGATTTCATCGCCCTTTTTGAACAGGCGTTGAGTCATGAGGATGGTATGTTAGGGGCAGCTTTGGGCCATATCCGTCAACGTGGAGGTAAGCGTATGCGTCCTATACTGATGTTGCTGATGGCAAAGAACTATGGTGCTGTTTCGCAGGTGACACAACATTCAGCTGTTGGACTTGAACTGCTTCATACAGCTTCTTTGGTTCATGATGATGTGGTCGATGAGAGTGGGGAGCGTCGAGGACAGGCTTCTGTGAATGCTACTTATAATAATAAGGTGGCTGTGTTAGTAGGTGACTATATCCTCTCAACAGCGTTATTGCATGTATCGTTTACTGGTAATCAGAGCATTGTTCAAGAGCTTTCTGAGCTAGGCCGCACGCTTGCTGCTGGTGAAATTCTGCAGTTGTCGAATATTCAGAACCAACAGATTTCTGAGGAGGTCTATTATCAAGTCATTCAACAGAAGACTGCAGCTTTGTTCCAGTCATGTGCTGCCATTGGTGCCTTGTCTGCTGGAGCCAGCGAAGAGAATGTCAAGAAAGCTGGTGAATTCGGAAGAAACCTTGGTATCATGTTCCAGATTCGCGACGATATCTTCGATTATTTCGATTCTAAGGAGATAGGCAAACCTACTGGTAACGATATGACGGAAGGTAAGCTGACGCTGCCTGTCATCTATGCGCTGAATACCACATCGTTTGATTCTATGCAGACATTGGCAAAGAAGGTGAAGGCTGGTACGATAAACCCGGATGAAATCGCCGTTCTGGTGGAGTTTACGAAGCAACAGGGTGGTATAGAGTATGCTGAACAGAGGATGGCTGAATTCAGCCAACTCTGCAAGAATTACATAGATGAAAACGTAAAAAATAAGGCCATCAGAGAAGCCCTGACAGCCTATGTAGATTACGTCGTTCAGCGTAACTATTAGAAGAATTTCACTTCCTTACCAGCCAAATCGCTCAAAATGAGGTTTGGCAGACGACTTGTACCCAGACGGAAATAGTAGTTGGTGAGCCACTTCTCGCCTAGAATTTCCTCTACGATGCTGTAATAGGTGAGGGCATCCTTCACGCTGTTGATGCCACCAGCTGGTTTCAAACCTATCATGATACCTGTCTCGTCATAGTATTCCTTGATAGCCTGACACATGACGTAAACTGCTTCAGGTGTAGCGCCAACTTTCTCCTTACCAGTTGATGTCTTGATATAGTCTGCGCCTGCGTACATAGACAGCAGTGAAGCCTTTTTTACGTTAGAAAGATTCAGTAAGTCGCCCGTTTCCAGAATGACTTTCATAGGTACGTCGCCACATGCTGCTTTCTGCTCGGATATTTCGTCACAAACAGTCTCGTAGTCACCAGCCAGGAACTCACCGACATGCATCACGATATCCACGTTTTTTGCACCATCATTGACGGCCAATTTTGTTTCTGCTACCTTAATCTCGATGAGTGCTTGGGAAGATGGGAATGCACCACTGACAACAGTAGGAATAACACCTTCTACCTCCAAAGATTCTGCGACTAATTTAGCAAAACGTGGATAGGTTACAACGGTAGCTACATGTGGCATATCAGGATATTCATGAGCAAAGTTATTGACTTTTTCTACTAGCTTTAGTACGCTCTCAGCACTGTCTTGTGTGGTCAGTGTGGTCATACATACACAGCTAAAGAGGAATTTCTTGATCTTCTCGTTGTCGTTCTTTGGAACTCGCTCTTCAACGATCTTCTTGACAGCGGCTGCTACAGCGGCTTCATCAACGTTACAGTTGTACTTGCTGAGAGCTTCGTCATACTTGCTCTTCAGCTCAGCGTGAAAGTGATTTTCTGCCATAATACTATTTTTTTTAGTTAATATAAGATTAGAGTTTTTCGTTCTTTATATGTCTTTCCTTGTCTCTAAGGGTTTTCTTTTCTATGTTTTTCTTAAGCTCTTCTGTCAGGTCTACACCTGTCTGGTTAGCCAAGCAGAGCAGTACCCATAAGACGTCTGCCATTTCGTCTCCCAGATTGTCTTTCTCACCAGCCTTGAAGCTCTGATCACCATATTTACGTGCCATTACGCGAGCCAGTTCTCCGACTTCTTCTGTAAGTACAGCCATATTGGTGAGTTCAGAGAAATAACGTACTCCATATGTCTTAATCCACTGATCTACAGTATCTTGAGCTTCTTTTATAGTCATTTTACGTATATTATCAATAACCACAAAAAGATGATACTAACAACCATCATAATCAGGTTCTGCTTGTTTTCTTTATTATAGGTCTTCCAGTTGAAAGCCTTAAAGATGACCTGTCCCAGAAAGAGTATTAAACCAACTATGCATATCCAAATAGCCCACGACCAGTGTAGAAATCGATATCCTACACAGCCTATTAGCATGAGGATGACGCCAGTGTGTTCTATATATCTAAGATATTTTTTCATTCTTCTTACTCTTTGTTTTTGGTGTCCATACAGATTGTTACAGGACCATCATTGAGTAGTTCAACCTTCATGTCAGCACCAAATTCTCCAGTACCTACAGGCTTGCCAATTGCTTCGCTAAGCTGCTGACAAAAAGCTTCATAGAGCGGTATAGAGTGTTCGTGGCTACCTGCTCTGAACCATGATGGACGGTTGCCTTTCTTGTAGCTGGCAAAGAGCGTAAATTGGCTTATCACTAGTATTTCTCCTTCCATGTCAAGAATACTACGGTTCATAACAGCATTTTCGTCGTCAAAGACCCTAAGGTTAGCAATCTTCTTGACGAGCCATTCTACGTCTTCTAATGTGTCCTCATCGCAGATTCCTATCAGTACTAGAAATCCTTTTCCTATTGCCGATTTCACAGCACCTTCTATGGTTACACTTGCTTTGCTAACGCGTTGTATGACAGTTCTCATTCTGCAAAGATAGGTATTAATTCTGATATTACCAAGAAAATCATGCATGAAAATAGTCGTAAACTATTTTTGCCTTAGCCTGACCTATTATTGTGGTTAGTTCAGCGAGTTGTGACTCACGTATTTTCTTGACTGATTTAAGGGCTTTCAGAATCTCGTCACGCGTCTTTGGACCTATTCCCTTAATATCATCCAGCTCTGAGTGTAACGCATGCTTAGAACGCTGTTCTCGGTGGAATGTGATAGCAAAACGATGCACTTCATCCTGTAGCTGTGTTAACACTCTAAATAGCTCTGAGGTGTCTTTCATTCCTATCACACGAGGTGGGAAACCATAGAGCAGTTCGTTGGTTCTGTGCTTGTCATTCTTGGCCAATCCAGCAATAGGAATATCCAGGTTTAGCTCATCTTGAATGACTTGTCTAATGACCTCCATTTGTCCTTTACCACCATCTGCAACAATGAGATCGGGTAGGGGTTCACCTTCGTCTATGATGCGACGATAACGTCTGCCTACAACCTCTTTCATGGAGGCATAATCGTCAGGTCCAACAACAGTTTTGATGTTGTATTTTCGATAATCAGCCTTCGAAGGTTTCATCTTTTTAAAGACGACGCAAGCAGCTACAGCGTCTGATCCAGATATATTGGAGTTGTCGAAACACTCTATCTGATAGGGCATCTTAGGGAGATGTAAGAGGTCCTGCAGTTCTTTCATTAGACGCACTTGTTTCTGTTCAGGATTAAGCTTTTCTGCCTGCTTCAACCGATCAAACTTATACTGTTTACCATTCATCAAAGAGAGGTCTAACAGGGTCTTTTTATCCCCTCTCTGTGGTACTGTAATCGTTACTCCTTCAAGGTCGATATCTACTTCTTCAGGCAGTATAATTTCTTTTGCATGACTCTTAAATCGTTCACGCATCTCGACAATAGCTAACTGCAGTAATTCAGCATCATTTTCTTCCAGTTTTTTCTTGTATTCGAAGGTAAAACTTTGGTTAATCTGACCATTAGAGACATGAATAAAGTTGATGAATGCAACCTTCTCATCATTGGTGATACTGAGTACATCAACATTATCAATAGTATGGCTAACAACCTCGCTTTTTGCAACAAATTGTTCTATAAGCAGCAAGCGTCGTTTCACCTCTTCAGCTTCCTCAAAACGTAATTCTTCCGCTAAACGGAGCATTTCTTCTCGTATCTGGCGCAATACTTCTCGTGTGTTTCCTTTCAGTATTTCGCGTGCTTGTTCAATGTTTCTTAGATAGTCCTTGTAGGATTGTTTGAGAATACACGGACCACCACAGTTTTTGATGTGATATTCCAGACAAACTTGGTACTTTCCCTGTTGAATTCCTTCCTCTGTAAGAGGTTGTCTACAGGTTCTTGGATGATAGAGTTTCTTAATGAGATCTAGTACTGCATTCATTGCTCCAACGTGTGAATAGGGTCCATAATAGGTGCCCCATTTCTTATTGATGGTTCGAGTGCTAAAAATACGTGGAAGAAACTCTTTGGTAATGCAAATGCTGGGGTAGGTTTTTCCGTCTTTTAATAGTACATTATATCGAGGATTGTACTTCTTAATTAGTGCATTTTCCAGTAATAATGCATCCTCTTCAGTATTGACAATAGTATAGCTGATATCATGAATTTTGGATACCAGAACCTTTGTTTTAAAACGGTCAACTTCTGTATGGAAGTAGGATGAGACACGGCTCTTCAGGTTCTTTGCCTTACCCACATAGATAATGTTACCATCAGCATCGTAATACTGATAGCTACCAGGCTTCTCAGGTAGGGTAGAGACTATACGTTTAAGCTTTTCTAGTCGTACCTCATTCTCTTCCTTTGTCATCTACTTTGTTTCACGTGAAACATTAAACAGTTAACAATGTTGTTACTTCCACATCATCGAAGACATCTCTTCCATGTAATCCTTCGTCTGTGATTTCAATAATGAAGTTCACCATAATCGCTTTAGGGTTGAATTTCTTCACCAAGTTACACGCAGCTCGCATTGTTCCGCCTGTTGCTAGTAAATCATCATGTAGCAATACTACATCCTTGTCGTTGATAGCGTCTTCATGAATCTCAATAGTGTCTGTTCCGTATTCTTTTGCGTAGCTTTCCTGAACAGTTGCTGCGGGAAGTTTTCCTGGTTTACGTGCAAGTACAACTCCTGCACCTAATTTAACAGCCAATGCAGATGCCATTACAAAACCTCGGCTTTCAATTCCGACAATCTTGGTGATACCTTTGTTTTTGTAAATCTCATAAAGCTCGTCTACCATGATTTGCAGACATGCAGGATTTTTGAATAGGGTAGTAACGTCACGAAAGTTGATTCCTTTCTGGGGAAAATCAGGAATACAACGCAGGTTTGCCATTAAAGTCTTGTTGTTCATAATCTTTAGTTTTAGCGTGATTTATTATATGTTTATTATGTAATTGTTTCACGTGAAACTTATCTGCCCATTAACACAAGCATCGCATTGATATCGCTGGGTGATACCCCCGGTATTCTACTTGCTTGTGCAAGTGTATCCGGTTGAATTCGTTCTAATTTCTGTCTTGCCTCTGTTGATACAGCAGTAAGATTAGGGTAGTCGAATTTGCCTTTGATTTTAATATTCTCCAAACGGTGCATTTTTTCTGCTACCATTCGCTCGCGTTCGATGTAGCCTTTGTATTTGATATGTATTTCGGCTGCTTCTGCTATTTCTTCTTGACGATTGGGCAATTGCTCTATCTTTTCCTTGAGCTCAGGAACAATGGCATACAATTTTTCAAAGTTCAATTCAGGACGAGCCACGAGGTCTTCCAACTTACAACCATAGACGAGTGGGGTAGAACCGATAGCTTCTAATGCACCATTAACGATTTTCGGTTTTATCGCGTAGGTCCGACAGAACTCTTCGATTTCTTCGATAGCATCTTTCTTTTGTAGCCACCAGTCGTAACGATCTCTTTTGGCAATACCCAGTTCGTATGCTTTCTCCGTCAAACGAGCATCCGCATCATCCTGACGTAACAGAATGCGATACTCCGCTCTGGAAGTAAACATGCGGTAGGGCTCATCTACACCTTTTGTTACGAGATCATCAATAAGGACACCGATATATGCTTCGTCCCTTTTTAGTTCAAAGGTGCAGTTTATTGCTACTGAATCGCAACCTACAGAACCGGCCATGAGGGCTGCATTGATGCCTGCCAATGTTCCTTGTCCACCAGCTTCTTCATATCCTGTAGTACCATTCACCTGTCCTGCAAAGAACAAGCCATCAATGACCTTTGATTCTAATGAGTGTTTCAATTGTGTAGGATCAAAGAAGTCGTACTCGATGGCGTAGCCTGGGCGATAAACCTTCAGGTCGCGTAAAGCAGGAATGTGCTTAAGTGCAGCAATCTGCACATCCATAGGCAGACTCGACGAGAAGCCATTCAGATACATCTCATTAGTATCTTCACCTTCTGGCTCTAAGAACAGCAGGTGCTGTGGCCTGTCTGGGAAAGTGACGAGCTTGGTCTCAATAGATGGACAGTAACGAGGACCTATCGACTGAATCTGTCCGTTATATAGTGGTGAATCTGCCAGTCCGCTACGCAAAGTCTCATGAACCTGTTCATTCGTGTAGCATACCCAACAAGGCAACTGTTGTAAGGGTCGTTGCTTACCCATATACGAGAACTGATAATAACCGTTTTCGCCATCTTGGCGCTCCATATCTTCAAAATGAATGCTGCGCTTATCGATACGAACAGGTGTACCAGTCTTCATGCGAGCTGAACGGATACCGTGACGCGTAATGCTTTCGGTGAAGTGGGGGACAGCTGGCTCAGCAATGCGTCCGCCAGGTACCATTTTTCGTCCGATGTGCATCAATCCATTCAGGAAGGTACCAGCAGTAATGATAACAGCTTTTGCGTGTATTTCTGCTCCCCAAATGGTCTTGACACCGATGACTTGTTTTCTGACGACGGAATCGTCAAGCATGGTTTCTACTAGCAGTTCATCGGCTTGGTCTTGCCAGATGTCGAGATTGGGAGTTGCATCCAACACGGAGCGCCACTTCCAGATAAACTTTCCTCTGTCACACTGGGCACGAGGACTCCAGACGGCAGGACCCTTCGAACGATTGAGCATACGGAACTGGATAGCAGTAGCATCTGTTACGAGTGCCATCTGCCCACCAAGTGCATCTATCTCACGGACAATTTGTCCTTTGGCAATACCACCAATAGCAGGATTACACGACATCTGTGCAATCTTGTTCATATCCATTGTTACCAGTAAGGTCTTAGCACCCATATTAGCGGCTGCTGTTGCTGCCTCACAGCCAGCATGACCACCACCGATAACTATTACGTCGTATTTCAGTATCATGTCAAAATGCATCTTTTATATGGTCTATGGCAGGACTATCGTTCATCGTTCCTACCACAGTAATAATGTCAAAGCGGATATCATGATTTATGTGCCGGTATTTAATATAGTGGTTAGCTGCTTGTTGCAGGTGACGTATCTTCTGGTAGTCTACTGCTATTTCAGGGTCAGTAAACATACAGTTGCTGCGAGTCTTTACTTCCACAAAAACTACCGTATCGCCATCCAGTGCAATGATGTCCAGGTCACGATGGCCAGACTTCCAGTCACGTTCCATGATGGTGTATCCTTGGCGTTCTAGATACGTAGCAGCAACGTCTTCACCCCACTTTCCTAACTCGTTATGTGATGCCATAAAGTGATTTTTCTTTGTTTTGCTTGCAAAGTTACTAATAAACGAGGGAAAAGCCAAATTTATTTGAGCTTTTCCGAGTGATAGTAACTTCGATATAGCCAGAGTTACTAATAAAATTTTGTATAAATTGCATATTTTCTAATGAAAACGTTTGCGAAATTCATAATTTTGTCGTAATTTTGTAGCCCCAACGTGCCCGCACGTACCTTATATCGAATATTCATTATTAATTTTAATTCAATATTTTATGTGGTTATTTAATTCATCAATCGGTAGAAAGGTTGTAATGTCCGTAACGGGTATTGCGCTGATTCTGTTCCTGACATTCCACTGTTGCATGAATGTCGCAGCGCTGTTCTCTGCTAAGGCTTACAACATGATTTGCGAATTGCTGGGTGCCAACTGGTATGCTGTTGTAGCAACACTTGGTCTAGCAGCCCTGGCTGTGATTCACATCGTCTATGCATTCATCCTGACTGCACAGAACCGTACCGCTCGTGGTAACAGTCGTTACGATGTAGCAACTACGGTAAATGCTGGCAAGGTGGAGTGGGCATCTAAGAACATGCTCGTGCTGGGACTGATTATCTGTCTTGGTCTGTTGTTGCACCTGTTCAATTTCTGGTACAACATGATGTTCGCTGAACTCTTCCATGTAGCTGATCCCCTTGGCAATCCTGCTGATGGTTTCGGATACATCGTGCTGACCTTCTCTTGCCCCGTTTATGTAGTGCTCTACATCATCTGGCTGGCTGCTATTTGGTTCCACCTGACTCATGGCTTCTGGAGTGCTATGCAGACCCTTGGTTGGAGTGGTAAGACGTGGCTCTGCCGTTGGAAGGTTATTGGTGGCATCTATGTCACACTGCTCATGCTGGGCTTCCTCGTAGTAGTACTGGCTTTTGCTTTTGGCTGTGCCCCTTCACTCTGTGATTCTTGCAATGGCGCTATGGACTGTTGCAAAGAGGCTGCCGCTGCAGCTTGCTGTCAGTAATTATGAATTAAGAATTAAGCATTAAAAAATTATGGCAAAAGTAATTGATTCTAAGATTCCTGCAGGTCCAGTACCTGAGAAATGGAAAGAATATAAGGCTCATCAGCGTCTCGTTAACCCCAAGAACAAGCTGAAGCTCGACATTATTGTCGTTGGTACCGGTCTGGCTGGTGCTTCTGCAGCTGCTTCACTCGGCGAGATGGGCTTCAATGTGATTAACCTGTGCATTCAGGACTCACCCCGTCGTGCGCACTCTATTGCTGCTCAGGGTGGTATCAATGCCGCTAAGTGCTACCAGAACGATGGTGACTCTATTTACCGTCTGTTCTACGATACCGTAAAGGGTGGTGACTATCGTGCTCGCGAGGCCAACGTTTATCGTTTGGCTGAGGTGTCAAACAATATTATCGACCAGTGCGTAGCTCAGGGTGTTCCCTTTGCTCGTGAGTATGGTGGCATGCTGGCTAACCGTTCATTCGGTGGTGCCCAGGTAAGCCGTACATTCTACGCTAAGGGTCAGACCGGTCAGCAGCTGCTGCTGGGTGCCTATAGCTCACTGAGCTGTCAGGTAAACGCCGGTAAGGTAAAGCTCTACACCCGCTACGAGATGGAAGATGTCGTCATCGTTGACGGCCGTGCTCGTGGTATCATCGCCAAGAACCTCGTAACTGGTAAGCTGGAGCGCTTCTCTGCCAATGCAGTTGTTATCGCTACTGGTGGTTACGGTAACACTTACTTCCTCTCTACCAACGCTATGGGATGTAACTGTACCGCTGCTGTTCAGTGCTATCGTAAGGGTGCTTATTTTGCTAACCCTTCTTACGTTCAGATTCACCCCACCTGTATCCCCGTTCATGGCGACAAGCAGTCTAAGCTGACACTGATGTCCGAGTCGCTGCGTAACGACGGCCGCATCTGGGTGCCCAAGAAGCTGGAGGATGCCAAGGCACTGCAGGCTGGTACCAAGCAGGGTTGGGAGATTCCTGAGGAGGATCGCGACTACTATCTGGAGCGCCGCTATCCCGCCTTCGGTAACCTCGTTCCCCGTGACGTGGCCTCTCGTGCCGCCAAAGAGCGTTGCGACAAGGGCTTCGGTGTCAACAACACCGGTCTGGCCGTGTTCCTCGACTTCTCTGAGTCCATCAACCGTTTGGGTCTCGACGTCATCATGCAGCGTTACGGCAACCTCTTCGAGATGTACGAGGAGATTACCGACGTATTCCCTGGCGATGTAGCCAACGAGATCAATGGTGTGAAGTACTATAAGCCCATGATGATCTATCCTGCTATCCACTACACGATGGGTGGTATCTGGGTTGACTACGAGCTGCAGACCTCTATTCCTGGTCTGTTCGCTATCGGTGAGTGTAACTTCTCTGACCACGGTGCTAACCGTCTGGGTGCTTCTGCGCTGATGCAGGGTCTTGCCGATGGTTACTTCGTGCTGCCTTACACCATCCAGAACTATCTGGCCGACCAGGCTGTATGGCCGAAGGTTTCTACCGACCTGCCTGAGTTTGCTGAGGCTGAGAAGAAGGTGGATGCTGAGCTCGATCGCCTGCTCAACATTAAGGGTAAGCGTTCTGTTGACTCTATTCACAAGGAGCTGGGTCACATCATGTGGGAGTATGTTGGTATGGGTCGTACCGCTGAAGGCCTGAAGACCGGTCTGAAGAAGATGCACGAACTGGAGAAAGAGTTCGATACCAACCTCTTCGTTCCCGGCACCAAGGAGGGTCTCAACGTAGAGCTCGACAAGGCTATCCACCTGCGCGACTTCTTCACCATGGGTCAGCTCGTGGCCTTCGATGCCCTCTCGCGTAACGAGAGCTGCGGTGGTCACTTCCGCGAGGAGTACCAGACCGAGGAAGGCGAGGCCAAGCGCGACGACGAGAACTACTTCTACGTAGGCTGCTGGGAGTACAAGGGCAAGGGCAACGAGCCTGAGCTCATCAAGGAGCCACTGGAGTACGAGGCTATCAAGGTACAGACACGTAACTATAAGAACTAAGGAATTATGGCAAAGAATATTTCATTTACAATAAAGTTCTGGCGCCAGAATGGCCCCAAGGACCAGGGACATTTCGACACCCACGAAATGAAGGATATCCCCGATGACACCTCTTTCCTGGAGATGCTTGACATCCTGAATGAGGAGCTCATCAACGAAGGCAAGGAGCCTTTCGTATTCGACCACGACTGCCGCGAGGGTATCTGCGGTATGTGCTCACTCTACATCAATGGTACACCTCACGGTCTGACCGAGCGTGGTGCTACTACTTGTCAGCTCTACATGCGCCGCTTCAACGATGGCGATGTCATCACCGTAGAGCCTTGGCGTTCAGCAGCCTTCCCCGTTATCAAGGACTGTATGGTTGACCGTAACGCCTTCGATAAGATTATCCAGGCTGGCGGCTACACCACCATCCGTACCGGTCAGGCTCAGGATGCCAACGCCATCCTGATTCCTAAGGAGGATGCTGACGAGGCTATGGACTGCGCTTCATGCATCGGCTGTGGCGCTTGCGTAGCAGCTTGTAAGAACGGATCTGCCATGCTTTTCGTATCGTCTAAGGTATCTCAGCTCGCCCTGCTTCCTCAGGGCCGTGTAGAGGCCGCCAGACGCGTTAAGAACATGGTTGCCAAGATGGATGAGCTCGGCTTCGGTAACTGCACCAACACCCGTGCTTGCGAGGCAGTATGTCCTAAGAACGAGACCATCGCTAACATCGCTCGCCTGAACCGCGAGATGATTAAGGCTAAACTCGCTGACTAAGGTTGTCTTAGTCAAGACTTATAAGAGCACCGCAGCGAAAAACTGCGGTGCTTTTTTTGTTTGTTTCCCCAGAAATGCGTATCTTTGCCACATCATCTATATTATAGCGACTATGAACATTGGAGACAAGGCGCCCGAAATACTGGGCAAGGACGAACAGGGACGGGACATCCGTCTGAGTGATTACAAGGGACGTAAGCTGGTGCTGTACTTCTATCCCAAGGATAATACCAGTGGGTGTACGGCTGAGGCGTGCAGCCTGCGCGACCACTATACTGAACTGCAGGGTGCAGGCTACGAGGTGGTGGGTGTCAGCAAAGACTCTGCAGCCTCGCATGTCAAGTTCAAGGAGAAGCATGAGTTGCCTTTCCCCTTGATTGCTGACGTTGACAAGACGCTGTTGCAGGCGATGGGTGCCTGGGGCGAGAAGGTGATGTACGGCAAGAAGACTGAAGGCACCATCCGCACCACCTTTATTATTAATGAGGAGGGTATCATCGAGCAGATATTTGCTGGTAAGCAGGTGAAGACCAAGGAACATGCTGAGCAGATACTGCAAAAGTAGTTTCTTTCCCATATTCAACACAAAGGCTAACATAAGAAAAAAGCATTTGAATAGATATCTATATCATCTGGTGGCATTCGTGGTGATTGCCATTTGGGGCTCCACGTTTGTGTTCACCAAGCTGTTGCTGCTTGGTGGGCTGACGGCAGCGCAGATATTCATTCTGCGCTTCATCATTGCCTATGCGCTGCTGTTAGGCTACTGTCTGGTCAGGGGCATCCGCTGGGTGGCAGATTCCTGGCGTGACGAACTGCTGATGGCTGCATTGGGCGTGACGGGCGGTTCGCTCTATTTCCTAACGGAGAACTCTTCCATGAACTACACCACGACTACCAACACCAGCATCATTGTCAGCCTGTGTCCGCTCTTTGCCTCGGCCATCATAGGGCTTTTCTATAAGACCGAACGGCTGAGTCGCCTGCAGACCTTCGGCACGCTGATGGCAGCAGCAGGTGTCATCGTGGTGGTTATGAACGGCCACTTCGTACTCCACCTCTCTCCGCGAGGCGATTTGCTGGCCTTTGCAGCCTGCCTCTGTTGGGCCATCTACAGTCTGCTGATGATTCCTGCCAATGCACGCTACGATACGGTGTTTGTCACCCGTAAAGTGTTCTTCTACGGACTGCTTTCAATGATACCTTACTATATCATATATCCCGAGCTGAACCTTCATCTGGTTCTTCAGCAGCCCCAACTGTTGTGGAACCTGCTGTTCTTAGGGTGCGTAGCCTCCATGCTGTGCTTCTTGACGTGGAACTGGGTATTGAAGAAGTTAGGAGCTGTCGTAGCCACCAACTATGTGTATTTGAATCCTGTAACCACCATTATCTTTGCCTGGTCTCTGCTGGGCGAGCCGATCACGTTATGGTTCCTCCTTGGCACCATCCTCGTTCTCTTAGGCATGTTCTTGGCAGATAGAAAAAAGAAAAAAATATGAGTAATTTGTGTAGTTTTTCGTAACCATACTGCGTCTAATGGGTGATATGATTCAAAAAACAGACAAGAAATGACGACATTAGAAAGACAGTTTGCGCAAACCGTAGCGGAACAAAAGAGCACCATCTACACGGTGTGTTATATGTTCTCGCAAGATGCCGACGAGGTGAACGACCTGTTCCAAGAGGTACTAGTCAATCTTTGGAAAGGTTTCGAGAGCTTCGAGCATCGCAGTGACATCAAGACGTGGATTTATCGCGTCGCCCTGAATACCTGTATCTCTGTAGATCGGAAAAAGAAGCGACGCCAATCCGAAGTCCGTCTGACCTTGGACATCAACCTCTTTGAAGACCGCGACGAGGACACGCGCCAGGTGGGCATGCTCCACAAGCGTATCTCCAAGTTGCAACCCTTCGACCGTGCGATTGTCCTGCTCTGGCTCGAAAACCTCAGCTACGAGGAAATCGGACAGATTGTCGGCATCACTGCTAAGAACGTCAGCGTCCGCCTGTTTAGAATCAGAGAACAGTTAAAGAGCATGTCTAACGATTAAAAACTACCCATTATGACCAACAATGATTTTGAATTAGAGAATATGCGCCAGCAGATGGAAACCCTGAAGAAGAAGCTGGACAAGCAGGAGATAGTGAACGACCGCTTCATCCGTCACTCGATGGAAAAGACCGCAAGCAATATCAGCCGCAAATACAATATCGTTATGCTTTTGGGCATACTTATGGTACCTTATTTCTATTGGGTATTCATCAAGCTCTCAGGTTTCTCTATGACCTTCTGGATTGCCTCCAGCATCTTTATGCTTGTCTGCGTTGGTGCTACTTATTATAATAGCCGTAACTTGAATGATTCGAACATGATGACCAACAATCTCGTGGATGTCCGTCGTCGTATGGCTCGCGCCAAGAAGTTCGATGCCGACTGGCTGTTCTTTGGTGTCCCTGCAGTCATCCTATGGTTTGGCTGGTTTGTATACGAGATTTATCTCGCTAACGGTTACGACTTGAGCAATCCTCTTTTCTGGGGTGGTTGCTGCGGAGGTGTTATCGGCGCTATCTGTGGATACAAGATGCACTTCAAGACCCAACGCCAGTATCAGGAAATCATCGACCAGATAGAAGACCTGACGGCAGAGAATTAAAACCGCAGAGGCCTATAGGCTGAGAGAAAGATATAACTGAAAAGGACATATAGATATTTCCTAAGATTCTTTTGGAGTCTTAGGATTTTTTTGTATTTTTGCAAGTTGAAAGATAGAAGCGAAGCAAGGATATGACAAAGAAACAGGTACCTGGTACCTGTTTCATTAAAAACACCAAACATACAAGCTATTTGATTCAGAATAGCGGGCCTCGTCCCATGCAGCTGGTAGTGGTCAAAGCCGTGGCAGCGGCAGTGATGGCGGCTACGAGCACCTTTAGCAAGATTTCCCAGAAGCGATTTTTGTTCATGGTTCACCTCCCTTCTGCTTAAGGTTCTTTGACGATGCGGTTCTCGGGCAGCTCTTCGAGCTTCAGACCGTCCAGGAACACCTTCGAGCGGTTGCCCGTGGCGTCAGCCTTGGTCTCTGGCTGGAAGATGATGTGCGCACCCTTGATGTGCTCCCTGGAGTTGAACTTCTTCGCGGTGGGTGCACCCTTCGACTCGATGCCGATCTTAAACCATCCCAGACCTTCGATGACCACGCGCTTGCCTTCCTGACACTGGCGCTGCAGCACATCGACCATTTCGCGAATGACGGCACGCACGTCACTCTCCTTGGCGGTGGCGTTGCGCTCAACGATGCGTGCGATGTCGCGCGTATTCAGCGTGGTTACGTACTTGGCGCGTGCGTACCACTTGCCTGAGCGCTTGGTGCCCGTCGACTGGTCCTGGTGGAGTGCATAAAATAGTGACATACTCTCTTTCCTTTCTTTTTTTAGTTAAACATAGGTTCTTTCTCTCTCTCTTGCCCTAATGGTTAGGGCTCAGGCTCAGGCGGTGCATACTGGGGCAGTTCCTTGACGGAGACACCGTCCAGCAGCGGCTTCTGATGGTTCTTACGTTCTGGAGTGAACACGACGTGCGCACCGACAATCTTCTCCCTGGGGTCGAACGCTTCGTAGGATGCTGCGCCCTTCGACTCCAGCCCGATCTTGAAGGTACCCAGTCCGTTCAGCTTTACGGACTTCGAGTCCTGCATCTGCTGAGTCATGACCTGAACCACCTCATTGATGACGGCTTCAATGTCGGCGCTCTTCACCGTGCAGTTGCGCTGCACCTCTTTGCAAAACTCGTCGTACTCCATCACGCCCACGGGCACGGCACGTGCGTAGAACTTACCTGAACGCTTGGTTCCCGTTGACTGGTCCTGATGAATGCGATACATTACTGGCATAATGGTTGATTAATTTAGTTAAACATAGGGTTAATAATTCTCACAATGCAAAGGTACAAAAAAACAGTACCCTAAGTCAAGTGTTTCGCCATTTTTTTTCTTCCCTTCCCATTTTTTTTCTCATGGGTTTTTCGGCAGCTCTACGAAGACGGGCTTTTCTGGCATCAGTGCCGCTTCGGGCTTGAATTTCACCCTCAGCCCCCGGATCATCTTCGGCGAGAACGGACGGTCAGGAGGGCAGGGGTCACACGTGATGCCCAACTTCAGCCATCCCAGCCCGTCGATGTGTACGCGGTGTGAGTCGGCCAGCAGCTGCTGCACCGTCTCGCCCAGCTCTATGAGCACCGCCATCACGTCGCTGCGCTTTACCGAGCAGTTCGACTGGATGATAGCAGCCAGCTCGCTGGTTTCTACTGTTCTCAGGTTCACGCTGTGCGCAAAGAAGTGTTTGGGGTAGCGTGACCAACTGGTGTTGTCTTGTCTTACTCTGTACGTTATCATATTGTTACAATTTAAAGTTGATTATCAGCCTCTTTTGTGAGCGCCCTGTAACGGCTCCGTCTCCAAATCTGATGTTTTCGCCTTCCGCTGTTACGCCTCACATTGCAAAGTTACTAAAAAAAGGTACCCTAAGTCAAGAGTTCCGCCCAGAAAGTGAGCTGGCACTCGCGAAAATCTCAAACTACGCAAATACGCAAATACTCAAATACGCAATAAGCGCCTTTTTAAACTATAGACCTAACAACTTAATTTATATATATAATACATTATATATATAAATTAAACATATATTTTAATATCATTGAAAAAATCTGAAAAATAACCCAAACGGTCAGCCACTCAAACCAAGCTCCCCCCCAAAAAGTATCAAAAACACCTCAAAAACGCCCTTAATGAGTATTTGCGTAGTTGCGTAGTTGCGTATTTCGGCCCTGTTAATCCTACTTCAACTTGATGATATCACATGGTGCGCCATATGTCCCATCATTCTATTGATTCCAACATGTGTTTGAATTCTTCTTCTGTAGGCAGGTAGAGTTTATAGCGAGAAGCAAAAAGTTGTTTCCCTTCGCTCAACACAGAATATTTTACGATGGCCTCACTCTTCTGAGAACAAAGAATGATTCCCAGTGTAGGATTGTCATCCTCATTCTTATAAAGCGCGTCCCACATGCGGATATAACTATCCATTTGCCCCACATCCTCATGCGTCAGTTTGCCAAGTTTCAAATCAATCAGCACATGACATTTCAAGATGCTATGATAAAAGACTAAATCCACATAGAAGTCTTCATCGTCATAGCGCATTCTCCGTTGACGTCCTACAAAGCAGAAACCACGTCCCAATTCCAACAGGAACTGCTGCAGATGGTCAATAAGTGCCTGCTCAATATCGCTCTCATGCAAGGCTGGATAATCCTTCAGGTTCAGAAACTCCAGTACAAAAGGATCATGAATAAACTGTGTGGGAACCACCTCTTTTAATTTCTCTTCCGCCTCAGCCACAACAGGCTCTTTTTCTCTGCTGGCAAGAAGACGTTCATAGTAGAGTGTGGAAATCTGACGATCCATCTGTCTGGTACTCCACACACTATCAGCAGCCTCATTCATATACCATAGACGAGCCTTGGTATCTTCCACACTAATCAGTCGGCGATAGTGTGACCATGTCAATTCGGGACGCAGTGTGTCCCGTTTTGGGAATGTTTTATAAAATTGGCGCATTTTTCGTAGTTCGCGCTCATCAAATCCTTTGCCAAAATCCATAGTCAGCCTTGCAGCTAACTCTTTCAACAGCCCCGTTCCATAGTCTGCTCTTGCTTCTCCATGCTGTTCATGTTCCACGATTTGCTGACCAATGAGCCAGTAACTTTCCACCATCGCAAAGTTAACTGCACTATATGCCCGTTTCCTGGCATTGGCAAGAATCTCACTTACGTTAGTATAAAGGTTATCCAAAACCTGATAAGTTTCTTTGTTCTGAATATCGTTCATATTACTTGAGAATTTTCTTCTGCAAAGGTACGATTTAGCGAGCAAAAAGCCAAATTTATTTGAGTTTTTTTCGAGCGAAAAATTGCATAATCCACTTGCATTATAAGGTCAAAAAGTCTTCTCATACCAAAAGGACTGAGTCTATCGAAGCAATGTGAAACTATCTTTGCATCATTTTCTCTTGAAAATATTTGCTTTTTTCAAATAAGTTTCGTAACTTTGCACTTGACTCAGTTAGTCCGCAAGGGCGAGAGGGTCAAGACATAGTAGAAAAAGGACGTTTACGAACGTTATCTTCAGAGTCTCAAATCTCGCAAATTTGAATCTTCATCTGAGGGAACGCAACCGAAACGTCCGCGTTGGGTGTATTGTATCCTGTTACAATATATCACGGCGTGGGCTAACTCGAGTTGCTTATCTTGATGAAGGGGCAATGCGAGAGCCTGAGACTTGGGATAAGCGAGAAGTAGTGACTCCCACGTCTTTACATTTATAAAACCTAAAACAAAAGCCAAAACTTGGGAGGATATGAGGCTAGCTGATTTTTCAGCTTTTGTGTGAATAGATGCCAATAATATGAAACGACTGAAAACTCTATTATTAATAATTTCTCTGATATCATCCATATCAGTCTTAGCTCAACGTGAGCGAAATTATATCTATGTTTTAGATTGTACGAAGTCTATGACGGGTTATAATGGTAGTCCTAATATCTGGGAGCCGACAAAAGACTATCTTCGTCAGGAACTAGAGAAACATACACCAGGAACGACTTTACATGTTATACCATTTCAAGGAAAAACACTACCAGCATTTAGTTTTGATGCTAATAATTTGGATTGGAAGAAAATTGAAAAGCAACTCGAAGAGCACGTTAAAAATGTTACCAATACAAACATATGTGATGCTTGGGATGCTACCGATAAATATATCGACAAACACAAGGATAATTACATTATTTTGTTAACTGATGGCAAGGATAATGTAAACGGAATGGATGTGGTGGCAAAGAAACTCAGTCAATGGTGTGGCAAATACCCTAATTCATATGCGTTCTACGTCCAACTTACTGAAGCCGCTATAGATAAATCTGTTGCTAAGGTTATTGACATTTGTGATAACGAGTACGTAATTGATGCTTCAAAGGGAATTCCTGTATTCGGTGGAATCGATAATGACTTCATTATTTATGCCAATACTCATAAACTTAAGAAAATTCATAAAATTGGTTTTTCAGCTGTTGGAAGATATAAAGTGAATTCCCAATGTAATGATCCATATTTTGATGTTAAAGTTATTGACAACAAAATTGATGGTGGCATCTTCAAAGTTCAAATTGTAGCCAAACAACCAATCTCGCAGATAGATGCTGCTATTTCGGAAACATATAATTTTACTTTCGATGTGCTTTCTGAAGAAATTAATATTGTCAATCCAACTATAACGGTTCAAATGAGCAACGCGCCTGAACGTTCTTTAGAAATATTGTCTGAAGAGGTGTCTTTGGGTAAAGCTACCTGGTACGATAGATTTTTATTTTGGGGAGAAAGTGACCAGGATACACTTAGCGTTGACTTAAAGGCTTGTTTCAATGAAGAGGCAATCAAAGATGCTGCTGATGTTCATTTTCAAATAACAGATACGGAAGGAAACCATGATTTTGAGTTGTTTTACAATAATCAACCTATTGAAAGCAATAAGATAATTCTTAGAAGTGGAGATAAATCACCAAGTATTCTTTCTATTGTTTTTGACACAAGTGCCAAAGAAGGTAAACGCTATTTTGTTGTAAAACCAGTAGATAAAGATTCTTTGGATAATATTAATGACCAACCTGTTGAGCAATACAAACTGTCATTGCGTTCCGAGTATGAGGTAAATTGGAATCCTCTTAAGATAATTATCATGTGGTTGTGTATTATACTTGTTGCAGCACTTCTATTGTGGTTCTTAATTCTTAAACACTTAATTTATCCGACTATAGGTGTTAAAAGTATACAGATAACAGACCCATATTTTGCCAGGATAAAAATTAAGGGGAAACGTAGGGTCGTATTTACAAATAAGAAAGAATATCAAAGCCTGTTCAATAGGATATTTACTGGTGAAATACTCTATAAAACTAATGAAGTCTGGACTTCACCATTTGCTTTAGAAGCTGGAGCTAAGAGAAAGACACTTAGAGCTTTGAGAAATAAAGATTATGTTATTAATCCATATTCATCTATATTGAAAGCACCAAACGATTACGTTATCGAGAATATTACTGATAAAAAAACAATAAAGATAACTATCAATTAGAATAAACTAAAACATAAATATTATGGCTACAAAAATTAAAAGATGCCTTTATGTAGGCCTTGGAGGTACAGGTATGAATGCCCTGTTACACACAAAGAAAATGTTTATTGAAACATATGGTGAGCTACCGCCAATGATTGGATTCTTAGGAATTGATACTGACGGAGATGCATATAAGAAGGAACTCCCCAGTATATATGGCCCTGTATCGTTGGCCCCCAACGAGCAGACTCCTATTCAGGTAGAAGATGCCCAAGCTGCATATATGACGAGCAAGCAGCATTTTGGCTGGGTACATCCAGATAATGTATTTGCCCTTACGGCGATGACCAAAGGGGCAGGTCAAATCCGTAGCAATGGTCGTTTTGCGCTTACTTGTAATTTTGAGAACCTTGCAAATAAAGTTCGAGATGCAGTTGGACGTATTACTTCAGCCAATATAAGGACCAACCCTAAATATGATGCAGATTTTGTAGGTGATGTAGAGGTTCATATGGTGTTCTCTATGAGTGGTGGTACAGGTGCTGGTACATTTATTAATATGGCATATGTCATCAGACACGCACTAGGTAAATGCAAGGTTACTGGTTATGCTGTTCTTCCTGATGTATTTGAGACTATGTCACAATATGGAATGGATCGGGTCAAGCCCAACACTTATGGTAGCATCATGGACCTTGATTACTTCATGCACCTAAATGGTACAGAAGGCTTGCAATTTGATTATGTAACTGGTACTCAGGATGTGAATAGTAGGCCATTCTCTGCATTCTTCTTTATCGACAACAAAAATAAAAGCGGGGACTCGTATAGCAATGTTGACCAGCTTGCAGAGATGATATCTCTAGCGCTGGTTACCTCATCTGGTGAACTCTCAGGGTCGGTAGATTCTGTAACAGATAATGTCGAAAAAAGCATTATGAATGGTGATGGTATGGTCGGTAACAAACGTGCTTGGGTAAGCGGCATGGGTGCCTGTGAAATCTTGTTTAGAGGTAAGGATATGTGCGAAATTAATGCATTGAAGAATTCACAACGAATCATTCAACGCATGATAAGTAGCTGTCAAGATGCTAATATGATTGTCAATAACTGGATTGATTCACCAGAAGTTAATATACGCGAAAATGGTGGCTCTGAAAATGATAATGTAATTGACTTCCTCTTGCCCAAAAATCCGAGATATCCACTTGAAGATATTGATGATGATATGGCTGCAGAGAATTCGGTTAATGCGTTTATTGAAGCGGCTCGTCCAAGAGATGAGGAGGTCCAGAGTAGAGTTCTTGAATTAAAATCTCGTGTTTTAAGAGAACTGCACAATTTGACAGTTAAGAGCATAAATCAGGAATGTGGGGTTGGTTTGACAAACGATGTACTTGAAGGTCTCCAAAGTCAAGTTAATCTTTTCCTCGACGAAATGAATCAAGAAAAAGAACAGCTTAATGAAGCCCAACCTCGTTTACAGAATGCAATAAAGGTGGCTAGTGCCGACTTGAAAGAAATAAGTAGCCGCTTCTTTAAGAAAAAAAGTACACTAGAGGATCTGCGTGCGTCTGTTTGCGAAGCAGGTATGGCCCTCGCTATTAATATTCGTGAACTGAAACGTAGAGATGGTGCTATCACTTTCTTTAGTGCGTTGTTGCAGGCAATTAACGAAGAAAAACTTAAAATTAATGCTATTGAGAATAAGCTAAAGGCTGTTAATACTTCGTTTACCAATAAGATTTCTGCGCTCCAGAATAACGTTAGTCGTAATAATTCTGCATCGTTCCAGATAGACTTAGCTAAGCAAGCAATAAATGCGATTGTTATTAATGATGATGAGATACAGATTGTTGACTTCCTGGGCAAGTTGCCATATACTGAGAAATTCTACGAGATAGATACTAAACCGACAGAAGAGATTGAGAACGCATTGCTTGGTTATACACGCCATTTGCCAACTGCAAAGAAGTGGGCAAATACAACCATAGATGATGTGATGAAGAAAATGGATGAGGAGAATCCCGAGGAGTTGAACAGAATCCTCCGCATGGCTCTTGGCAAGGCATCTCCGCTTCTGAATATTAACACTCGTGGTGAAGTTGGATATAGAGTGGCACACTTTACATATGTGGGAGCTCCTATGAATAGTACTATTCTTAGTGAAAATAACCGATTGGAATGTCTTGCTGGTGGAGAAAAGATAAACTTTACTCGTCTTGGAATGAATGACCGTATTATCATTTATAACCAGATAGGAGTAGTTCCAGCATACTTTATTGGTTCGCTTGAAAGTTATCGGCAGAAGTACAAGAATAGTACGATATTCTCACATTTCGATTATATTCTCTACAATAGGATGATGAGGGAAAACTTCTCATTAGAGCCGGTTAAAGAAGATGGGTCTAAGGATATTGAATTATGGGTTCGTGGATTTGTATTTGGACTGATAAAGAATGAGGAAGGAAAGTATTATGTGAAGAATAAGAAAACAGGTAAGGCACTCCTTGATTATTGGGTAGAATTGGCTACATATAGAAACGATGCTTTTAATGCTTTTATAGCAGACATTTTCACACTTCGTCCTCAATTCAAGGAGTTTATTACAACCTGGCATAAGGATCACGGTCAGGACGCCATCAAACAGTTACGCGCTGATGTGAAAGCAAATTATCGTGAAAAATATTCACAATTGTTTATGGACAATGATGAGTTGCTGTCAAGGGGTAATGAACAGATTGCCGACCTCATGGAGAAAGAATTAAAATTTGTAGAGACCTTAGAATAAACAAGCTCATGCTGCTCAATTGCTTATGAGACATACCGCGACGATTCTAATCGGTCAGGATTTAAAGCTGTATACAGCTCGTCTTGGCAAGTACATATTGAAGTATGGGGAGGCAGATGCTTCTTCATACTTCACCTCTGTGACTTGGTCATATGAGGAGGGGAAGACAGAAATCAAGAAAGCCGTCAGAGATGGTAGCAGTTCTTTTGTATTTGTCTCTACCATGAAGGATATGTATGACACTAAACTTGAAGAGATAGAGACGCTTACTGGAACAGACAGAGCTTTAGAAATACAGCATTTCTTCCAAAAACTACACCAAAGCACTGTTACTATCAATAAGCCAGGTGACAGTAACAGCCTGCTATTATCTCTCGTCGTACCTTTGTATGATACCAAAGCATGTGAAGAAGCAATTCGAATAATTGAGGCAACAAGTAATATTTTGGCTCACTACACCATTATGGTTGTAGGATTGTGTGAAAATCTTGGAAATGTTGTTTCTCCTGAGGATTTTCGGAACATTACAGCGCACGAGGAAGTTAAGAAAAAGACAGCTCAAAAGGAGATGCTTCAGAAGTTTGCCAATTTGAAATTAGAGCAAAATACGCTGGAGCAGATAGTAATAATGCAAAACACCAATAGCGATGGCTATGCGTTAGATCTTGACCAAGACTCATTGTTGCGTATTTTAGGTGAACTTGCCCTAGTATGTGTAGAGAAGTATAATACGGTATTTACTCAAGCTGGCATATTTGATAGAGAACATTTGGCAACAGCAATCGGTTTGTCAGTAATGAACCTCGACAAATATTATTTTGAGGATTATCTATTACGTCGTGCATACCTTAGGATAATGGAACGAGAAGATGTCACAGCTGAAGAAGTAGACTTGAATAAGGTCGCTATTATTGCTAATGAACGTCTTACAAAGCATAAAAACTTCTTCTCTGATTTCTATGAACAATTCATTACTCCGTTATGGAAAAAGAATACTGCGCAAGAGGCGATTATAGCTCAGACTTCGGAACCATTGAACAACAAGTTTAAGGAGGTCTCTGATGATTTAACATCGTACATATTGGATTCTCAGTATTCTCTGCCAGAGAAACAAGGTATTTTGGCTATGGTTTTGGGCTATGATGATGCTCTCCTGAAGGGAAATCTGTTTGCAGACAAGCAGTTGACTATCGACAATCTTGATGAAGAAGTTGCCAATTATTTCATTGAGGCTAATAATGCTTGCGTTTCCAAAATATCATCAGACGATCCTGACAAAGAGGATACCATTATTTATGGCCCACTTGGTGATTTGTGTGCTGACGGGGATGGACATGTTTCTCTTCCTATAAATAAATTGCAAAAGCTTCGTAACGAAATCCGCCAATCAACCAACTATATTCGAGAAAAGAGCAAGGAACTGGATGAAATAGGTGCGATGACTCAAGATGCTGAAGATAGTGAAAAACGTCTTACAGAGAAAGGTTTTGTTGTGGATGGCAATGAATACCACTTCGACATCAAGCATGAGGAGTTGAAGTTTGATGAGACCTATGAAGCCAAGGAAATAAAAGAAAAGAACGTCAGTCTGAAAGAATATTTTACCAAAGTAAAAGATCAGGGTCAGATAGGCGCATGTACTGTATTTGCTGTTTCTTCGATATATGAGTATATTATGAAGCGCAATGCAGATGAGGAAGCAGACCTTTCCGAATCGTTTGTATACTATAATGTGCGTCATCTTGAAGGCAAAGAATTGGAAGACACAGGAAGTAGCTTTCAAGATGTTATTGCCAGTATTGGCGAACAAGGAATATGTACAGAGGCACTTCACCCTTATACAAGTTTGCTGAGCGATGTGCCATCAGATGAAGCTTATCTAGATGGAGAAAGGCGACGCATCACCAAAGCTCTTAATGTCAACATTACTGAGAATGACATCAAGTCGGCCATTCAGGAGGGTTATCCAGTAGCCATATCATTGAAGATATTTGATTCCTTCAACGCCAAGTCAGGATTTATAAAACGTCCATCAGAAAAGGAAATTGAGTCGGCTGATTTTGGTTATCATGCAATGGTCGTTGTGGGCTATTCAGATGATACCAAATTCTTCTTAGTAAGGAATTCTTGGGGTGAAAATTTTGGTGACAAAGGATATTGCTATATACCTTATTCTTATATTTGCGACCCAGAATTAAATAGAGTGGCATGTATCGTTACGGAGATTAGTTACCAAAATGATATAAAGATTGCTGTAAGCGGTGGTAATAAGGGTACAAAACAGACGGTGCAGTTTAATATGAACGATGCTGTCATTAAATCTTTTGTCATTAGGAATCTTGTGGATGAGGAACAAGTCCATCTTAAGAAGATGCAAGAAGAGGATGCTAAGGTAAAGATTGACTATGAGATGCTCATGCAGACGTTAGCTAAGCAATCAGTGCGTACTGAAATAATGGAAGAACACATGGGGCTATTGAACGAAAAAATCATAGCTTTAAAGAAGGAGCGTGACAATATTAATGAAACAGAACGAGGTAAAGCTCTTCGTGAACATGATTCTAATACATTAAAAGCGAAACTGTACATGATTGCTGCTGGGGTGGTTTTAGCGATTATATGGGGAGTGATGTCATCATTCTATAATACCTTTACAGATTGGCTTCAAAACGACTGGTGCTATATTTTGGCAGGAGTATTTGGAGTACTGACTGTCTTCTTGATGCTCTATTGGTGGTGGGCTGCCAGCCAACGCCGCAGGCTAGAAATAGAGTACGAGGAAATGACAGCAGAATTGTCAGAAAGGATGCATAACTTGCAGAATCAGGCTAATGAACAGAAAATGAGAATGCATGTTGCAGGAATGGTTATTGACAAACTGCTGACCTTAAAAGCCACTATTGACAAGACTTATCAAGGAATGAAAGCCTATATTGGTAATCTTGCCACATGGTATAAGGAAGAGCAGAAGGGACTTGACGTGATGGAGCCTTTGGTTAAAGATCCGTTTATTCCATTGCTATCCAATGATCAGCTCAACAAATACTTTGAGGATAACAAAGACGAGATAACCAAAGACATGCACTTATATGAGTACTTCAAGGGATTCCGGCTAGATGATGAGGCAATTATTGCTTACAAGCTTAAATTGAAACAAAATGTGCTTGTGTATATTAAGGCTTTGCTAAATGAATTCACCGTATTCCGTCATATCTTTGAGACAAAAGATTATCCATATCTCGATAAGGAATACGCTTCAGCAAAGAATTTATTGCCTATTCTTGACACGAAGTCAGTACCATTCTGCCAAATTCGGAGAACTGCATTAATAAAACCACAAGCACGTTTTCTGTTTATCCATACAGATGCAGAAGAGATACATGCATGGAATGCAACATACCCACAGCATTTCAATACCACACCAATATCCGAGAACATCGTTTCTGTGTATAAAATTATTGGTTTGAGAGTTCAGAATTTAACGATAGATGAAGTAATATTAGATTAATATGGATAAGTTTAGCCAATTATACGATCAGTACACTCTTTATAAAGAGAAAGTTAATAAAGACGATTCCGACTTTACTACAGATTTATTGCAGTATGGTATCACAGAAGATTATTTCAATAAAGTGAGCAGAGCCGTAGAATTGCTCCTCAAATTTTATGAAGTAAAACTGTCCAATACAACAATTCGAAATGCGGTGGCTTACAGGCTTAATCATAATTATACAGAAAATGTAAAATTCTGTCTACTTATTGATGTGTTAAGATGTTATGATGGTTTAGGGCATCCCACGACTTTTACCACCCCGGAAGGCATTGCTTTAATGGTATTATTAGATAAGTTGATAGGCGAAAACAGGATAGAGGTTTATGAGCAATTAAGCGAAATAGATTCTGCGACCCTTTCATTGATAGACCTGGTTCCTTATCTTAGTGAGTGCTCTGAGCAATTAGGCTCAAGATACTCCTTGTATCTACCTACGATATTTGCGAAAAAGGCTCCTGAGATAGAACAACTTTATAGACGTACTCTTTACAATCTTTGCAAAACGATTGCAGAAGTTGATAGCGAAATCACTGCGGCTGAAGAAGAGTGGCTCAACGAAATAGCATTGCTCAACGACAATGATCCAGATAACGATATCGACATCAGCGGATTATAAACAATAGTACCCCAATATAGGATGAGATACAGTACACACACCTTCTCAAATAAAAAGAGAAAGAAACGTACACATTATAGTGGCGTGTTCATTGTCTGCA